>ERZ802830.258-NODE-258-length-52727-cov-6.51386_pt1 | contig 52727 bp, 35 predicted proteins | sample MGYA00345654_ERZ802830 | MGnify/ENA primary metagenome ERZ802830 (study PRJEB30503, sample SAMEA104212375) | marine metagenome | biome: Westerlies Biome; feature: [SRF] surface water layer (ENVO:00010504) within the epipelagic zone...; material: water...
AGATGTCTGGTTCAGAGTTTCCACATCCCAGCAGCACCACAGCTGCGATTGTTGTGAATATTTGAGTTAAGGATGATTTAAAGCTCATCTAAGAAACATTGATTCTTCATTAAGATTTTCCGAGAAAAAAAACTGAAAATCCAGTGGCTATCCCCTTCGGAGAATCGATAATTAAAGGATGAACGGAAGATTCGAAATTGAATCCGTTGTGAGAAACAGAATGCTTACAAATAAATCGTTGCCGTAAACTGGTTCAGAATGATGGGGGGAGAGGTGGAGCGGGTGAAGGGAATCGAACCCTCGTAGCCAGCTTGGAAGGCTGGAGCTTTACCACTAAGCTACACCCGCGATAGGGAGACATAGTTTACTGACGAAGCTTGCCTTGTCAATTCCCTGTTGATTATCTTTTTCATCAATGGAAGATTTATTGATTCAAAATGGTCGTGTCATCGATCCAGCCAATGGTATTGACGCCCATCAGTCCTTACTGATCCTGAACGGAAAGGTGGCTGCCCTGGGTGCCGAGGCTGATACAAGAGCTACTAGTGAAATCAAGGTCATCGATGCCAGAGGAAGAGTTGTCTGCCCTGGCCTTGTGGATATCCATGTGCATCTTCGTGAACCAGGTCAAAGTGCCAAGGAGACCATCGAGACAGGCACAAAATCCGCTGCACAAGGTGGTTTCACAACAGTCGTATGCATGCCAAACACCACACCTTCGATTGATTCACCGGGGACGGTTGCCTTGATTCAGGATAAAGTGGAAAAAAGTGCTGTCATCAATGTGTTCACGACTGGGGCTATTACCAAGGGCATTCAGGGAGACGAGCTCGCGCCGATCGGTTCGCTGCACGGTGCAGGCGTTGTCGCCATCACTGATGATGGGCGTTGCGTGCAGAGCAACGAACTGATGCGTCGTGCCTGCGAATATGCCAAGATGTTTGATCTTCCCTTGATGGATCACTGCCAGGACTATGATCTGGTCGGCAATGGTGTCATGAACGAAGGGCACTGGAGCAATGTGCTGGGACTCCCCGGGTGGCCAGCGGCAGGTGAGGAGATCATTGTCGCCCGTAACATCCAGATGGCTGAGTTGACCGGTACTCATATTCACTGTCAGCACATGAGTTCAGCCGGCGCGGTCAGTTTAATCAGAGAGGCTAGAGACAAAGGCATTCCTATTTCTGGCGAAGCCTGCCCCCATCATTTCACTCTGACTGATGCGGCACTGGCAGGAAGTCGTCCCTTCTGGGAAGAAGACGGCAGGCATCTACTGAATGTCATCAAGATGGACTTCGAGCGTCCTGAATGGGAATCCTACGACACCTTGTTCAAGATGAACCCCCCCCTGAGATCAGGTTCCGATCGTGATGCGGTGTTGCAGGGAGTCGCAGACGGAACCTTGAGCATCCTCGGGTCTGACCACGCGCCACACTGCGGCTTCGAAAAGGAAGTGGAATTTGACAGCGCACCTTTCGGCATCACAGGGCTGGAATCGGAACTGGCGTTGGGTGTGATGCGTCTTTATCACACGGATATGATGAGCCTGAGTGAATTGATTCGTCGCTGGACCGAGGCGCCCGCAAAACTGGTCAAGTTGGACAAGGGGACGCTTTCGGTTGGAGCAGATGGTGATGTGACGATTTTCGACCCTGACGAGGAATGGATCTACGATCGCATGGATACTCCCAGCAAGGCGAATAATTCTCCCTTCCATGGATGGCCATTGAAGGGGCGCAACAAAGCAACCATCCTCATGGGTAAAGTAGTTTTTGAGGCTTGAGACGCTGTTACGGCTTGCTTTTCGGTGGCTATTTCCTGTAGTCTGTCAACCATGAAGACATCAATGGTTGACGTCACTAACAGAGATCGGATTCACGCTTTGGCCGATCGAATCATGGCAGGCGGATCGGTAGATCGCGACGAGGCGCTTTGGATGTTTGATCTTGAAAGTCAGGCGGATGTCACCGATCTGATGTCGGCGGCCAACCGATTGCGGGAGCATTTTAAAGGCAACAAAATTCATCTCTGCTCCATCGTCAATGCCAAAGCCGGCGGGTGTTCGGAAAACTGCAAGTTCTGCTCTCAATCTGCTGCCTACACCACCGAATCTCCGCGCTATGGTTTTATTGATCCAGAACCTGTCAGTGAGGCCTCTAAAGAAGCCGAACAGAACAACGTGACCGCCGTGGGCTTGGTCGCAGCGTGGAAAGGCTTGCGCGAAGGCCCTGTCCTGGATGAGGTCTGTGACCGCATCCGTGAAATGGCTGCGGATGGCAAGGTAAGGCCGGATGCCTCCCTTGGGCTGATCGACAGCCAGCAGGTAGCTGACCGCCTGAAAGACGCTGGCCTTGCCTGTTACGGTCACAATCTGGAAAGTTCGCGCCGATTCTTCCCTGAGCATTGCACCACCCACACTTTCGAGGATCGCTTGCAAACGATCAAATACCTCAAGAATGCCGGGATCAAAATCTGCAGCGGCGGTATCATTGGTATGGGGGAAACGCGGGAAGATCGTTGCGATATGGCAATGCAACTGCGCGAGATCGGGGCGAGTGTGGTACCGGTCAACTTTTTGAACCCCATCGAAGGTACGCCCTACGAAACGATGAAGCCACTGGCTCCGATGGAAATCCTGAAAACAATCGCATGCTTCAGGTTTATTCTCCCCCAACAGGAAATCATGGTGGCAGGTGGCCGGACCGTCAATTTGAGGGATCTCCAGAGCATGGTCTTCATGGCAGGCGCAAGCGCGCTCATGGTGGGAAATTATCTGACGACACTGAACCAGCCTGCGGAGCAGGATCTCCAGATGCTGAAGGATCTGGGATTGGATCCTGACTGGGAGCCTCACGAAGATATGGAAAGCGATGGGTGTGGATCCAATGATGCCTGTGGTTGCGCTTCCAAAGAAGAACCGGTCAAGGCCTGAGCTCAAGCGTTCACACCTTTTTCTATCTCTCGCATGCCGGCAGATGTTTCAGGGAGATCTGGGAGGAACAAGGACGGATATCTCGGCCAGACCATTCAGGTGGAACGGGAGCTGACCAGACTGAAGAATCAATCCATCCATCTGGGCTGGAGAACCGAATCGCTTCCTACTGGGCATGATGATTCGTTGATGTTCATGCATCGCTCCGCGGTTTCACAGGCAGCTCCTTCCATTTTGATCACGGCAGGCATTCATGGCGACGAACCCGCCACAACGGTTTCCCTGTGCCAACTCATCTTGGAGGATGCTTTACCGAGAAACATCACTTACGCCGTTTTCCCATGCCTGAATCCGCGCGGCATGCGGATATCCCGCCGTGAAACACCGGAAGGCGTGGACCTGAATCGTGACTTCCTGAAAGTAGAAACAAAAGAAGTCCGAACAGAATTGAAAAAACTTCGAGAGTTCGAATCATTTGAAGTTGCCATATTACTGCATGAGGATTGGGAGGCGAACGGATTTTACTTGTATGAGCTCACCCAGCCGAACAAGCCTCCTCGGTTTGGGAGGTCTGTTCTTGATGCCGTTTCAAAGGTTTGCCCGATCGAAAAAAACGCCCTGGTTGAAGGCCATGAAGCCGATCGCGGATTGATACACCCCGCCTACCATCAGGAGCAACGGCAGGACTGGCCGGAAGCATTCTACATGATGCACAACAAGACCGACCATTCATTGACTCTGGAGGCACCATCAGACTTTGAGATGCAAGTCCGAATCAAAGCCTTGATGAGAGCGGTTTTGACAACAGCCGACCTGGTGAGCGGTAAGGAAATATCAATAGTTGGGACCGACTCCTGATTTATTCGCGGCGTTTGGAATCGATTGAAATAGTAACGGGGCCATCATTGATGAGTGCAACTTTCATATCGGCACCGAAAATCCCGGTTGGGACAGTTTTGCCGATGGCTACCTCCAGGGTCTGAATAAAGGCTTGGTAAAGCGGCACGGCGACTTCGGGGGGAGCCGATCGAATGTAGGAAGGGCGGTTTCCTTTTTTGGTGCTGGCATGAAGCGTGAATTGACTGATGACCAGCACCTCGCCTTCCACGTCGGAAAGTGAGAGATTCATTTTATCATCAAGATCAGCAAAAATCCTGAGGCGAGCTATTTTTCCAACAAGCCAATCGATATCTTCCTGGATATCCTCCGACTCAATGCCGAGCAAAACCAGAAGTCCACACCCTATTTTCCCATGGATTTTCCCTTCAATGGTGACGGAAGCCTCGGCAACACGTTGAATGACAATGCGCATGCGCGTGAGTGTATGTCATGGAATTCTCAGATCCAGAATCAAAACAGAACGAAGATCAGGCACAGGACCAGGTTGACGTATCCAGCAGCAAGGATATCGTCCATGACCACTCCCCAGCCTCGTGGCCATTTTTGGCTCGGGCCAACCGGCCATGGTTTCCAGATATCAAATATCCTAAACAGAATGAAGACAGCCAGATGAAGTCCAATTGATTGATACGACAGGAGACTGCCCGTCTCCGTCAGTTGCATTTGAATCTGAGGGTTGAATAAAGCAACACCCAGGTAGCACACAGGCACCGCTACGAATTCATCCAGCACTACACATCCGGGGTCGCGCTGATGAAGCACTTTTTCTGCGGCACCACAGCACCACACACTGAAGAGAATCAGCGCGATACTGACGGCGAGCGCTCCCCATATCCCTGCCCACTGGAACAAAGCGATAGAAAAGGGAATCGCAAACAGAGTTCCCCAGGTACCCGGCGCCTTGGGAAGATGACCGATGGGGCCCAGGCATGCCAATGTTGATGTCCAGTGTGTTTTTTCGAAGGAACTCATGCTTAAGGTATAAGAGAGATAGGTGGGATCATCCCTCACATATCATCGAGATAAATCTCTCGATTCTTCCAGAGATACACCATACCAGAATAGAATGTAAGGGAGACAGTCACCCATTGCGCCAACACGGTGAAGGAAACGATCCAAGGCTGTTCCCCGATGTGCCACCCAAAAACAACCTGGCCGAGTGTTCCCCAGCTTGGATAACTGATCATCAACAGAACGGAGAGAATCGCCGTTATCTGCGAGATGGTTTTGTGTTTACCGAAACGTTCAGCAGCCAGTACGATATTTTTTGAGGCAGCCAGAAGCCGTAACCCAGTGATTGCCAACTCTCGGGCAACGATGATGATCACCATCCAGGCAGACATGAGGTCCAATCCAACAAAGGCAATAAAAGCCGATCCGGTAAGAATTTTATCTGCCAGCGGATCCATCAATTTGCCAAAATCGGTGATCAGATTATCACGACGAGCAATTTTCCCATCCAAATAATCCGTCAGACTGGCAATACCGAATAGGATCAATGAAAGGCTGTAGTGATAAGGTATTCCAGAGAACAATACTGCCAGAAAAACAACGGTCAGCACAAAACGAGCGACGGTAAGTTGATTTGGAATGTTCATGATAGCCTGTCCGGACCTGCTGTTGACAGGGTCTGTGTGGATATAAAACAAACCAGAGGAGCTTGGCAATCCTTTGTATTTTTAATTGGGTTTTTAAACATAGGTTGCTAGGTAATAGGCCGCGATGGGCAGAGCATACCGATATCATTGCGAACGATGCGGCTACAGAGCGGATGTCTGCGGAGCACACGTAGAGGCGTCCGGTTTTCAGATGACCACTATCCACTGTAAAGATTGTCGCTGTCTTTACGATGTCCTGAGTCGGGTCGAGCTGGATCGACCTGTTGCTGACGGGACAAAAGACGGCCATCCTGAAGGCCATTTGCATCTCGCAGAAAGCAAATGGCGAGAGCTTGAGCATAGATTCAGCCTTATCTCAGGCTCATTGCCTCGCAAGAAGGAGCTGCATTTTAAAATAAAAACTGCCTCTCCGTTTCAAAACCGATTGACGCAGCTTTGCTACCAGCTCGTTTTGGAATGCCCCATCAAGATCACACATCGGGTCCGCTCCTGGAAGGAGCCGGGGCGATGCCCGAGATGCCGTGATTATCTGGAGCGCGCTGCCCTCCCATTCCGGGAGTGGGATTGAAGCCTGCAGACCTTGTTTGAAGACAGAATCTTGGACGGTAAGAACAATCCCAGCTATAGTAGTTCCATGGAGGCCTGCAAATCACCCACTCAGTTACGACGAGTCATCAACGCCTGCCTTGCAGGTTCATCAGCTCCTCTGGGAGTCGATATGGTTGCATCATGGGGATCGTATTTCCTGCGGGACAAAGATGGAGGTGCGGCTTCCAGCAGTGAATTCACAATGACGTATGGTGTGATGTTTGGTCTGAGTTTGATTTTATCGATAGTACTGGCGAGATGGCAGTGGCGACGGTCCTCTCAATCCACTCAAATGTATGAGGTCCTCGCGACTGGAACCTGGATGCTCATTTGCTTTTTGTTATCTGCAAGACCAACGATCTAGTGAGCCTGGAATCCACAAAACGCAATCCAGCAAGAAGACTCTTGCATTCAAGGCGTTCAGTTCTATTTTGGGTGCCTAACAAAAACTAGAAATGATCACTGCAACCATGCAAAAGAAACCATTGCTCGAAACGATGCATCCATTTGTTTACCTGTTGTCAGCCTTTTGCCTGATCATGTCGGCTGCCGGCGCTGACAAACCAGCGCTTGATATATCTGGCTGGAACCGAGACACGCGCCCACAGGACGATTTTTTTGAATTTGCAAACGGCGGTTGGCTAAAAAACACAGAGATCCCCTCCGACAAGACGCGATGGGGGTCGTTTGTTATCCTCGCGGAGGAGAGCCGGGATGCGGTGCAGACCATCATTGATGAACTGAGTGCCAAAGATGGGTTGAAAAATGGATCAAACCCACAAAAAATTCGCGACCTTTACCGCAGTTTCATGAATGAGGAACGCGTCAACGAACTCGGCGTTGCTCCCATCAAGGCCTATCTGCAGGTGATTGAAGGCATCTCGAGCAAAAACGAGTTCGGTAAGATCTGGGCAGAGGCAGGCAGATTGGGCATCTCCAACCCCATCGGAGCCTACATCAATCAAGACGGCAAAGACTCCACTCGTTATGCACTCTACTTCACTCAAAGTGGTTTGGGATTGCCCGATCGCGATTACTACTTCCAGGATGACGAACGCTCAACCGGACTTAAGGAGGCCTATCGCACCATGCTCGCCAGACTGTTTGATCTGGCAGGATTAAGTGACGGGTTGAAAAAATCAGAAACCATCTTTGAGCTGGAGAAACGCATCGCCGGCGCTCACTGGACACGAGTCGAAAACCGGGACCGCATCAAAACCTACAATAAAAAGACAAGGGAAGAAATCAAAGGCATGCTGACATCTTTTGATTTGAAGACATTCCTGGAAGTAAGCGGTGTAGCAAATGAATCCTCCTTCATTGTCCGTCAACCCTCATTCCTTGAAGGATTGAATGCAACCATCAAGGAAGCCTCCCTGAGTGATTGGAAAGATTATTTCAAAGCACGTGTTCTTATTGATTTTGCTCCTTACCTGAGCGAATCCTTCGCTCAAGCACATTTTGAATTTTACAATAAGACCCTGGGCGGCCAGGAAGAACCTGAACCTCGGGCAAGACGTGCGGTCAATCTGGTCAATGGGTCACTGGGCGAACTCATCGGCAAGGAATATGTGCAACGCAATTTCCCGCCGGAGGCCAAGGCACGCATGCTGGATCTGGTAGGCAACCTCAAAGTAGCCATGAAGCAGAGTATCGAGAACCTGGAATGGATGACCACTCCAACCAAAGTCGCGGCACTCGAAAAACTCAAAAAATTCAATACCAAAATCGGATACCCGGACAAGTGGAAGGATTATTCCGGCCTGACGATTGCCCCGGATGATCTGGTAGGCAATATCATTCGATCAGCCGGCTTTGAGCACGAGCGGGAAATCAGCAAACTCAGTAAACCTGTGGATCAAACCGAATGGTTCATGACACCGCAAACGGTCAACGCCTATTACAACCCTTCCATGAACGAGATCGTGTTTCCCGCCGCCATCCTCCAGCCGCCTTTCTTCAATATGAAGGCAGATGATGCGGTCAACTACGGTGCGATAGGGATGGTGATTGGTCATGAGATAGGTCATGGATTTGATGATCAGGGCCGCAAATCCGATGGAGACGGCAACCTGCGAGATTGGTGGACAGAGGAGGATGCCAAGGCATACGAGGCACGCACTTCCAAACTGGTTGCACAATATGAAAAATTTGAACCTGAATCCGGATTTTTCGTGAATGGACAACTCACGCTGGGTGAAAACATTGGCGATCTTGGAGGTATCACGCTCGCTTACCGCGCATACCTTGAATCAATGAAAGGAAAATGGCCTCCGATGGTGGATGGTCTCACTGGAGAACAACGATTTTTCCTGTCGCTCGCTCAAATCTGGCGTATCAAACAACGTAAGGAAACAACCATACGCCGATTAAAAACCGATACCCACTCACCGCCTAAGTTCAGAGTCAACGGACCTGTCCGAAATTTTGACGACTTCTACAAAGCCTTTAATGTGAAGGCAAAAGACAGCATGTGGCTAGCCCCTGAAGAACGTGTCCAGATTTGGTAGAGTTGATCGAATCTTTCTTGTCATCAGACAGTATGAAATTTCATGATAAGGTGAGACAATGATACGCCGAACACTGGTAAAAAATGCACTCAACGCAAAAGAACCCGAGGAGGAAATCCGAATTGAGGGATGGGTTCGTACGCGGCGGGATGCGAAGGCATTTTCATTTGTTGAAATCAATGACGGTACCAGCCTCGCGAATTTGCAGATCATCATTGATGCCACTCTTTCCGATTACGAAACGGAGATTGTAAAAGTGACGACAGGTGCAGCAATCCGTGTTCACGGGAAACTGACACTGTCCCAGGGTAAGAACCAAGGTTGGGAGGTTATTGCGACTGCTTTCGAAGTCATTGGACAAGCCGACGCAAGCTATCCATTACAGAAAAAGGGGCACAGTCTGGAATTCCTCAGGGAGATTGCACATCTTCGCCCGCGATCCAACCTGTTTGGCTGCGTCTTCAGGGTCCGAAGTCGACTGGCTCATGCCGTGCATCAATTTTTTCAAGGACGGGATTTTATTTACATCCACACCCCCATCATCACTGCCAGTGATTGTGAAGGCGCTGGAGAAATGTTCAAGGTCACCACCATCGACCCTGCCAAACCTCCCTTGAAAGACGGGCAGGTTGACTATGGCAAGGATTTCTTTGAAAAGCCTAGTTACTTGACGGTGAGTGGCCAGTTGGCAGCAGAGGTGTTCGCATGCTCCATGTCGAACGTTTACACATTTGGCCCCACTTTTCGTGCAGAGAACTCCAACACCGCGCGACACGCCAGTGAATTCTGGATGATTGAACCAGAAATGGCTTTTTGTGATTTGCAGGAAGACATGGATGTGGCAGAGACTTTTGTCAAATACCTGATCGACGACATACTCAAGCATTGTGCTGCGGACATGACGTTTTTCTCAAAGTTTGTGGACAAAGGTTTGAAGGATCGATTGCAGTGGGTCCTGGATCGTCCCTTCGAAAGGGTCAGCTATGCGGAAGCAATTGATATCCTGCTCCAGTCGGGACAGACATTTGAGTATCCCGTCGATTACGGACTGAACCTCCAATCAGAACACGAACGCTATCTGACAGAAAAACACTTCAAGTGTCCGGTAACGGTTTACAATTATCCAAAAACCATCAAACCATTTTACATGCGAGCCAACGACGATGGTAAAACAGTGGCTGCCATGGATGTGCTGGTCCCGGGGATTGGGGAGATCGTCGGGGGCAGCCAAAGGGAAGAACGGCTTGAGGTTCTTGAAAAACATCTGGAGCACCATGAATTGAGCAAGGAAGATTACGGATGGTATCTTGACCTGCGAAGATTTGGCTCCGTCCCTCATAGCGGCTTCGGAATGGGATTCGAACGTATGTTGATGTTTGTGACAGGCGTGTCCAATATACGCGACGTCATTCCTTTCGCTAGAACACCCGGAAACGCCGAGTTTTAAGCCTGCCTGAGACACTTGCTACAGCCTGCAGGAAAATGGTAACCCATGGACCAGTGATGATTTTATACATTATCATGATTGAGAACCGGCACGTTTTCTGCTAATATTTCCGATTAACTAATGATGAATGTAACAAAAAAGCACCCTCATCCATTGACCAGACGCCCTGATAGATGGGGTTGGATCCTTTGCTTCATCTTCTGCAACGTGATTCTTTGCGCATTCGTTCATCCTCTTTTACAGGCAGCTGACGCTCAGATGCCCACCCCGCAGACACGCATCCTCTCCGCACAAGGCACAGTGGATATCTTCAGGGGAGAATCGCAATTATGGATCCCAGCAAAGGTCAACATGCCGCTGGCTTTTGGAGATATCGTGCGCACCGGTCGCCGTAGCAAAGCGGCTTTGCAAATGACTGATAAAACTTTAATTAAGATCCGGCAGCTGACCAGCATGGTCATTCAAGCGCCTGAAAGTAAGGGGAAACAGCCGCTGCTGAATTTGCGTTCAGGTTCGGTATTCTTTTTCAGTCGAGAAAGTCCGAAAGAAGTTCCTTTTCGAACCTCCCTCAGCTCGGGAGCCATCAGAGGAACGGAATTCGAACTCACAGCAATCGAAAATGGCTCATCCACCCTGACCATGGTCGATGGACTGGTCGACCTATCCACACCCATGGGAAATGTGTCGGCAACAGGAGGAGAGCAAGTTGTCATTGAGCCTGATCAATCACCACGCAAGACCCCCATGCTGAATCCAGAATCAGTGATCCAATGGACACTTTATTACCCTGGAATACTGGACACATCGGAACTGCAATGGACTGAGGGAGGCCCCCCTGAAATCTGGAAAGCTACTTTGAACGCCTACAATCTCGGCAACCTGCCTCAAGCCATTACATCCATGCCGAAGGCATCTGATCAAGGAGAGCAAGAAGCTGCCCGTTTACTCAGGGCAGCCATCTGGCTTGCACACGGTGAAGTTTCGATTACTGAAAATGCACTCGACGAAAACTGGAATCTGGGACGGCATGCTGAATTAAGTGAGGCATTGAAGAGCTTGATCCAAAAGTTATCACTCGGGGGCCGCTCAAAAGACAATTACAATCAGGCTCAACTGGGTGGCACGCGCACGCTCATGTTGGCAAGATCTTATCATGCGCAAGCATCCTATCATCTTGAAGAGGCTCTGGAATGGGCACAAAGGGCAGCTGAAGAGTCAACCACCTTTGGCTATGCATGGGCAAGGCTCGCGGAATTGCAATTCTCATTCGGCAATCATCAAAGAACAAAAGAAGCCTTGGAAAAAGCCATCGAAATATCCCCCGAAAATGCTCAGGCCCGAATCCTTGAGGGATTCATTCAACTCGCCAACAAGCACCCGGAAGCGGCACTGGCTTCGATGCAGAAAGCCGTTGAACTGGACTCAGGATTATCCAACGCATGGTTCGGGAAAGGTTTAGCAAAATTCAAGTTAGGCCAGACTGAGCAAGCCCGCCAGGACCTGCAGGCTGCCACTATCCTCGAGCCGCAGCGGGCGTTGCTGCGCAGCTATCTCGGTAAGGCTTACGAGACAGACAATGAATGGATCGCCGCAATACGAGAACTGGACCGTGCTAAGATACTGGATCCAAACGACCCCACTCCCTGGCTCTATAGCGCACTGATTCAATACCAGAAAAATGCGTTGATTCCTGCCATCACAGAATTGCAGGAATCGGTCAGGCTGAACAACAACCGCAGCATCTACCGCTCTCGCTCACTCCTGGACAAGGACCAGTCCATTCGTCAGGCAAACCTTGCGGTCATGTATCGCGATGCCCAGATGCATGCGTGGAGTCAACGCGAAGCCACCCAGTCTATCGAGAATGATTACACCAACGCGTCAGCTCACCTGTTTCTGGCGAACAGTTACGATGCCATGAGAGATCCACGTCAATTGAATCTCCGATACGAAACTCCCTGGGCAAGTGAACTTTTCCTGGCGCAACTCCTGATGCCAGCAGGCTCCGCAAGTTTGTCACGTCAGATTTCTCAGAACGAATACACGGCACTTTTCGATCAGCAGCCGCTCCATCTGATCAACACAACAGAGTATCAAAGCAGCGGGCTCTGGGATCAATCCACTTCCCACTTTGGTAATATGCCCGGATTTAGCTATGCTCTAGATGTAGACTATCTGCGCGACCCGGGGCAACGACCCAATAATGATGTGGAAAACCTTTCACTTTGGACTTCAGCAAAGTTCAATCTGACGCCTCAGGACGAATTAATGATTCAAGCCGTCTACTCCGACTACGAATCGGGCGATGCTGCACAATACCACAGTCAGGCAAACGGAAGCACGACCCAGCGGGTTGAGGAAGACCAGGAACCCCTGCTGTTTCTAGGCTATCACCGTGTCTGGCATCCTGGTAGTCACACGCTTTTTCTTGCCAGTTATTTTGACGATACTTTCAGGCGCCGGGATCCTGGAAGTATCGTTCCGGTCATTGATCGAAATGCGTCTGGGGCAATCACGGGCGTCAACCCCTTTACCTTTGACTTGAATTACCAACGCAAGCTGCAGGGTTTCAGCGCGGAGCTGCAACAAATTTTCAAAACCGACCAATCCACGATCATAGGTGGAGCGCGGTATCAATGGGCAGAGGTGGACACTTTCGCAAGATTAGACCGCCCGGGCACCGCCTTTCCTCCCGTATTTTCGACTCCACCGGCCAACCAGAATGTAAGTCCTGATCTCGACCGGTTTTCAGTTTATGGCTATCACTACTATCAACTGACGGAAAAGCTGATGTCTTACTTCGGTGCATCAGCCGAAACTCAGCGCTATCCAGAGAACACGGAAATACCACCGGTCTCGTCAAATGAAAAAACAAAGGCTCAGGTGTCACCCAAGTTTGGATTGCGATATCGCCCTTTAGATCAAACGACGCTGAGGGCTGCCTATTCAAAGAGTCTTGGTGGCGTGTTTTTCGATCAAAGCATCCGGCTGGAACCGACTCAGATGGCAGGCTTCGTCAATGCTTACAGAAGCATCCTGCCTGAATCCGCTGCAGGCATTTTACCTGGCGCTGAGCAGGACATTGCTGGCATGGCATGGGATCAGCAGTTAGGCCCCAAAACGTTCCTGACCCTATCCGGACAATGGCTTCATTCCGATGGAGCCAGGTCCTTGGGCACTTTTGATTTCTCAAGTCTGCCGGCCAACCTTGCAAATACACCTCAATCACTCGATTACGAAGAAAGGTCATTGCTGCTATCCTTCAATCGCTTGATCGACCCCTGGTTCTTTGCGGGTGCCAATTACCGCCTGTCTTATGCATCACTGGACACGACCTTGAATCGCATTCCAACCACTGTGCTCCCCACAGGAAATGCTCAAAGGGATGCCACCCTGAATCAAATCCAGATGTTTGCCGGCATCCAGCATCCCTCTGGGTTTTTCGCGCGTGCCGAAGGTGTTTACAACCGGCAATCGCATGAGGGAACGATACGGCCTGCGAACGAATCACTTTGGCAATGGAACCTCTGGGCTGGCTATCGATTTTGGCAACGAAGGGCAGAGATGAGCGCAGGCATCTTGAACATCAGCGATCAGGACTACCAGCTACACCCCATTCATTACTACAACGAATTACCTCGCGAACGGACTTTTACTGCTAGATTTAGGCTTAGCTTTTGATCCATTGCTTGTTAGGGTCGAGACAAAGGAGAGCACGTTTTGCCCTGATCCATTATGTCAATCTCGGATTCCCTGCAAAGATCAACATGGCTGGGCCCTGTCCTGGGAGCCACGATAAGCATTATACTGGGATTGTTTTGTTTTGATTCCATTATGCCGGTCACCGAGGCCTTGCGCCACAAAAGCTACGACCTCTCTTTTCATCTCAGACCAAGAATCATCCCTGAAGAAGCGGTGTTGGTTTATATGGATGATGCGTCGTATCAGGAATTCAATCCTGGCTACACACGCTGGGACCGAGCGCTTCATGCCAAGTTATTGGACCGCTTTACGAGCGAAGGTGCGAAGATCGTTGTCTTCGATATCATTTTTTCTGAGGCAAACGGGGAAAACCCAGAGGCAGACGCCGCATTTGAAGCAGCCATCGAACGCAATGGCAATGTCATTCTGGGCGCGGACTACGTCACGGCAGGATCTTCCTACAGCATGAAACAAGCTGAGATGCTCTTGCCACCTTACGAACCTTTCGAATTTGCAGCTGCATCGACAGGATTTGTTCAATTGCACGAAGACACTGATTTCATGGTCAGAAGGCATTACCACAGTGGCAGTTTGAATCCAGAGATCACCAGCATGACTTGGGAATCCGCAATGTGGTCAGAGTCTCCTTATATTGAATCCCGAGAAAGTGCCTCCGGTAGAGAAGCACAGCAAGCTTGGGTTAACTACTACGCCGAACCCAGATCACTGCCCTCGGTGAGTTACAGCCAAGCCGTCGCTGAGGATCAATTACCTGAAGGTTTTTTCAGAGATAAAATCGTTCTGATCGGGGCCAATATCCGCACAGGTGAAAGCACTCAACGCAAGGATGAATTCAGAAATCCATTCGTTGACTGGGCTTACGTAAGCCAGACCGATCGCTTCATGCCGGGTGTGGAGGTACACGCAACCATTTTGTTGAATCTTGTCAGAGGGGATTGGTTACGCAGAGTCCCCTCAAGCTATCAGGCGGTCTTGTTTACCTTGGCGGGATTGGTCTTCGGTTTGGGGATTGGACGAATTCGTCCCCTGGTAGCTATTTCGGTTACCCTTCTCTCGATGGCACTTGTCATCGGTTTATCGCAATGGTTATTCCAGCAACACCGTTACTGGTTTCCCTGGCTCATTATTGTCATCGTTCAGATACCCGCAGCGATGCTTTGGTCAATCACTTTCAATGCAGCTCGTTTGTATGTGCAACGGCAGTTATTGAGACAATCATTGAACCTCTACTTATCTCCTCGTCTGGTGAAAGCATTCTTGAATCAAAAGAATCGAAACTTCCTGAAACCCGGCGCGGAAAAACAAGAAGTCACTATTTTGTTCAGTGATATTGCTGGATTCACGACCGCCACCGAAGGCATGGACTCAGATAAACTGGCTCGATCCATGAACGCGTATTTTCAACGCATGGTGGAAAATGGCATTCATCCACAAGATGGAACGGTGATCAAATTTATTGGAGATTCCATTTTTGCGCTATGGAATGCTCCTGAACCACAAAAAGACCATGCTCTGCGAGCCTGCAATGCCGCACTCGCACTCGGTCAGCAATCCTTTGAGTTCAGTAAAGACCACCCCATCAAAACTCGCATTGGCATCCACACGGGTGTTGCCAATGTGGGAAACTTCGGAAGCAATAACCGAGTGGACTACACCGCCATAGGCGAAAATATCAATCTGGCATCCCGTATCGAAGGTTTAAACAAGTATCTCAGAACAAATATCCTCATCAGCGCAGAAACACGGGAAAAGGCTGCTGAAGGACTGAAGGCGGTGCGATACCTCGGTCAATTCAGATTATCGGGATTTGGAAAGAAAATCGGAATCTACGAATTAATGCAGACCAACAATGCTTTTTCATCGAGCCAGAAACTTCAGCAGGATTTTAATGCAGCCATGGCAAAGCATGATCAAGGGGACATGTTATCTGCCATGGAGCTGTTTTCCTCCATCCTGAAAGAATGCCCTGATGATGGTCCGTGCCAATTTTACCTCAGCCGATGTCAGTATATTCATTCAAATCCGACGGATTTGAATGATCCTAAGCATATTGTGATAGAAGAAAAATAATCCAACAAGACCAAGATCCACTGGATTGCATAGGGCTTTGCAGAGCCGAATCTGTTATTGTCTGGTTTGCAAACGGACTCTCAGGTGAGGGCAGCAACGGGGTATGCCGACGCGCAATCACTCTTATTTCAATCCATCTAATACACGCCCCATTGAAACCTGTAAGCCCACCTTGGCAGATCGCCTTTCATGAGAAAGCGAGTCAGATGAAGGACGCCTCGGTCTACCCTCTGCAAACTTTCTTGAGACGAATGCGTCTATCCCTGAATTTGCTTGGAACGGAACAATCTCAACGAATGAAAGTGAGAACAAAGTTCTTTTCCTAAATGAGAGGGTGAAGCAGAATCGTGCCTTACCCAATCAAATTAAATGAAATTGAGATGAATATGATCGAAGCTTGCATGAATCGTTTTTGGCAAACCAAAGTTTGCGCGTTCGTGGCCCTGTGTTGCCTGGTATCGGGAATTTCAGGCGCGCGAGCCGAAAGCCTTTACAAGCAGGACTTCCAATCGACTGAAAGCGGGAAGACTCCCGGTGACTTCCTCTTACTGAGTGGTAAATTTGCGGTAGGAAAGGCCTCGTCAAATCACCAATTGACACTGCCTGGCGCACCTCTGGACAGCCATGGCGCCATTTTCGGTCCAGACAATGATGGCGACCTGGTTTTATCTGCACGTATCCGATCCGAGCAAAAGGGCAGGCTATATCCATCGTTTGGTATTGGCCTCTACGGTTTGGGCGGCCACATCCTGAAAGTATCTCCTGCTAAAAAAAGTCTGGAGCTTTTCCGCGGACGTACGTCCGTCATGGAAACCCCGTTCGATTGGGAATCCGGAAAATGGACACACCTGAACTTAAAAGTATCCTCACAAAATGAAAACACCTGGTCCGTTCAAGGCAAGGCATGGAATGAGGGTGCGATCGAGCCGAAATCATGGCAAATAAACACCACCACCAAGCTCGCTCCCACTCAGGGAAAAGCCAGCTTGTGGGGGCAACCTTATTCAGGTAAAGCCATTCATTACGATGATGTTTTACTGGAACGACCCAGATCTGCTGCCAGCGGGCACGCTGCTCCATTTCAATTGGGCATCCAAACGTGGACTTTGAGAAACCTTGACTTTGATGCGGTGGTCTCCTTTGCAAAGAAGCATGGTATTCGAAATCTTCAGGTTATCGGCAAACACATCGATCCCCATGCCGACTGGGAAGAGATCAAAGCCAAAAAAGCCATCCTGGATACCAATGGACTTCGAGCCTATACCTTCGGAGTCGCAGGCACTTCAATGGACCACGCGTTCAACCGTCGCTTGTTTGAATTTGCCAAATTCATGGGGATCAAGGTCATCATTGTCGAACCTCGGGATTTTGCCATTTTTGATTCACTGGAAAAACTGGTGCAAGAATTCGATATCCGCATTGCGATCCACAATCACGGCCTGACATCCTTGTATGGCAACCCCATTGTTGTTCGAAATATCATTCAACATCGTGACGAGCGTATAGGGGTCTGCCTTGATGTCGGCTGGATTACAGCGGCGGGTTTTGATGCCGCAAAAATTTACCGCAATTACAAAGGCAGGGTCTATGACATTCATCTCAAAGACAAGACAGTGGAAGTGACTAACCAAAAATTGGTCGGCATCAGCGCGCACATTGGCAAGGGGGATGCCAATATCAAAGGTTTGGTAGAAGCTTTGAAGGAAACCAACTTTGATGGTGTTCTTGCCGTCGAAACAGACAGTCCCATCTTCGCTCGTCAGCCAGATGATTTTATCAGGAGCGCCAAGGGCTATTATGAAAGCTTGGTAAATCCTTGATCCATTTCAAGCTCATCACCACTTCAACCGCATGAGCCGTGAACCTGTGAAAATCCTATTTGTCTGCATGGGGAATATTTGCCGGAGCCCCGCTGCCGAAGCCGTGATGCAGAGCAAATTACGAACAATGGGATCGGAACACCTCATCGCATGCGATTCTGCAGGTACCATTGATTTCCATACAGGGCAACCTTCAGACATGCGCATGCGTCAGGCCGCCACCAAGCGTGGATACGACATGACCAGCAGAGCCCGCCAAATCACATCTTCAGACCTGAAGCACTTTGATCATATCTTGACGATGGATGATGCAAATTACAGCGAAGTCATGAAGCTCGATCCGCAAGGGCCTTTTAATCAAAAGATCCGCCCATTTTGTAACTATGTTTCGGCGTTTGAAGAGTCGGAAGTACCTGACCCATATTATGGCGGGCTGGCGGGCTTTGATCATGTCTTGAATATGCTTGAAGACGGTTGCGATCAATTGCTGAAAGAACTGAATGTTTGAAAACGGCTGATGAGGAAGAGGTATATCATGACAAACATCATATTTTGATGGGGTATTTTGTCTCCGCTTGGACACTGATCTTGTTATCTCCGTGCAAAAAACGCTTGGGAGAGATCGGAGCCTCCCTTCGAATTATGGCTGAATTAATTAGTCAACTTGATGACTTGATCCTCGTCTAACTTTGTCCACTACAACAATTACCTTGCCCACGCTTTGACGTGAGGCAAAGACACTTTATTGCTCGCTGGGTTCTCCATTGTTTTGCCTGCAGCCGCAAGGCAGCCTGCATCAAAAATCTCGAAGAGAACCGGCTAAGGAAACCCCATTGGCCTTGTTCAAAGCTGGAGCTATGAGCGAACTGTCTATCCATTCGGAAACCTGTCACGGTCATGACGAATGAAATCAATCGCAAGCTGACTTTGAGGAAGCAACATTTTTGTGATTGTCATTCAGCGGAAATATCCGAATCTTCTGATCTCACAACAGTTGAGCGCATTTGAGGAAGTTGGAAATGATCCACAACTTGTTCACTGATTCACATAAGCAAGACAACCATTTTGAGCACAAATTACGAAAAAGAAGGACGTTTACCGCTGATCGGTATTATCGGTGGAGGCCAGCTGGCACGCATGCAAGCACAGGCAGCAAGTCGCCTTGGATGCCAGGTTCGCACTCTTGAAAAAACCGCGGACTGCCCTGCAGCCAGCGTAGTGCATGATCATAAGGTCGGAGACTGGAATGATCCAGACACTTTGATTGAATGGGCCAAAGGCTGCGACTTGATCACGCTTGAAAATGAATTCGTGGAAGCGGAAAGTCTAGCAAAGCTCGAAGAATCTGGATTCCCCGTCATCCCAACCTCAGCGACAATGGCAGCCGTTCAGGACAAGTGGATACAAAAACAGCGACTTAAAGAGCAAGGATTACCAGTCCCAGTGTTTGAATCGGTCTCATCTCAAGAGTGTATTAAAAAGTTTGGCGAAAAACTGGGGTGGCCTCTGGTCTTGAAAAAACGCAAGCAGGGATATGACGGAAAAGGAAATGCAACGATCCGCAATCCCGAATCCATACAGGAGGCCTGGTCAGCAATGGGAAGCGGGAAATACCCACTATATGTGGAAGCCTTTTGCCCATTTGTAAAAGAGTTGGCGGTGATGGTGGTTCGATCGGTATCCGGGGATCATACAGAATACCCAGTCGTAGAAACCGTTCAGAAAGATCACATCTGCCATGTCGTCACTGCCCCCTGCTCCATCGATGCTGCACAGCAGAAGAAAGCATCTGCATTGGCGCGAAGTGCCATTGAAGCCGTGCAGGCTTTAGGGTGTTTCGGGGTGGAAATGTTTTTAACCAGGGAAGGTGAAATCCTTATTAACGAATTGGCTCCTCGTGTCCATAATTCCGGTCATTACACCATTGAGGCGTGTCCTTGCTCTCAATTCGAAAACCACATTCGATCTATTCTGGGGTGGCCTCTGGGAGACACTAGCTTGGTCAAGCCTGCTGCTGTGATGATCAATTTATTGGGAGTTGGTGAGGGGCCACCATTACCTCAAGGCATCAATGAGGCATTGCAAAACGCTGATGTACATCTGCATATCTACGGAAAATCTGATAGCCGAAAAGGTCGGAAAATGGGGCATCTCACATTAATAGGTGATCACATGGAGGAAACCACCCAACAGGCGATCAGTTTGGCAAGCCAACTGGTATTCGGTAACGCTTAGCCAAATTCTTTCTTTCTGCTTAAGTTTAAAGTGCAAAGATCCGATGTCACGGCGGTAGCCCCCCCAACTTGACTGATGTTTGCTTCAAGAGTTTAGTAGAAAAAATAAAATCCGTAGAATGGAAGCCACATTTTCAAAACTTGGATCAAAGCCAGAAGTTTCGAGAAAAGTTAATCGCAATGAGGTGATCAATGCCGCCAAAAATTTTGAGCCACTGAGCCCAACGATTGTCAAGTTGAGCTCGATGCTGGTTGATACGAAGATAGATTAAGGTGAAATCATTTCACTCATTTCCTATGATCAAGCACTCACTTACCAGCTATTGAAGGCGGCTAATTCGGCGCATGCAGGAAGTGCTTCGCGTATTACGAATGTTCAAGAAGCCGCCTATTTCATCGGAAAATTCAAAACGCTCAACCTCCTCTGCGCAATACCAAATTACCTGCATATGAAGAAGTAGAAGGTTAATTGTGGCGAGATTCCGTAATTGCATCCATCACGGCAGAGCAATGCTCCAAGGTCTTCAGACTTGGAATACCGCCCGAGACAGCATGTGCAGCCCTGCTGCTCAATGCAGGAAAAGTTATCCTTTCAAAGTTCATTTCCGATGAAATGAAACGCTACATTTCTGAATGCAGATTAAGTGGAAAAGACCAGATTCATGCTGAACTGGAGGCCTTGGACGCGGATTATGTCGAAGTAGGAGGAATCGTTGCAGAACATTGGGGATTACCACCCGAGATCGCCATCGGGTTCAAGTATCAGCATGATCTGTGCAAGGTAAAAAAGGTCACAAGTGACGTGACACATGTCTGCTACAGATGGATAGAACTTCTTTCAACTCCACTTTCCTCGGGAACCAGGAAAATAAAAATCAATCCAAACGTCATTCAGCGCTTGCAGCCTAGTTCAAGGGCTTGGTTTGACTTCATGCAGACATTGGTCTGGGAACGTTATCAAAAGGTATGCGGTGACTGCAGCTTGTCGGAAAAAGGGCTGATTCCAAAACAATGGGCCTTCAACGAAACAGGCAAGGGTAGCATGAATGTAAGCACATTCGCATGATAATTTCCATCAAAGGAAACAAGCCTTGATGGATTTGAAAGCCAGCTTTATTTCTTCCCGTTCTGGGGCCAGAGCAGAGGGTATCTTACCCCAAACCTTTTTTAGCGCGGAGACAAAGATGAGGTGAATATCTGAATTGAACTGAAATTCATCAATTAGAGACTTGCCAAAGAGAACCCGAAGGCTTATTTTCCACACACATTTTCCTTAAATATATTAGCCTCCTCACTGAGGAACGATTGTTATGAAGATAAAAGAGATAAAAAGAAACCAGCTTGCGATAGGGCGAAACGGATTCACCTTAATCGAATTGTTGGTGGTTATTGCCATCATCGCCATTCTGGCTGGCATGCTCCTGCCTGCTTTAAGTAAGGCCAAAGAAAAGGCAAAGGGAATCCTTTGCATGAACAACACCAAGCAGCTGATGCTTGCCAATCACATGTATACGGGAGACAACGAAGACAGCTTCCCAAAAACACGTCATGGTGGTGGCAGCGAAGTGAACGAAGGTTCCTGGGTTACTGGATCAATGACCTGGACCACTTATCAGGGCAACACAAACGTGGCTTATTTGCTGGACCCCAGGTATTCTAAACTCGCTTCTTATTTCTCAGGTGCGAAAAACATTTTCAAGTGCCCATCCGATCACTTCTTGAGTGCCGCACAACGACGTGCAGGTTTTACAGAGCGTGTTCGCAGTATTTCTGGGAATATTAGAATTGGTGATGATTCCAACGCCTGGGATACAAAAGCATTTCCTCGATTCACTGCTAAGGCGTCCGGCTTGACTGACCCAGGGCCATCCGATACCTGGATCTATATGGATGAGCATCCTGACAGTATCAATGACGTGGGCAACTTTACTTATGAACCCTTTGCACGCCGCTGGGTTGATGTGCCCGCCAACTATCATAACGGAGCAGCTGGAATCGCTTTTGCTGACGGTCACTCCGAAGTTCACAAGTGGAAGGGAAATCTGGGCGGAGCACCTTTCGTGATCCTTCCAGCTGGCACAGGTAATTTGGGTGCCATCAGAGCGTATGCCAAACGAGATGCAGACGCTTTGTGGTGGGCACTTCGCACTCAGCGTAAGAGTGGTATTACTGAGGCGGCTATCCGCGGTACATTCTAGCCCTAGAAATTTTTTCCGTATTTAATTTAAAAGCCTGCCGATCTTTGATCAGCAGGCTTTTTTATTTGAGAATCTGAGTTTGAAATCTAAAAACCATATCTGTCGGCGATGACGATGATCCTGCCAGTCATTCAGGAAGACTTTTAGCGCTGGCGTCCTCGGCCATGAGATTCACAAAATCAACCTTGGCTCGTTGCGCATCGTCTTCACCCACTTCACGTACCTTGGAGTCATCCACTTTTTGAAGTTTCGTATAGCAAGGGTGATGTGAATCTTTATACGGATTGTTGCTTGCAGCATTGTAGCAACAGATCAATGCCCATCTTGACCGATCACTGTGATTTGCAGCGGAACTGTGAAGAAGGTTGGCATGAAAGAAAAGGGCATCTCCCGGCGCCATGGTGACGTGAACAAGTTCCAGTCGTTTTTTTACCTCCTCTACACGTTCGAGGTCGGCTCCTGCCTGCTCGCCCGACAATACATGATTCATACGCCCCATCTTATGCGATCCTTTTAAAACCTGCAGACAACCGTTTTCTCGAGTCGCCTGATCAACCGCAATCATGACGCTGCATAGATCTGGAAAAAGCACTCCATTCTGATACCAGTATCCATAATCCTGATGCCACGCCCAGGCTCCTCCCACGCGCGCATCTTTTAATATCATTTTTGAATGGTAATGATATACCTCGTCCGCCAGCAATGCTTCGACGGTATCCACCACTCGATGACATCTTGCAAACATACCATAAACACCATCACCAGGGTGATTCCAGAGCGCCAGCCTGACATCGTTCCCCTTGCCGTCATCCATCGAAGAGGATGCCTGGTCCATGGCATTGTCATGATGCGCTGTTTCTCCTAACAGTCGCGTTTCCTCCGTCGAAAACAGTTGACGAATGATGATATAACCATCGCGGTCAAAATCAGCCTTCTGATTGGGTCTAAGCATGTTCATGATGATAGGCCTCCATGATGGAAGGGAAATATGATGATGTCATCAAAATATTCAACATTCAGCAAATGAACCGCTTCTCAGATGAGGATTTTCATCGCGGCTGAAATATGCCCAAGCGGGTTTACAGCGAAGCACCTTTCCAGATCCTGTAGTATTCTCAAAAACTCAAAGAAGATACGAATCGTTCCTTCACAAACAACACGGATCAGAATTTCATGCTTATCGAGGGAAGCGGGGCCGAACCAATCTCTATCCATTTTTTGAAATACAAGCCAAGCCTGTTCCACCCTCGATAACACTTTACTCGGGTGATGCCTCGAAGCAGCTGCATTCAAAAAATTACAGCATTCATGTTAATCGAGCTTTTCGTAGTGATTGCCATCATTGCGATGCTGGCTGGCATGCTTCTGCCTGCATAGACCCGGGCCAAATCACAAGCTCATTCAACCAGGTGTGTTTCCAATTTACGTCAGATCGGTATCACCATGCAGATTTACATCTCGGACCAGGATGAAAGATTTCCTTTCTCAAACCGAAAATGGCCACAGATGCCGCTGATCGATTTAGTGACTTTGTTCGTCCCCTGCATCAATACCAACGCAAGGACTTTCTACCTTTGCCCCGCGGACAATCCGTCCGCCTGGAATATCCCTGGACCTCTGGAGCGCGGAGCGAAACCGGGATCCATACCAAGGAACTGGCTTTCTCCAGTTCTTATTATTACTAACATCAATTCTATAGCAGCGACAAAATACCCGCTCCAAAATTGACACAGCGCAGAACCACTGAAGTCTCCCTGCCTTCCCTGAAGGCAATCATCAGCTGTTATGCGGAACCGAGAAATGGTCAAGTTGGTAACAGGAATCTGGCCCATGGAGGCAAGGGGTTGCCCCTTCTTTTCGTGAATAGTCACGCTGGCTATACCAAATAAGTGAAACTCTACAAAGCGGCCGCGTATGGCGATAGTCATTTGGGCTGGACAAGGGACGGATTGAAAGGGAAAGACCTCAAGCAGCTCACATGCATTCACATGACGCCCGACAAAACTAGTGGCTGAATTTTCTGGAATGCTCCAAGCCTCCACTCGTTGTAAAGGTCAGCTTGCAGCAGCAAGATGCATCGAGATGAAAACCCGCTGAAGCAACGCAGGGCTCCCGTATTCCTGAAGTCACTCAAGCTTTCATCTTGACCAGTAAATCCTTGATATCAACATTGTCCGCAAACTTTACAGACAGCTCAGCCACATGACCATCGCAAGGTGCATTGATCGACGTTTGCATCTTCATCGCTTCCATCATGATCAATCTTTCCCCTTTTTTGACCTTTTGACCCACGGACACGTGAACTTCAGCAATGAGTCCGGGAATAGGAGCGCCAACTTGCAGCGGGTCTGATTCATCCGCCTTGATCCGCTGGGCACGTTTGGGAGCGATACTTTCATTGGTGATCATTGTGTCACGTGCAATACCGTTCAGCTCATAGGTTACTGCGCATTGGCCATCCTCATCAGGTTTACCGACATTGATCAACTTGATGAACAGATCCTTACCCTCCTCAATACTCACCGCAATCTCTTGATTTGGATGCAATCCATAAAGGTAACCAGGTGTTGGTAAAGCGCTGACTTCTCCAAATTCCTTGCGATGTTTCTCGAAATCCAGAAAAACTTTTGGATACATCAAGTAAGAGTATAGATCGTCATCGGACACTTTGCGTTTGATCTTTTGCCCAAGCTCCTTGCGGGTCTTTTCCAGATCAAGCGATCTGGGTGGTTTTGGTCGCCCCCGCTTCACATCTTGTCGATACCGCTGCCTTGCCTTCTTGTAATCTTCAGGTGGAAGGATCGCCTTCCAAATATCTTGAGGCCAACCGCCATCAGGCCAACCGAGCCCCCCTGTGAACATGTCAATCACCGACTCCGGCCAGCTTTGCTCCCGCGGGTCCAGATTGACGACGTCATCCGGTTTGATGCCATGACTGAATAGAAACAATGCCATATCGCCAACAACCTTGCTTGAGGGTGTCACCTTGACGATATCCCCGAAGAGCTGATTCACATCTGCATAAGTCTTGGCTATCTCGTTCCATCGATGCCCTACCCCCATGCTGCTGGCCTGGGCTTTCAGATTGGTGTATTGCCCCCCGGGCATCTCATGGAGATACACATCCGCACTCCCTGTTTTGGGTGCTGTATCAAAAGGACGATATACATCCCTCACTTGATCCCAGTAATCACTGACACGATTCAGAGCATCAACATTGAGTTTGGTTTTCCGGGATGAATCTTCCAAAGCCACCGCAAGCGAATTCATATTGGGCTGCGAAGTGCTTCCCGACATGGAGGCAACCGCAAGATCAGCGACATCCACACCTGCCTGCGCTGATTCAAGAATCGTGGCCGTTTGAACACCGGCTGTCTCATGCGTATGGAAGTGAATGGGAATACCAATTTCCTGTTTAAGTGCCTTGACCAGCTTCCTCGCAGCCATGGGACGACAAAGACCAGCCATGTCTTTGATGGCAAGCATGTGAGCCCCCATCCGTTCCAATTCCTTGGCAAGTTGTACGTAATATTTCAGTGAGAACTTATCACGCCTTGAATCCAGAATATTCCCAGTGTAACAAATAGCAGCCTCACAAATGGCATGCGTATCCTGAACGGATTCCATGGCAACCTTCAAATTGGGAAGGTAATTCAGACTGTCAAAGATGCGAAAAATATCCATCCCGGCATCTGCAGCATGTTTAACAAAACCGGCAACAACATTATCGGGGTAATTGGAATACCCAACGGCATTACTCCCACGGAACAACATCTGAAAACATACGTTGGGGATATGCTGTCTGAGCACCCTCAAACGCTGCCATGGATCTTCATTCAGAAAACGCATCGCAGTATCAAAAGTTGCCCCACCCCACATTTCCATGGAGAACAAGCCGTTTTTTTCCGATCCAAGTTCGCGTGCAATGTAGTCCGCACACCCCACAAGATCGTAGCTGCGCATGCGAGTTGCCATCAAAGATTGATGTGCGTCACGGAACGTGGTGTCTGTCACAAGCAACCTCCGCTGCCTGATTACCCAATCTGAAAATTTCAAGGGCCCCAGTTCTAGTAAGAGATCACGTGTTCCCTTGGGACATGGTGCATCGGGATGAAAAGGCATCTTCGAGGGCGTCGCGACGGATAAATCAGCGTGGGGTGTTTTGACGTGCGGATTCCCATTGATGGTCACATTGCCAAGGAATTTGAGGAGCTTGGATGCACGATCCCGACGTGGACGAAACTCAAATAGTTCTGGAGAACTATCAATGAGGCGGGTCGTCGCCTGCCCTGACCGGAAGTCCTCGTGGGAAATAACATTTTCGATAAACGGAATATTGGTCTTTACTCCGCGGATTCGAAACTCGCTCAAGGCACGGTGCATCCGATCCATTGACAATTCATAATTACCACCCCGAGCGATCAATTTAACCAGCATCGAATCGTAGAAAGGCGTGATCACCGCACCGGAATAACTCATACCACCATCGAGCCTGATCCCCAGTCCCCCTGGAGATCGGTAGGCCAGTAACTTCCCATAATCGGGCATGAATTGGTTGGCCGGGTCTTCGGTGGTGACACGGGCTTGAATAGCCCAACCATTGCGAGGAATCTGCTCTTGCGTTGGAATGCCGAGTTCAGGAGAAGTGAGAGAATGATTCTGGGCAATCAATATTTGACTGCGCACAAGATCGATTCCGGTAATTTCTTCAGTGACCGTATGCTCGACCTGAATACGCGGGTTCATTTCGATGAAATAGCCCTTTTGCCCATCCACATCGTAGAGAAATTCGACGGTACCAGCATTCTCGTAACGAATCTCTTTTGCCAGCCGGACTGCGTCTGAACACATTTTATCAACAAGGGAGGGCGGCAAACCAAAACTTGGCGCCACTTCGATCACCTTTTGATGGCGACGTTGAATCGAACAATCACGCTCGTGCAAGTGGACGACATTTCCATGTTGATCTCCAAGAATCTGAACTTCAATGTGTTTGGCGCGGCCGATAAATTTCTCAAGAAAAACAGCAGCATTGCCAAAGGCTCTCTCAGCTTCTGCCTGGGCTTCGTCGAGAAGAGATGGCAGCTCTTCTTCGGTTTTGACAACCCGCATGCCCCGGCCCCCCCCACCGAAAGCAGCTTTTATAATCAAAGGGAACCCGATTGCTTTTGCCATTTTGATAGCGGCCTTGCGCTCCGCAATAGGCTCATCCGTGCCAGGCAAGGTGGGAATTCCAATCCGCTGAGCAACAGCACGCGCTGCAGTCTTGTCACCCATCATGTCCAAAAGCTCTGGACGAGGGCCAATGAAAGTGATTTCAGCTTTGGCGCAGGCTCGAGCAAGATCAGGGTTCTCACTCAGAAATCCATAGCCGGGATGAATGGCATCGACACCCTTGGCCTTGGCAATTTGAATAATGCTGTCGATATCCAAATAGGCAGCAACAGGTCCCTTTCCTTTGCCCACCTGATATGCTTCATCAGCCTTGAAACGGTGCATGCAAAAACGGTCCTCTTGAGCATAAACGGCAACCGTCCTTTTGCGAAGTTCCGTCGCAGCACGGAAAACACGAATCGCAATCTCAGATCGATTCGCAGCCATGATTTTCGAAAAGTTGGCGATCGAAGCTTTGTTCGGCACCTTTGCCGTGCGCGATTTGTGTTTCTTTGTCATTGGTCTTAATTCCGCGTTAATCCACAAGCTTAGGTCAAGCTAAATTCGAGGAACAAGACCATTTTTATCCGTTGGATAAAATCATAGAAGATTGATATATCCTCCTGAGGTTGATTGCTCTCTCTTCTCATCAAATTGTAATGTAATTCATTAAGATGGCTCCCCTCCTGTGATGGATTTGTTTTGAACGGAACCATTGACCTCATGTCTGACTTTGCGTATATATGATTAGGAAAGGCACAGATTATTTTACGATGAACACTTGGAAATTCACAACCATCACAAGCCTGCTTTCAAGCATGTGCATCGCGATTGCCATTGCGGGTGAACCCATTATTTTTGATAACAGCTCCAAACTCATTCTCCCGAAGGAAGAGTTAGATCCTTATGAACTGGGAAAAAACGGTGAATTCGGGGGTGGGAAAAAAAGTTCGGTGGAGGCAGTTGTCGCTCCTTGGCAGAATCCTTTCAACTCAGGGAAGATTGATAATAAACGCCGCAAAGCTCTTTTGGAAGCATTGGACAAAAAGAATAACTGGGCTTTTCAGTCGACAGACGAATACCTTGGATCAACAGATCTCGATGGCCTTGAGGCAGATGATGACAATTTCACGACAACAGACCTCGACTCAAAGTCATCACGTCAACTGGCTGAGCGGATCTTTTACGGAAACCGAAGGAAGACTGAATCCAAAACAAAACGCACCAACCGCCAATTCGAAGACCGCAAAGACAACCTGAGGAAAGACAATGAAAATCAGCTGACAGGCGCTGAGCTTCTGGCTGAAGATGGCGTAGCGACTCCTGAATATTATCAGGGCCAATTCGACGGTTTATTCCAAGCCGCGAATGCTTTGAAATCTGACCGAGGACCTGATTCTCTGACCAGGATGAGTTCTCGTGAAGTTACTGCGGCAAACATGCTCGGTATGGGAGATCTGGTTCCCGAACAATTCAGCCGTCATAATCCAAGCACCAAAAGACTTCAAAATTTTCAGGATCTTCTCAGTCAATCGAACCCCGGAACTTCCACTCAGACCGGGCTCGGCAGACTATCAAGCAGTGGACTCAGCGCACCTCCAAGAGCAGAAGGCTTGATCAGCAGCTTGGATAGCTCAAGCACCTCCCTGAATATCGGAAGCCAACTAAATAGTGCGTTTTCTGGAAACAACATTAATCGTTCATTGGAATCACTAAACGCCACTCGCTCCTTGAGTGGCAATGGTATCAATTTTGGCACCTCGGGACTGGCTCCTTCAGGCCTGGGAGGAAACAGCCGCCAACTCAACACAGCCCCAGCAGCCACCAGAACTCAACAAAGACCCATCTTTTTCAATATACCGAAGAGATCTTTCTAAGATAACTTGGGCCACATCATAACAGAAACTGGCGCTCCCTGAGCCAGAACTGTTCCTTCAGGCACGCTCAATAGACCATCGGATGTGGCCAGTGAACCAAGCGCGTGTGATGCCTGATTTCTGCCGGACATGGATACCTCTCGGTCGGCATTCAATTGTACGCGCAGGAAAAGCCTTCTGTTCCCTGGATTGTTCATGGACTCTGTCAATATGCCCTGAATATGGGAATGCTGATATTTGCTGACGCCTCCCATCTTTACCAGAGCCGGATGCACAAACAGAGTAAAGGTAACCGTGGCAGAGCCGGGATTCCCGGGTAAACCAAAGACGGGCACAGATTTAATTTCCCCAAATACCAGAGGTTTTCCGGGCTTGATCCGAATACGCCAAAAATCTATCTCACCCCCTAGAGACTCAAAAGCGGGTTTTATGAAATCATAATCACCAACAGAGACCCCGCCGCTTGTAACTATTGCATCGCATTCCTCAACAGCCTTGGACAATGCCTGACAAGTCGCCTCCAAGCTGTCTTCAACAATAGGATAAACCACCGGCTCACACCCGGCACGCTGAACCAACGATTTCAGCAATATACGATTACTTTCATAGATCCCCCCTGGAGTTAAAGGTTGCCCTGGTTCACATAATTCGGAGCCTGTGGCCAGAATACCAACACGGGGACGACAATGCACAGAGCACCTTTGCAACCCGGTAGCCATGGCAAGTGAAACCTGAAAACCCGAGACACGGGTTCCAGGACTGACCAATGCATCCCCTTCTTTGACATCTTCCCCTTTGAACCGTACGCTTTCAAAGGGCCGCACGGAATCCAATACAAGAACCTGCTCATCACTCTCGCCCAATGTTCTGGTGTCCTCTTGCATCACGACTGCATCAGCACCTTGGGGCATCGGGGAGCCAGTGAATACTCTCAGACAAGTCCCGGGAACTATGACACTGTCGGAAACAGATCCCGCAGGCGATTCTCCCAAACATTTCAAGACTGCAGGCGCTTCCGCTGAGGCGGAGGTAAGATCAGAAGCCTTTACGGCATATCCATCCATTGCAGAATTATCCCAGGGAGGCAACGAAATACCGGCAATCAGAGACTCTGAGACAACCCTTCCTTCAGTCTCGGAGATGTGAACCAACTCCGATCCCAGCGGATTCATCTTCACCAGGATTCGATCCAAAGCTTCTTCCATGGACAACAGCATGGAAGAAGCTTAATGTGTGTCACTATGAAGATGAAAGCTTCGAGTCCTGCCGGATTTGGATTGCATCTATTGAATGCATAGCGGAACGTGAAGACCTGATCGCAAATGACTGATAAGAGCATCCAAGAAAACGACTACTACGATCCTGGTGAAAACCGAGCCATTCGGGTCCGGGATCTCTTTGACCGCATCGCGCGCCGTTATGATCTCATCAATGACGTTCAAAGCGGGGGACTCCATCGGTGGTGGAAACGGACTGTCATCAAAGAAGCAGGTGATCTTCAGAATAAGACAGCGCTTGATATCTGCTGCGGGACAGGAGACCTCTCTTTCGCCCTGGCAGCGCGAGGGGCGAAAACGACTGGATTGGATTTCAGCTCTGAAATGCTCTCTCAGGCCAGAGACAAGATTCTAGGGAAGCAACCAGAAGCCGATACTGTTCTGCCTGAGTTCCAGCAAGGGGATGCTAGTGAACTACCCTATAAAAACGATACTTTTGATGTCGTGACCATGGCCTATGGTCTGCGAAATTTAAAGGATTGGAAATTGGGTTTGGCAGAAATGCATCGGGTCACACGCCCTGGGGGGCGAATGCTTATCCTGGATTTTGGAAAACCTCCCAATCCGTGGTGGAGATCGATGTATTTTAACTACTTGAAATTAATCGTGCCCGTCATGGGGTGGAGCTTGGTAGGTGACGCGGAAGCGTATCGGTATATTTTAACTTCCCTGCAACATTTCCCGGCACAGAGAGGTATCGAGGCGGCAATGATTCGCCTGAACTGCCGACATGTGCGCACGCGCCTGTTCCTCGGAGGAGTGATGAGCTTGAATGTTGGCGTGAAATAAGAAAATCACCGTCCCCTTCGCTAACCAGTCACCAGGCGATCGTGGCGACTGTAGACATTGAACCTGCCGCTGCGCATGAAGCCGATCAGGGTCTGCTGATTTGCTTTTGCAAATTCCACTGCCAGACTCGAGGGAGCCGAAGCGCAGGCGATCGCGGGTATCTGGGCTGACAAGGCTTTTTGAACAATCTCAAAAGAAGCTCGACTGGTTACAAATAGAAGGTGATCTTCCAATTTTGAGTGACCTTTGCGGACCCTTGAACCAATCACCTTATCTACCGCATTGTGTCTCCCCACATCCTCCAGGATTTCGACTAATTCACCTTTGATGGTAAATAAAGCCGCTGCATGAAGTCCTCCTGTCTTTTCGAAGAGTGGCTGGCATTTTTTAACTGTATCCAATAATCCATTCATCACTCGCACAGAAAGTCGCACTTCCGATTGCACTGCTGGAAACTTCGTATGAATACTCTCGATCGTTGATTTACCGCAAAGCCCACAACCCGAAGCGGCATAGCTGAATCGATGAAATTGATGATCCTCGAGATCTATATCCTGGCGCAGGAAAACATTGAGGATATTATTATCCAGACCTGAACCTCGCTGGCAATGCGCCACCTCAAGAATATCGTGCGGACTTTGAATAATTCCCTCACTCCAGAGATAGCCGGCAGCTAATTCAGTATCATGGCCAGGGGTTCGCATGGTGACAACCAGCGCCTTCCCTTGCACCCGGATCTCGAGAGGTTCTTCTATGGCGACAGGATCACGCGGTTGAATTGAGTGTTTTTCACCAGAGTAAGCCACCACTTCGCAGTGCCGAATGGAGTCGAGTATTTCTTGATTGGGTGAGTGGCTGTGCATCAGGGAATAGGGTAATCCTTCCAGAGCCAGCGCAGTGTGTCGGGCAGAATAGCTCCTCCATGCTGACCACTGTGACTCCCCTCACCCATGATGAATTGATATTCATAACCTTTGAACTGGAGAGCAGCAGCCATTTCCTGATTGGCAAGGGGCCAGTGTCCGTGAAGGTTGTCCAGGTCATTTGAACCTTCCTGAAGAAAAATTTTCAAGGGCTTCTTTTTCGTTTTTCTTATCAAGTAGGGATAGACGTGTCCACCTCGGATATTCACAAAACTCCCAATGTGACTGATCACTCGACCAAACGCATCCGGCCGCTCCCAGGCAGCCGTGAATGCCGCAATACCTCCGGAGCTGATACCACAAATCGCCCGTCCGGATGAGGCCTCTGTGATTAGATAGTCGGATTCAATATGAGGCAGGAGTTCTTCCAGCAAAAACCGGACATATTGGTCCCCCAGAGAGTCGTATTCAAAACTTCGATTCTTTCTGGCAACTTGACCAGGGCCGGAAGAAGGAATTTCCCCTGGATTGATGAACAAGCCGATGGTGACTGGCATCTCACCACGGTGAATAAGATGATCGAACACCGTTGGCGTACGGAAGCTACCCTGATCATTCACATAACTTCGACCGTCATTGAAGACCATCAAACAAGCGGGCTTGGACGCATCATACTGAGCGGGCACATAGACCCAATAATCGCGGACCGTACCAGGGAAAATTTCACTGTGCCAGACATCATGATGCAGGACTCCCCTGGGGACGCCCGGTTGGGGTTTGGAATCCGGGCTCAGAGAATAATCCACCGCGGACACCATGCGCGTGATCAGCAGCGGGATGAGAACACTCGTGGATCGAAATAAATCAAAAATGGACCTCATGTTAGTTTTTAAAAGATAACTGTCCCCCCATCCTTCAGCCAGTCCAAAAGAAGCCATTCTCAATGGTCATGTTATACTGATTCTCACAGAGATTGGGCTTCCGGTTACCTAAATAAACATCTTAGAGCATACAAAATTTCATCTCGAAGTGCGACAGAAGGTGCAAGACACAACCAATCACGCACAGAAAAAGTAGCTTGTCGATTGATCGAGTGGCTATATGTCTTGACTGTAGAATGCTTTCTTATTCGGATGGCTGAGCCAGATATTCGATCAACGCCTTCAAATCTTCTCGAGCTAAGGCTTCAAAACCGACAGGCATGATCGAATTGTTGGATACCTTCAAAGTCTCGATATCGTTTCTTCGTATCACATGTTTCTGTGCCGCGACATCCAGTATTTCGACCGTTGTCTGAGTTTCAGCTTCAAGTCGGCCGGAAATGACTTCTCCATCGGCGGTTTCCACAGTCCACATGCGATAATTGGCTTCCACTGAACGGTTCGGATCCAAAATCTCGAGTAGAATGTCAGAGCGATCACGGGCGTTGATACCTGTTAGTTCTGGACCGACAGAACCGCCTTGGCCATTGAGCAAATGACAGACGGCACAGTTTTCTGCAAACACCGTCTTGCCGCGCAGCGCATTCCCTTTTTCTTTTGCAATCGGTAGGAGGGCTTTGACCAATGCAGCGCGATCTTGGGAAATACCAACATTTGTATCTGCCATCTCATTTGCCCGACGAGCCACTCGAGGGTCGGGGTTCTGGCGTAATTGAGACCAATGCTCGGGAGCGAGATCGGTGCGACTGATACGATCATCCTTCACCCCGTCCAGCAGCGCCATCGCCCACTCTGCACGCCGTATCAACACTCCAACAGCAACCCGACGCGCTGCTGGGGTTAGTCTAGACCAGGCATCCACAAGAAGACGTCCAGTGTCGCTATGACGACTCACACTCAAAGCGTCAATCAATCCGCTGGCTAAAGCAGGCGTGCTTAATAACTGAACCTGAGTCAGGGTTAGCTTGATGACTTCAGGCTCATCTTCAAGTTCGATCAATCGTTTGACAGCTGCGACTCGGTCTTCTTCAGCTGTTTCAGCATCCTTCACCTGAGCCATGAGATGATTGATGATCGCGCCCTGAGTCGCCCTGAAGATTTCTTCTTTCCCCCACCGAACGGATAAGGCGAGCAAACGGTCTCGGGTCAATGCAGGCAAAGACAGCATGAGAGTTTGAAGAGCCGCCTCGTGAGACTCGGTAATTTGAGGAGCCACCCCTTCCGGCCAGCTGGATCGCAATGTATCCAACACCAAGGTTGCAAGATCAGGAGACGCGTTCTTCAGGGCAGTAAGAGTACCTACAATACTGTCCACGGGACCACGCTGGGCGTAGTGAGATGTCACCACACGTATCACACGGCCAAGCTCACCCGCAAACCCACTCCCCGGGGCATGAACCAATGTGACATCATCGAACCAGGCTGTTCCGCTACAGCGCCCCCAGCCTCCATACAAGCAATTGATGGTGATGAATTCGAGCGCTCCTGTATTGAATGTCAACTCCACCTGAGTCCAATCCTGAGTCCCGGTTACCGCGGGAGTTCCTCCAACGACCGGATCCTGCAGTTCATGAATGTTGAACATCGCACCTCTTGCACCGCTTATTTTGACGACACCCTCGGTTTTGATCCAGCCGCTGAGTCGGTAGTCAGTGTGAGGTTTGACCCGGATGCGCGTTGCCCAACTGAGGTCTCCTCCTTTCTCGGATGAGATCTGGACCGCGCGTCCTCCTGTATGTGCATTATTAGACAGCGAGAAGGTTCCTTGCCCACTGTGCGTGACCGGATCCCATCGGGCCGGATTGCCATCAGTTTCAGACTCAAAGGAGCTGTTGCGAATCAAGTTAGAAGTTTTTCCGGGCGCTTCCTGGGTTCCCGCAGGATTGAAATCAGACAACATCGCTTGAAGAAAGCCAGCGTCATGACGGGCAGCTGCGGCAGTCGCAGCGTCCGCAATCCAGACATCTCCGGCATTCTCAGAGGATTGAAGCATCTCAAAAACCGCATGCCCGGATTCCAGATTTGCTTGCATTTCGGAGAGAGTCAACAGTGACGCCAGGCGCACCTTGGAATCCTCGTCTTCCAGAAGACCACTTGCCAGCAACGTCTCCAATCCTTGAGGGTTCCTCGGCAGCACGGAGACAGCGGCTTTGCGCACTGAGGCAGAAGGATGATCCAGTGCATCAAAAATCGCTTCGGTGGAAGCGGTGTGTGAGCCATCCGTCAAGCCCAGTCCATGCAATGTCCAAAGCGCATGAACAGCCGCAGGATTCAGGCCCAGGGCATCTAGGCTTGTATCCCGAATCAAAGCATGCAAATCATCCGTAACATCTCGAAGCCCACGCTCAACAAGCAGGCGCTGCGCGTGCATCCGCCAAAGCAAATTGTCATTTTTCAGAGCGGTAACTAGTGATGGACCTGACGCACCCGATGCCACAAGTCCACCTTCAGGCCCAGCACCCAATTGAGCTCCCCTGTGAGTTACCCGGTAAATACGCCCGTGCGTTTTGTCACGCAGAGGTGTGTCGTAAGCATTGCCTTTGCCGGTTTCAAAACCGATGGGTGTCGGGTTGTGCTGAATGATGTAATTATACCAGTCAACGACCCAAAGGGCACCGTCGGGCCCCACTTCAGCATAGATGGGTGATGTCCATTCATCATCACTCGCCAGGAAATTCCTAACATTATGCGCCACAAAATCCGCACCTCTCGGCTCAAGAAGGAACATCCCCAAGAGGTGTCCCGTAGGTTCTGCAACAAATTGTGCCCGATTCCAATATCGTTCCGGAAAATGGCGTGCCGTATAAACGGCACTTCCCGAGCCAGCAGTATATTTCCCATGCCAGTCGACTTGTCGGACCTTCTGTGTGATCGGATAAAATTTCTGACTATCTGCAATGGACTCCAGACGACTGGCAGACCAACCATTCACGGCCTCGTAATATCGATTGGCAATGGGCATATACATGCTCGCATTACCATTCGCGGTTGAACCAATGACAACGTTGTCCTCGGTAAAAGCTAGCCCCCATGTGTTGTTGTTGCTGGATCTGACAAATTCAAGCGCCGTGCCGTCCGGTTTGAAGCGAAAGATTCCCTGCCCGAAACGCATGTCCTTCCCCCCTACATTGCCATTGAACCCGGAGTATCCCACAACACCCCATATCCAGTTGTCGAATCCATAGCGCAAGTTACTTGCTGTCGCATGCGTATCGCGAATTCCCCACCCCTCAAAAAGGACTTTGCTTTGATCCGCACGATCATCTCCGTCGGTATCGGCAAACCATTCTGTTTTTCCAGAATGAATCACAATCACACCATCATTGGCAAAAATAAAACTGGTGGGCACACTCAACTTATCAACAAAGGTCGTGTATTTGTCGGCCTTACCATCGCCATCGGTATCTTCGATTATTTTCAATCGATCGTTGCCCTCTCCCTCCGATTGCAGACGGTTGGGATAATCCACAGATTCAGCGATCCACAAGCGACCTCGCTCGTCAAATGCCAACCACAAAGGCTTGATGATTTCTGGCTCAGAAGCAAAGAGCTTGTGCTCGAATTCAGGGAAAGTCACAAGATGCTTCCGAGATTTCTCAGGACTCAAGGGCTTCTGCATGGTCATGATGGGTTCGCCTTGAGTTCCCCATCGAGCATTTGCTGTATAGTTAGGCAAACGATCCGATGATTTCTCATATTCAAAATCAGCCAATCCCTCGACAGGTTTCAAAACGTTGTGCGAACGACCAGAAGCCCAGCGAACCCCTTTTTCAATGAGCACGTGAAATCCCTCATTCGACCAGGTTCGGTGATCATGTCCCCATGCCGTATAGAACACGCGACCTTTTCCGTGCTCACGCACCCAGGTCCATGGCTCTGCACCTTCGTCGTCTCTCCTGACTGATAGGACAGTACGATCATCATTATGCTTTGCATGCACATACGATTCATCCCAGGATTCGATTTCCTTCAGGCCACGGGTCACTGGATGATCGTGATCGATAATGGATTCCTTAAAAACGCCGGTGCCGTGGCGCTTGAACTGCGCCCCCACAAGTTCGATATATTTTGGGGAATTATGAAAACAGTAACTCGCGCAATGAATCGGCACCAACCCACCACCAGCAGATACAAAGTCAAGCATGGCTGATTCCTGTTCAGCGCTTATTTCGGTCACGTTGGCATAGATGGCAAGTACATCATATCCAGCCAGCTTGGACGGATGGATGTCACGCATGTCAGCGGTATAGGTAAGCTCAATGCCCCTGGAGGAAAGAGCAGGCTGGAGCAGTTCAAACCTCTCGGCAGGACGGTGAGGTCCATTATCCCCGAGAAAAAGAACTCGAATCAAATCACTCCCATGCCCTGAGGCCTGGACAGAACCCGTTTTCAATTGCAAAAGAAAACACAAGGCTGCTAACAAAAAGATACGGTATGGAACATTCATTGGATTTATAATACATAACAGTTCAGCAGCAGGACATAAACAACAAAAGAATTTCATATATTCAGATCTGAAATTTGGATCAAATCCTGCTAATAGTAATGCTCAATCATGATTAAGATTTTATTTCACCAAGTTTCAAGACTGATGACTACAAGCAGTTTAACATTTTTAGTCACCTTGATGCTTGCAACAGCAGGCCTTCCGATATCACGTGCCCAAACGATTATCATTTCAGAATTCATGGCGTCCAATGGTGAAACGACCATTGACGATGAAGACAATCGCTCTGACTGGATCGAACTGCATAACCCCGGATTCAGTGCGATCAACCTGGAAGGATGGGCATTGACGGACGACCCGACTCACACGGACATCTGGACTTTCCCATCCATCACACTCTTTCCTAACAGCTATCTGGTCGTTTTTGCCTCTAACAAAGACCGGAAAGCCCCGGGAGCCCCGTTGCACACAAGCTTCAATCTGAACAGGAAGGGAGAATACCTGGCGCTCCTGGATCCGGACGGAAACCCCTCAACCGAATTTGCCCCGGCATATCCTGAGCAGACCACAGATGTTTCCTATGGCAGAGGCGTGGTGAAAGCGGATGAAATCGTAATCATTCCAAACAGAGCACCCGCCAAGGCAATGATCCCTGCCAATGGCACACTCGGCAGAAGCTGGACACAACCTGATTTTGATGATGGTGATTGGAAATCTGGGCGAACAGGAATTGGATACGATTACCAGGGGTTGATCAATTTAGACGTACGTAACATGCGGGGGGAAAACGAAACAGTGTATGCACGTATCCCATTTGCATTCGAAGAAAACACAAATTTGGATACGTTGATTTTACGCATACGTTATGATGACGGTTTTATTGCTTATTTAAACGGCACAGCGATTGCCAGAGACAACGCCCCCAGCAATCCAGATTGGCAGTCGGCTGCTACTCTCAACCGATCCGACAACATCGCCGTCAATGCAGTCGATGTGAACATTTCATCCGCCATTGATTTGTTGGAGACCGGTGAAAATGTGCTGGCTATTCACGGTTTGAATCAGGGCATCAATAGCTCGGATATTCTGATCCTGCCCGAACTGATCGCCCAGCTTCAATCAGACGCACCCGAAACATTTGGTTTCATGCTAGCTCCCTCACCGGGCCTCCCCAACAACGACTCCATTCAGGGAATCACTCCATCTGTTGAGTTTTCAGTCGCCAGCCAAGTGTTTGACGAGCCCTTCTCTCTGGAACTGAGCCTCCCTCAGGAGACATTACCCGGGACTGAAATCCGCTACACGGAAGATGGAACGCGGCCGAATTCCTCATCCAAGCTTTACACAACCCCACTAGAGGTTTCTGAAACCATTCAGATCAGGGCTATCTCGGTTTTACCCAGTAAAGGCCAAAGCACCGTGACCAGCGAAAGTTATACTGGACTCAATGCTCAAACACGCGGTTTTAACTCGAATTTACCCGTCGTGGTTTTGGAGAACTATCAAGGTGGGCGTCCTCCTCAAAATTCAAAACAGGCTTCTTTCATGATGCTTTACGAGCCCAATGAGGAATTCGGCCGCGTTCCATCTGAAGGCCGTACCCGATTTAATCAAGCACCCACCATCAGCACACGCTCAGGCATTAAAGTACGCGGTTCCAGCACATCAGGGCGCCCTAAACCTTCAATGAGCATGGAAGCATGGGACGAGTTTGATCAGAACAAAAACATTGCACTGCTGGGTATGCCGAGTGAATCAGACTGGGTATTATGGGGTCCCTATAACTTTGATCTCAGTTTGATGCACAACCCGTTTATCTACGAACTGAGCAACCAGATAGGCCGATACGCAACTCACACACGTTTTGTGGAGGTCTTTTTGAACACAGACGGAGGGCCACTGGATTCCAATGATTATTATCGAGTGTATGAAAAAAAAAAAACAATCAGTCGCGATCAGGATCGTGTGGATGTGGCAAGGATTTTCCCTGAACACAATCAGGAGCCCGGCGTCACAGGTGGTTATATTTTCAAAATTGATCGAGCCGATCCCGGTGACTCAGGGTTCGGTGGAGCAGGTCAAAGCATCCGCTACGTTTACCCCAAGGAAGTAGACATCGAACGCCCTGAGCGTAATGATCAGGAGAGCTATATTCGTAGTTTCTTTCAGGAAATGAATCGTAGACTCAGAGGGTCTTCCTTGACTGACGGAGAAGAAGGTTATGCCGGACTGATAGACGTTGATGCTGCGATTGATCATCATCTTTTGAACGTACTCGCCTTTAATGTGGATGCACTGCGGCTGAGCGGTTATTTCCACAAACCACGAGGCGGCAAACTTACTTTTGGTCCCATCTGGGATTTTGACCGCGCATTGGGTTCCACCGATGGTCGGGACCGCAACCCACGTACTTGGCGAAGTACCAGCGGAGATCGAGGCACGGATTTTTTCAACTACCCCTGGTGGAGGGACATGTTCAGGGATTTGGATTTCTTTCAACTCTACATTGACCGCTATCAAATGTTCCGACGCTCTGAATTCAGCACTCGAAATATAAATGCCATCATTGATTCCATGGCCGATGAACTTCGCGAGGCTCAAAAGCGCAATTTGTCACGATGGAACCAACGTCCCCGAGGTTCCAATGGTGGAACCTATCAGGGTGAAATAGATTATATGAAAGATTGGCTTGAGGATCGAATGGAGTTCATGGACGGTGAGTTCGTTGACGCTCCTCTCGTGGGTGTTTCTTCACTGGGTGAGAGCAAAGTTGTCTCCCTGACCTCCCGAGATGGCGGCGTGATTTATTACACAACCGATGGCACCGATCCACGACTGCCAGGCGGAAACCCCTCAAGGAAAGCTTCCATCTACAAGAGTAAGATCGAATTCAGCACTTCAACAACCATTACCGCACGCGTTTTCAATGAGAATCACCAGAGTCGTACTGGATCCAATAACCCTCCTTTGTCAAGCTTGTGGTCGGGGCCATCCACACGATTGATTTCGTTGAGCGTTCCCCCAAGAGCGGGCGAATTGATCGTCAGCGAGATTCACTACAATCCACAGTCTGCGAACAAAGAGGAATTACTCCTGAACCCCTCGTTCCGCAATGAGGATTTTGAGTTCATCGAATTGAAAAACGTCAGCAATTCGACACTTGAATTGGCAGGCACCGAGTTCTCCAGCGGCATCCGATTCCGATTCCCCATCAATGAATCATGGGCCCTTCCAGCAGGTACGTATATCACCATTGCGAAAAATCTGGATGCTTTCAGCGCGCGATACCCGTCATATGACGGGTATCTGGCCGGACCCTTCAATGGTAATCTTTCCAATGGAGGAGAGACATTGTCCATTCAGAACAGCACAGGGAGCACCTTGACGGAGTTCCGCTACGAAGACAATTGGTATCCAGCCACGGATGGAGATGGATTTTCACTCGTGGTGGCCAACGAGGATGGATCAGGAGCCGATGGCGCCACTCAGGAAGCCTGGCGACAGGGCTCGGTGCTACATGGCACACCAGGAACCAAAGATGCAGGTCACATTTCAGTAAGTTTGGAATCGATACAGATAGTGGATGACTCCGTTTCGATTGCATTCCAATCCGAAGCCGGCATCACCTACATAATGGAATACACCACCGCACTCGCAGGGGCGGATTGGCAAACTTTGAGACTCATTCCAGCCTCTGCTGAGAGCGCAATCATCTCAGTCACCGATCAGAACCCAAAGGATCAAACCAGATTCTATCGCTTGAATCTTGTGACCGAATAGAGGCTGAGAAAAGCAACTGTGCGGATGCTCGCCGAGGATGATCGAAGAAAAACACTACAAGGACAATCTCCGGTCATTGGGCAGGATTGGGACTTTGATTCCTTGGGCTCGTCTTTGAAGAAAAAGGTTCAGTCCGAGGAGCGTGTTGTTTGTTCACTGGCGGCAGAAGCTTTTGGGTTTCTGCGTATTGTCTGTATGAGAAGATTCATAGAATCCAGCTGGCACCGTTTTGTCGGAAGGATTGGGACAGCTTTCCACAAATTTCCCGGCGCATTTTTGCCAGACAAGACCTTATGACTGCGAGTGACGTGTATGAAAGATGCAGGTACTTGCTGTTTACTTCTTGGCTGCAAACGGCAAATTGCCACATTTCCGAGACTGGAATCACAGAATCAAACCAAAGATCCCTGACAGAATCGGGAGGTTATTTCCTACCAGACTTGACATTCATGGACATGATGCTCGCTCCATGAGTGACCAAGCCGCTTCCGCCGACAATGATGCGTTTGCAGGGCTGCCCTGTTTTGGGATCGTGAGTAAGCGCGTCATCGCTCATTTTTTGCTCTACCTCAAACCGCCTGGCCTTTTGGCCTTTCTTTTGCGGGATGGTTTCGTAAACATAAATCGCCATATGAAATCAACTTTTTTAAACGTTAAGGTTCCTTTCTTCCTCATATGACCATCGCTTGTCAAGCGCAGAACCCAGAAGCATTACATGCAACAATTGAGAAAGCATCTTAGAAACATTCTGAAAACCACGTTGCCATTTGATTGGAAGACGGCCTTGGTGGCTCTTTTGGCGATTCAAGGATCAGGATGCGGAACGATCAGCTATTACCGTCAGGCGGCAGCCGGACAATGGCAGATCGAACGCAGCAAACGATCCATCCGGGACCTGAAGCAGTCCAAGGAGATCAATGCCGCGCTCAAAGAAAAATTCGAACGCATTGAGGAAATACGTCGATATGCATTCTGGCATCTTGGACTCCCGGCCGAGGATGCCTACGACACCTATGTGGAACTTGAGCGCGATTATGTTGTGTGGAATGTGACCGCCTGCCCTGAGTTCTCCATGGAACCTCACCGCTGGTGGTACCCGTTTTTGGGCCGGTTGAAATACAGAGGCTATTTCGACAAAGACGATGCCGATCAATATGCCCGAGCGTTCACCACCCGTGGTTACGACGTCGCAGTCGAAGGCGTCGTCGCATACTCCACTCTGGGATGGTTTCGGGATCCTGTGTTCGACACATTCATGAGTTGGAGCGACAGGGCCATTGCAGAGCTGCTGTTTCACGAATTGGCACATCAAAAAGTCTTTCTCTCAGGAAAAACAGAATGGAACGAAGCCTTTGCCGTGGTCACCGCCCGTGCCGCCGTCAGACAATGGCTCGATTCCCAATCACATTTCGAAGAATTAGAAACGTACGAATCCGAGATCGCATTGGAGGAAGTATTCATTCGACTGGTTCTGGAAACAAAACATGAACTGGAAAAACTTTATGGCTCCTTCGAAAGGGATAATTCAGCGCGTTCAAAACCAGGAACATACAGACCTGAAGCTAGCAACAAGGCCCAGCTGAAAAAGTCCGTTTTCGAGTCGCTTCGTCATCGTTTTGATGTGGCAAAATTAACCCATCCTTCCCTGAGCGTGTATGATGGCTGGATGTCACGGCCTCTCAATAACGCCAGATTGACCTCCATCGACACTTATTATCAATGGGTGCCCATGTTTGAGGCATTACAACAACAATATGGAGGGGATTGGGAGGGGTTTTTCAATGCCGTTGAGCAACTTGATAACGATCCACCTTCCGAAGAGTCGTGAATAAAAGCATGCCCGAACAACGAACCATCAGATCGCTCATCCATGAGGCTACCCGAACACTCTCCAAGAGTGGTGTGGACTCTGCCGAACTCAACGCCCGATTACTGCTCGCTCATGTGCTGGGTGTTGAAGAATGGCAACTGGGCGTCTACCGTAAAAAAATTTCCGAGCAACAAGCAAACCAACTTGGTGGACTGATTCAAAAACGCAGTCAACGAATCCCTCTTCAACATCTGGTGGGCAGCGTCGGGTTCTATGGATTGGATGTTCAGGTTTCCCCAAGCGCATTGATTCCACGTCCGGAGACAGAGTTACTTGTGGAAACAGTGATCAAGACCATCCACTCACAGCAGAAGCAGAACGAACCGGTCAAGTTGCTGGATATGGCCACGGGAACAGGCTGTATCGCGCTGGCTTTGGCAAAGGAACTTCCCATGGCGCAAGTCTGGGGATTGGACATCTCCGAAGCTGCGCTGACTCTGGCTCGCAACAATGCTTCCAACAGTGGCCTTGAAAAGCGCGTGACGTGGATTCATTCCGATATGTGGAGCGGGATCAAAGATCCCCAACAACAGTGGGATTACATCATTTCAAATCCTCCCTACATCCCTAGTCATGAAATCAGAGAACTGGAACCGGAGGTCCGTGATCACGATCCGAAACTGGCTCTGGACGGCGGACAGGACGGCTTGGACATTTACCGCATACTGGCCCATCAAGCCGGCCGCTGGACCACTCAGCGTGGCTTTATCTTTCTTGAATGCGGCAAAGATCAGGCACAGGCCATACAAATATTGTTTAAAAGCGCATCGTGGTTTGCGGATCAAGTGGTTCGAGATTACAATAATGTCCAACGAATTCTGGTTTTCCGGCGGGCCACCACCCCCAATCCCGGAGATCCGGTACAATAAAGCCAACTTGCAACAGAACTAAATGGACACCTTCATCATCAAAGGCGGCGTGCCTCTTTACGGAGAAGTCGCCATCAGTGGCGCAAAAAATGCCGTTTTACCCATCCTTGCCGCAACTTTATTAACTTCTGAACCATGTGTGATAAGGCGCGTCCCCAACCTCAGTGATGTGCATTTCATGGGCAGGATCCTTCGATCCCTTGGCGCTTCATTTTCCTATGAAAACGGTATGGTGGCTGTGCATGCAAACCGTATCAAGGCAAGAGGCGACTATGATCTGATCCGTAAGATGCGTGGATCGATTTGTATATTGGGCCCTCTGCTTGCACGCAAGGGAAAAGCAAATGTCTCCATGCCTGGTGGATGCATCATAGGCACTCGCCCTATTGACTTGCATTTAAAGGGACTCAAAGCCTTGTCTGCTGAGGTGAAGGTAAGAGAGGGATACGTTCAGGTTGAAGCCAAGCAGTTAAAAGGAACGGAAGTCTTTCTTGGAGGAAGGGTGGGACCAACGGTGCTGGGGACCGCAAACATCATGATGGCGGCAACCCTCGCTGAGGGGGTCACCATCATCGAAAGTGCCGCATGTGAACCTGAGATAGTGGATCTGGCCCACTTCCTGATCGCAATGGGGGCCAAAATCCAGGGCGCTGGCACGCCTCGCATGACCATCACAGGCGTAAACAAACTGCATGGTGCAGAGCACGATGTCATTCCTGATCGCATTGAAGCGGCCACTTACGCCATCGCAGCGGCGGCCACCAATGGTGAAGTTACATTAAAAGACATGCGCTGCGATCATCTGGCGGCAGTTCTGGATAAATTAAAAGAGGCGGGAGTGCAATTTGAAGCCAAAGGAACCTCCCTGAAAATTTTGTCCGGTGGTAATATTCAGCCGGTCGATGTCAGCACTCAACCCTACACTGGATTTCCAACAGACGCACAAGCTCAACTCATGGCATTGATGCTAAAGGCACCGGGATTGAGTATCATCACCGAACGTATCTTCGAATCGCGGTTTATGCACGCCAACGAATTGGCCCGTTTAGGCGCGGATATTGCTATCGAAGGACCCAGTGCCATCGTGCGCGGCGGAATGCCGCTCAGTGGCGCAAAGGTCATGGCCAGTGATTTGAGAGCATCCGCCGCTCTCGTGATTGCCGGCCTGATGTGCGAAGGTCGCACTCAGGTGAATCGAATCTACCATCTGGACCGTGGCTATGAAGTCATGGATAAAAAATTGCGTTCTCTCGGTGCACGCGTTAAGAGGGGTAAAGAATCATGAATGCGAAAGTTGCAGCAGTCGGAATATTCGTCATCGTAGGATTCCTGGGCACCCGCGTGGTTATTTTCATGCAGGAGGCAGACCAGCAAATCAACAAGCAGGCCTATGAGGATGGATTCTATCAAATGCCGGACAACGGAGGTGAGGAGCAAGAATATATCCCGGTAGAGCTCGAGGGTTTACCGCCCAGTCTGCAACCTTCCCTTGATGTCATTATGGGAAAGGATGCAGAGTCTTTCAAGGCCTGGCTGAAACAGTATCGACCTTATATCAAGGAACCTAAATTGTCAGAAATCGAACTCGACTACGTCGTCAAAGCAGGCAGGATAAATCCCCCTGAAGCTCAAAAAGTATTTTCAGAGATAGCAGAACGCAATGGCCCTGACTCACCTTTGCGTGAGCGTATAGATATCTTGTCAAAAACATATCAATAAGGCCGAATTTGGATGGAAAAACACCATCTGTGAAGGCATGGAGAACCCACAATGACATCAAAATATCACATCGAAATCCCTCAAAAAGAGGATTGACCTGCATTTTTTCCCTGCTTAAATCCCCTCTGTCCTGACCGGGGACAAGGTTTCCAATGCAAAATCTCAAACGGTCTACCGGAAATAATATCGGTAGTTTCCGGATTATGCCAAAGCAAGTATCGTCATCGATATTCAAAAAACCTGAACGACCCGGCGGGCGTCATTATGCAAGAAGTTTATTGCCCGGAATGTCGCACCAAGCGTGATATCAACAATAGCGAAGAGGAGGTCATGAAAAATGGCCGCCGGGTTCTGAAAGGACGCTGTGCCTCCTGTAACACCCCCATCATTAAAGTTCTGAACCAGAAACTCAAATGGCATGCCGTGGCCAGATGAGTCAGCATAATTGCAGATTTCCCTGATCAACCTGAAACCATCAAGCAGACTTTTCGCAGGCATGCTGCAAAAAGCGAATCAGGGCAATAATCGCTTCCGGCAGCGAAGGTAAAATAACACCTGATTTAGTAGGGTTGGATCTTTCGAAATCAGAATTACTTTCAAGAACAAGGAATCTCTGACATGAATGGATCCGAAGCTGGAACCTGACACAACCCAACATTATCTTTTTCGATGAATTGATAAGGAAGCTGGACTAAAAACCAAGCCGCTTGAAAAAAGCTATCCGATCCTGTCAAAAAGCATATGAAGGGAGAATGCTGGAGCTGACAATCAGGCAAAAATGTTGTCGTGTGCTGGATGTAAATTGAATCGACATCACCAAATTTGGCAAAGTCTCGCAGTTGGAATCCATAGTACCGAAGAGAATTCAAGCGGCTGACAATGCCAGAGACAAGATTGTAAATATTCCCTCAAACATCCAATAATCAAAAGTTGCAAAATAAATGTGAGGACTGGATCAGGTGCGTTTAGCGTTGATCTGATGAACCTTGTGGCCTATTTTGCCGATAATGCAGATTTGGATGACATGGACTCTGATGTTGCTTCTCACCTTTCCCGGGTGTTTGTGCGATTTTTTTTGTCATGGCGAGGAGCATGAAGAACCCGGATCACATCAGGACGACCCCAATTTGTCTTATTATTGTGATGCACAGGAGCATGAACATTGCTGTCCGCATTCAGAGGAACAATACGTAGATTCAATCATTTCCAAAAGACAGGTGGATTTACCCTTCCCTCTGGATCCATTCGGTTCCAGGAGCCTTCACAGTTCTGACGAATGTCACTCGAAAAATAAATTTCAGCCTTTTTCCACCTGCCACTCTTGTATCCGCAATGGCAGGTATACCCTGAGGCTCTGCAACCGACTTATCATTTGAGCTCCATACCGCCTGAGGAACCGATTACGGTTCTTCAACCCAGCTGAACATGCAAACTCCTGACTTGGATTTTGCTGGAGTAAAAAATGAACACAGTCTCCCATGTCGTATCACATCCTGCCTGAGTGTGCTGCGGACATAACCTTGATCGATGAAAATGAACTTTAATATGGTGAAAAGCGGTTGGATTATCGTATTTATCTCTGGCTTTTGCATGCTGGCAGTCAATGCCCAGACACACCCAGATGAGCACCCTCATGCAGTATCATTCACTTATGATGCGCTTCCGGGAAAGATCATGGAACACAACCCAGAACTTCGAGCAGCTCTGTGGACCATCCAGGAGGCGGCAAGTCGACTGACTCAATCTGGACGTTTGAAAAACCCAAACCTGATCACCTCATTCAATAACAATCAACAAACTCCTGAACGTTCCACAGGGCTTGGATTTCAACAATCTTTTCCGATCACTTCCCGTCTGCGCCTGGAAAAAAATATCTCACGACTCAAAGTAAACGAGGCACGAGCGGAAGTCATGATGGTCGCACAATCGATTGTCGAATCGGCACTTCAAACCGCAACACAGTGGTTTGGCAATCAAGAGAAACAATTCATCATTGCGGATCAGATACGGCTGGCAAAGGAGCTGGCAACATTTCTTTCAAGCCAATCGGCCAAAGGAGAGATTTCGTCATTGGATGCCGAGCAGGCCAACTTGGAAGCAGGTGAATTGGCTCTTGGCTTGCGACCTTTGAGTTTGAAGCGCAAACAACTGGAATCTGAATTAAGGATTTCCCTGGGACTGAAGCCTTCCACAGCAATCCACATTGAAGGAAAGCTACCCGAGGCAAAAATCCCATCAGCTGAAAGTATCCTCATGGAATCGCGCCCTGATTATTTACTTTTGAAAAACCAAGTCCAAACGACAAGGGAATCGATCCAATTGAGCAGAGCCAACCGTATCTCAGATATCAATCTTCAATTGATGCACCAATGGAGCAGGGTGGAAGACATGCCGATAGGTATCGAAAAAGAAAACAGGGCACTGATTCAACTTTCAATTCCCCTGCCCCTCTGGAACCGCAATCAAGGCCGAATCGCCGAACTGAACAACAAACTCGAACGGCTCATGGGTTCGATACAAGCCCTTGAAATTACCATCAGCAATCACGCTGATGCCGCATTCACCGGCATGATTGATCAACTCGCTGTTTACAAACAAATCAAAAATCAAACTCTGCCCAAACGAGTCAAATACCAACAATCGCTGGAAGGCGCATACAACGAGGGTCTCAGTTCATTCGAACGCCTGATTCAGGCAAGAAATCAGATTCTGAAACTGAAACTGAAAGCGTCAGAATCTCTCACTTTGTTTCATATCAATCGCATTCAATACCAATCAGAAACCGGCAAATTGCCCATTTCCTATGATTCATTTCCCCTTCAGACAATCAACTAAAGCCTTCACTTTGGCACTGCTCATCACGAGCGCTCTCATGCATGCCATGAGAGCAGACCGTGAGGCGGATCTCGTCATTCTGGATACTGTCAGCGCAGGAAACCTGGGGATCGAAACTGAGGTAGTGGAAAGACGCGATTTCCGGGAGACCCTATTTGCCCTTGGTCGCATTCAGGCAAAACCCGGAGGTCATGCCTTTGTGAGCAGCCGTGTTGCCGGGCGATTGGTTGATGTCCCTGCTCATGAGGGTGATTTTATCAAAGCAGGAGATCCGGTGGCAGTTGTGGAGAGCAGGCAACCGGGCAATCCGCCGCCTCGCCTAACACTCCATGCCCCTATTTCAGGGCTGGTAGTCAGAAGCCTCCAGCATTTGGGGGAGCCCGTTGTTCCGGAAATCCCTATTCTCGAGATCGTTGATTTGTCTGAGGCATATGCCGTCGCTAAAATACCAGAAGACAAAGTATCATGGATCAAATCTAATACCCCATCGGACATCAAAGTCGCGGCTTATCCTGACCGAATCATGAAGGGAACCTGGGAAAGATTTGGTACGATGGCCGACGTAAGTAACGCCACTTTGGACGCCTATTTCCGTATCCACGATCCAGGGGAAAACATTCGCCCAAACATGCGTACAGAATTCACATTACACATCAATACGAAAAAGGATGTGATGGCCGTGCCCAAGGAGGCATTACAAGGGGACAGTTTTCAACCCTTTGTTTTCGTTAAGGATTTTGAACTGCCCAATGCCTTTTTGAAAGCCCCAGTCGTTACAGGCACCCAAAATGATTCTCACGTTGAAATACTAAAGGGGCTTTTCCCCGGAGATGAGGTTGTCACCAGAGGGGCTTATCCATTGGCATTCGCAGGCAACGGGGGTATTTCGCTCAAAGAAGCTCTGGACGCGGCTCACGGTCACGAACACAACGAGGACGGTTCAGAAATGACGGTAGCTCAAAAAGCGACCAAAGCTTCAGGAACAGGCAAAAATCTCTCTGGTCTCGGAGACGGGCCTCTTACCTGGTTTTTGATAGTGCTTTGCGTGATTCAATGGCTCCTTCTGGCCTTGCTGGCCGTAAAGAAGAAAGCCGTTGAGGAATAGAAATTCGATTATGCTGAGTTTGCTCATCCAATTCTCACTTCGCCACAGGGTGATTATCCTTTTGGCTGCATGCATCCTTCTTGCTCTGGGCATTCAGATTGGCAGAACCTTGCCCGTGGAGGTCCTCCCGGACCTGACCAAGCCAACGGTCACGATCCTGACTGAAGCTCCGGGACTTGCACCTGAGGAAGTGGAAGCACGTGTTACGTTTCCACTTGAAAATGCCTTGATGGGAGTTTCCGGAGTGACACGCCTCCGCACGACCTCAGATGTTTCTCTTTCTTTGGTCTACATCGAATTTGATTGGGGAACCGACCTGATTCAAGCCCGTCAATTTGTTCAGGAACGTCTACAATCTGCAGTTCAAAACCTGCCCGAAGGAATCTTTCCCTACATGACACCTGTTGCCTCCTTGATGGGTGAAATCATGCTGGTGGGCATCTACGATCCTGAGAATGACACAAACCCCCGCGATCTGCGCACGCTTGCGGATTGGACAGTGCGACGCCGACTTCAAAGCATACCTGGAATTGCTGAAGTCCTGGCAATGGGGGGAGGAATCAAGCAGATCCATATTCAACCAAACCCTGACCGCATGCGAGCGATGAATGTTCGTTTTGATGAGCTCTTGCATGCAGCACATGAAGCTGCGGGAAATACTACTGGCGGCTTCCTCACAGGTTCCTCTAAGGAAATCATGGTACGTCATCTGGCGATGACCACGGATCTTGATGCCATCGCATCAACTATCATAAAACAGATTCATGATCGCCCCATCACTGTGGGTGATGTTGCCGAGGTAAAGTGGGACGTCGAACCCATGCGAGGCGACGCAGCTGTCAACGGCATTCCAGGCGTCATTCTTAGCATCACGAAAGCCCCTGGTTTTGATACACTTGCATTGACAGAAATCATTGAAGATACCCTGGCAGATCTTCACGAATCCATGCCTGACGGAATCTTAGTTGAACCCTTGTTTCGTCAATCTGATTTCATTGATCATGCTGTTGGCAATTTGAAAGAAGCCATACGCGACGGCGCAATCATGGTCTCCATCGTTCTTTTTTTGTTCCTCTTCAACGTTCGAACCACTGTCATCACCCTGATGGCAATCCCTCTATCATTTGCGACCACCTTGTTGGTCTTCGATATATGTGGACTAAGTGTCAATTCCATGACTCTTGGAGGCCTTGCAGTTGCGATAGGGATGGTTGTTGATGATGCCATCGTGGATGTTGAAAACGTATTACGCAGACTCAAGATAAATGCTGCGTCCAGCAAACCAAAACCCAGGATATCAATCATTGCATCCGCTTCTGCTGAAGTGCGAAATTCGATACTATACGCAACGTTATTCATCATACTTGTTTTCCTTCCCCTATTGGGGTTATCAGGAGTTGAAGGCCGATTATTTGCCCCCATAGCGCTTGCAACAATGGTCAGTATGACCGCATCATTTTTTATTTCGCTCACGGTTATTCCAGTGCTTTGTTCCTTCCTGCTGTATCCGAAGGAAGACCAACAACAACAGGATGGCACATTCGTAAGAAGTCTCAAATGGGCGTTAAAAAAGACCTGGTTGAAATGGGCACTGGACAAACCTTTTGTAGTTCTCAGCATAGCAGGTGCCTTGGTCGCAGGCGCAATGACGATATATCCGATGATGGGTAAAGATTTTCTTCCGGCCTTTGAGGAGGAAACCGTTCTGGTCGCTCTCACCACTGCCCCGGGAACGTCCTTGAAGCAGACCGCTGAGATAGCAGATATTGCAGACAGGCTTCTCTTGAACATCCCTGAGATAAGAAAAGTTGGAAGACGTCACGGTCGTGCCGAGAGAGGAGATCATGTTGTGCCGGTTTCCACAGTGGAATTTGATATCGATTTCACCACAAGCAGGCGTGGGCGCGCCGAAGTATTGGATAACATCCGGCAGACCATGCGCAGCATCCCCGGAACTTTCAGTGCTTTGAGTGGACCGCTTGCCGATCGGATTGGTCACATGCTCAGTGGCGTTTCAGCTAAAGTAGCTATCAAAATTTTTGGACCGGATCTCGATGAGATCAGAAGAATTGGTGAATCAATCCAGAAAATCGCAAAGGAAGTCCCGGGATTTGAAGACGCTCGAGTGGAGCAACAAGCCCCGATCCCCCAGTTGCGTATCGAAGTGAACCGAGACCGTGCAATGGCTTACGGAGTAACTCCCGGGGCTGTTAACAGTCAATTGTCGGCGCTGATCGGCGGTCAACAAGTAGAACAGTTGTTCGAAGGACCTCGCACCGTCGATCTGATGGTACGATTACCAGATTCCTGGCGTGAGTCCCCAGACCGTCTTCGCAACATGTATATCGACACAGAAAGTAACCTGCGAGTTCCATTGCACCTCGTCGCTGACGTCAGAGCAGCCAAAGGCCCCAATGTCATTCAACGGGAAAACACCCAAAGACGATTTGTGGTCAGTATTAACCCAACGGAACGGGGTCTTGATTCAAAAATCGAGACTCTTCAGAAAAGAGTGGCTGGAGAGGTAAAAATACCTGAGGGGTATTTCGTAAGTTTTGAGGGGGAATTCAAAGCCCAGCAAGCCGCTACTAGGCGCATCATTTTTTTAAGTATCATCGTTTTTGTCATCATGGCTGGGCTACTTTACTCCTACTTTGGCTCTCCCGTCTTTGTTATTCAGGTTATCGTGGATATACCCATGGCGCTGATCGGTGGACTATTACTAACCTTTGTGATGACTCAGAATGTAAGCATTGCAACACTGGTCGGGTTCATTGCTGTCGCTGGAATTGCGGTAAGAAATAGTGTGATGCTTATTTCACACTACCTGCACCTGATGCGTCATGAGGATGAAACTTTCGGCCGTTCCATGATCGAACGTGGCACTTTGGAAAGACTCGTACCTGTGCTGATGACTGCCTTATCTGCGGGTATAGCTCTCGTCCCTTTAGCTCTTGCGGCGGGGGAACCCGGAAAAGAAATCCTGCGCCCGATCGCCATTGTGATTGTGGGTGGATTAATCACCTCAACATTGCTGGGGCTGGGGGTGACTCCTGCCATATTTTACGCCTTTGGCGGCAAACATGCCCGGAAAGTTGTTGAAAACAAAGTCCCTGCTTCTGCCTAGCGTTGCACGCGGTAAAATGTTAGCTATTACTCA
>ERZ802830.260-NODE-260-length-52489-cov-33.6912_pt1 | contig 52489 bp, 43 predicted proteins | sample MGYA00345654_ERZ802830 | MGnify/ENA primary metagenome ERZ802830 (study PRJEB30503, sample SAMEA104212375) | marine metagenome | biome: Westerlies Biome; feature: [SRF] surface water layer (ENVO:00010504) within the epipelagic zone...; material: water...
CATATTTTTGCAAGAACCCAATGGAAGTTGCCGCATCAAAATCGTATTGGTGTTTACTCGGCTCTGAAGGTTTTGGCTCAATAAAGAACGTTCCTGTAAACCCTTGTGCACGTGCATAGTCTTTGGCCATGGTTAAAAAGCGTGCCATATGATCTTGCTCGCGTCCCATATCTGTGTTTAGCAATGAGATATATCCTTCGCGACCACCCCAGAACACATAGTTTTCACCGTTGAGTTTCATGGTAGCATCCAATGCCAATTTAACTTGAGCACCCGCATAAGCAACGACATCAAAATCAGGGTTGGTAGCCGCCCCGTTCATATATCTTGGGTTGGAAAAACAATTTGCCGTTCCCCACAAAAGCTTGATGCCAGAGGCATCTTGCTTGGTTTTAATATAGTCCGTAATGGTAGTCAATCGCTTTTCTGATTCGGCCAATGAACTGCCCTCTTGAATAAGATCATAGTCGTGAAAGCAGAAATAATCAAAGCCCATTTTGGATATAAATTCGAAAGCCGCATCTGCTTTGTCTTTGGCTGCTTGGACGGGATCGTTGCTTTGGTCCCAAGGAAAGTTTTGGGTACCTGGACCAAATGGATCGGAACCTTGACCACAGAAGCTGTGCCAGTAAGCAATCGCAAATTTGAAATGTTCGCGCATGGTCTTGCCTGCTACAACTTGGTCTGGGTTGTAGTATTTAAATGCCAAAGGGTTGTCTGATGCTTTTCCCTCGTATGCAATTTTTGGTACTCCCTTGAAATATTCTTTATTTCCCACGGTAAAATTATTTATTGATTATTCATTATTGTATTAAGTTCTTTTTCCCATTTTTCATAGGCTTCGACATAGGCGTCTGCGTTTTTTTGGGGCGTATAACTGCTCACGTAATCATTAGTAGAAATACGTTCTCCAAAAGTGGCCAAATTATCGTGGCGTACCGAAGCAGCCCTAGCCGCACCAATGGCGCCAGTTGTGTTGTAAATTTCAATCTCTTGTCCAATCAATGATGCAATGGTGTTAGAGAAAACCTCAGACCTGAACAAGTTGTCATTTCCAGCCCTAATGACATGCAATGGGGTGCTGTCGTTTTTAATAAACTTCATCCCATAAATAAATGAGAATGCAATGCCTTCAAGTGTTGCCCGGTAAATGGAGCCTTGGCTGTGTTGGTTTAAATTGATATTTAGTATCCTAGCTTCAATATTTTTATTGCCTAACATGCGCTCTGCACCATTGCCAAATGGCATCACGCACAAGCCATCAGCCCCTATAGGTGCTGCTTCTGCAAGTTGGTTCATGTGGTTGTAACGCTCGGCTCCAGTATTGTTTTTCATCCACCTATACTGTATTCCAGCACCATTAATACAAAGTAATTTTCCGATAACGGGTGCAGCCGCTGTATGGTTTACGTGTGCAAAATGATTGATGCGCTCAAGTTCTTTTGTTTGCATACTGTCCGTGAGGGCATATACCACTCCAGAAGTTCCGCCAGTAGCAGCAACCTCTCCGGGCTTCATCACATTCAGCGACAATGCATTGTTGGGTTGATCCCCAGCGCGGTATGTTATGGGTGTTCCCGATTTCAGTCCAGAGGCTTCAGCACCCTGTTGGTTAAGCTTTGCCTGCACGGAAAAATTATCGACCAAGTCGGGTGTCATGTCTGTGTTAAGATTGTAAAACGACAACAACCAGTTTGCAGGCTCGTGATTTTTATAATCCCAAAGTGTACCCTCCGATAAGCCATTGATGGTAGTGGTGATGTCTCCCGAAAACTTATACGCGATATAATCACCAGGGAGCATGTATTTATAAATTTTCTCATAAATATCTGGTTCGTTGTCGTGTACCCACTTTAATTTGGATGCCGTGAAATTTGCTGGGCTGTTGAGTAAGTGCTCCATACATTTTTGGGTGCCAAGCGCTTTAAAGGCTTCATTACCGATATCCACAGCCCTACTGTCACACCAGATGATGGCATTTCGAAGTGGTGCGCCATTGCGATCTACCACAACCAAACCATGCATTTGATAAGCAATCCCAACCCCGCTAATCTTAGCCGAATCAATGCCTGTTTGCTTTAGGAGTTTTTTGGTAGCCAAACAAATCAGTTTCCACCAAACCTCAGGATCCTGTTCTGCCCAAGATGCTTTGGGGCTAATCATGCCCATCTCTCCCTCAGGCTCGTGTGTTACGGCAATTTGTTTGCCAGTATCCACTTCTACCAGTGCAGCTTTTATCGAAGAGCTGCCAATATCATATCCAATGTTATACATCTAGGGAGTGCCTGTTGTTTGTTAAAATCTCCAATCGCTACCAAAATAAGTCTTCATGGGATCAATTGTTCCGTCTTTGTTGTGTTTAAGAGTAGTGAATTTAACATTTCTCAAATGAGTTTTACCTGAAATTTCGGTGTCGTGATAAAATAAAAACCACTGATCGCCAACCTTTAGAGTGGAATGGTGGTTTGTCCAACCCTGTACGGGTTCGTTGAGCACTCCTTGATAGGTAAAGGGCCCATAGGGGTTGTCACCAGTGGCATAGGCCAGAAGGTGGGTGTCCCCAGTCGAATAGCTTAGATAATACGTACCGTTGTGCTTGTGAATCCAAGGCGCTTCAAAAAATCTTCTGTCTAAATCTTTAGTCAAAATAGGGTTGCCGTCCTTATCCAATATTTCAATTTGCTTTATTTCCTCGGCAAATTCAAGCATGTCATCTGAGAGTTTTGCAATGCGTGGCAATATGGCGGGGTTTTCGGGAACACCCATATCCTTTAAGGAACCGTTTTCATCATAAACGCCACTTTCCCAACGCTGCAATTGTCCGCCCCAGATACCTCCAAAGTAGATATAAGCACTGCCATCGTCATCCGTAAAAACAGCTGGGTCAATGCTATAACTGCCTTTCATTGGTTCTGGTTGGGGTGTAAATGGTCCTTCGGGTTTATCTGAAATAGCAACGCCCAATCTAAATATGTTATCGGCATCTTTTGCAGGATAATACAAATAATAAGTGCCGTCTTTATATGCCGCATCTGGTGCCCAGAATTTGCTTTTTGCCCATGGTACATCATCAACACTTAAACCTACTGGATGTACGGTTACATCGCTGCCGTCAAGGTTCATTGACAGTACTTGGTAGTCAATCATGTTAAAATGATTTCCGCTGTCGTCTTCAACACCACCTGACTCAATATCGTGCGAAGCATAAATATAAATGCGGTTGTTAAAAATATGCGCTGAGGGATCGGCTGTAAAAATTTCACTAACCAAAGGTGTGTTAAGAAAATCTGTATTCGAATTTAGTTGTTCGGACAATTGACTACACGAACTAATTGATGTAGCTATAATAACTGAGGTTAAAAAAGTAGAAAAATATTTATTGAACATATATTTTGGTTTAGTGTACTGTCAAATATATTGTAGTGCCCTGTCGAGGTTTATAATAAATTGAGCAAAAACTAATACGTGGGTTTCAAATCAATGAAATAAGCAGCGCTTCACAGCACATTTGCAGTAATCTATGTTGTGGGAGAAGTTTTAGTAATGTACCTCCATATAGTCTTCGTCTTTTAATGTTCCCAGCATCGTTTTGTCGGGCTTGTTCCATTTTGAGGTACGGTCTAACGGATGAAGCGTTGGCTTAATTAATGGCATGGTGTGGGTAATCAAAAAGTCGCCCTGCTGCGTCATCCATCGCAATAATTCTTTTGACAGTTGCTCCTTAATCTTATTGTATTTGGTGTTGGCTGCCAAATTGCGATGTTCATAAGGGTCATTCTCAAGGTCATACAACTCCTCATAAGGAACATTTTTAAACGCTTGGGCGCCACGCTTGATAAATGCATTAACAGCCGGGTTAGCGCCAAGATTTTGCTCCATCACTTCCATAGCATTGAAGTTTCGAATGTATTTATAACGCGTTCCACGAACCGACCGAGAGGGGAATACCTCACACTTTTGGATATTTTGTCTGGTGGAAATTGCATAAACGTAATCCCTGATGATTTTGTCTTCCCCTGAAAGTAAAGGCAAGAAACTGCGACCATCTATGTTATCGATATCATCTCCGCCAGCAACATCAATCAAAGTGGGTAATACATCGGCTATGGTAACCAGTTGGTCAGACTGGGTTTGGGGCGCTACCTTTCCAGGCCAACGAACCACCATAGGAATTTTAATTCCCGTTTCGCGAACACTCCATTTCCCCTTTAAGCCGTGATCAGACATATACATAAACAAGGCTTTATCAAATACCTCTTCAGTTGTCAACATACTAAGAACACGTCCAAGTTGGGCATTGTCATCTTCAATATTTTGATAATAACCTGACTTGCTACGCGCTATGTTTTTTTTCGGATTTCTAGCCGAGGGGTCGTAATCTAAAGGCTTATTTGAATAATCGTTCTGCTTTGGATATGGCCCATGTGGTAGGTCGGAAGCGAAAATAATGCAAAACGGTTTTGTTGCATTTTGAATGTAATTTTTAACCTTATTGATGGGCAATAACCTATTTTCTGCGGTGTGATAGAAATGTGTCCAATTAAAAACCGCATTGGGCTTAATGTGTCCTTTCCCTGCCAAAATTACCTCATAGCCCAAAGCATTAAAGTAATCGTTGATATCTTGTACTTTTTTCACAGGCAAGTGATTCGCCATACAGCCATTTCTTACTGGAAAAAGGCCTGTGAATAATTGGGAACGACTTGGTGCACAAATAGCTTGTGCCGTGTAGGCATTTGAGAATGACATGCCCTCGCGTACCAAGCGGTCATAGTTAGAGGTATCAACCTGATCATTTCCGTGGATTTTATAATCCCATGCATTTTGATCGTCAGCCAGATAAATGACAATATTTGGCGTTGAGGTCAAGCCAGATTTTTGCCCTTGAATCAAAAAAGAAAATAATAAAGCAGGAAATATAAAAGTGTAGGAACGTTTCATAAATGTTATAAAATAAATGCAATGAATGATTAAATAAAACTACCAATTTTAATTCATCTGCTGGCTTTTTAAGCACAAATCGGCAATTATATTGTTACAAATGGTTGATTAATTACAATACTATAGCTTGTATGGTCAATTTTTTATATTAGTTTTACTTGGATGAATAAAATGTATCATTCCTTAGTTTTTAGTTTGATTTTCGTTTTTGGTGCATGGGCACAAGAAAATCCCTTTTTGTTTGTGGAGACAAACGAAGATATAGGCACACGTGCCATCACTTGTATGATCAATGATTCGAATGGTCAGCTGTGGATAGGAACCTATGGTGGTGGACTGAAAAGATATAACGGCATTGGAGTTGAAACATTCAAACACGATGTAAATGTGGCTTCTGCCCTGTCGAGCTCAGAGATTCACGATTTATATATCGATCCAAAAGATGCCCTGTGGATTGCTACCAGCAACGGCTTAAACCTATACAACCAAAAAACGGGAACTTTTTCACAGTTAAACCCATCGGGACTTAAACTGTCTGTGCACAGCTTAGCTCAATTGGATGAAGTTCGAATTATTGTTGGCACACACCAAAAAGGCATGTATGTATTCAATACAGTCAACAAAGAATTTCAAAAAGTCACACTTGAAGATGGTATAGAAGAAAATGGGCTACAAGTAAATGATATCGTTGTAGATAAATTAAAGCGCATTTGGGTGGGCAGTAATTATGGTTTGATGCAACTTGATTTTACGTCATTGAAACTTAAAGCTGTTGAAAACCGTGCGCTGCAAAACGAGCACCTACTGTCAAGTGAAATCATCAGTTTAGAAGCAGATAAATTTGGAAGCATATGGGCAGGAACGGAACAAAATGGTATTCTGAAAATACTTCCCACGACCGCAACAAATTTTATGTTAAAACACTACCCCATAACGGAAAAGCGCATTTTTTCAGTTAAGGAATACAAAGACGGCCTGATTTTATGTGGCTCTGAAAATGATGGGTTATTTGTGCTATCCAGCGATGGGGATATTTTAAAGCAATATCTAAAAGAAATTGGAAACGATTTCAGTATTCAATCCAATTCTATTTGGTCCATACATTGTGATGCTAACGACCGTGTTTGGATGGGTTATTACGACCAAGGCGTGAACAAATTTGACCCCAAGCACTTTAAGTTTAGTTTTTTTCAGAATAACAATGAAAGCAAGGCAACGCCTTTTCCATCCTCCATTTCTTCCATTGCAAAAGACGAACGAGAGCGTGTTTGGTTTAGTTGCATTGACAAAGGGGTTTATGTATATGACCCCACCAAAAACAGCTACACACACCTCAACGATCCTGCAAACAATATTGCTAAGGGACTCAATAGCATGGACATCCCCTCTTTGTTTATTGACAGCAGGCAAAATGTATGGGTGGCCTCATGGTACAACGGTATTTATTTATTGAAAAAAGGTTCCCGTCGGTTTATAAATTTCAGCACAAAATCATATAACAACACACTAAAGTCGAACCGAATTGTAAGCTTTTCAGAAGATTCAAATGGTGTGATTTGGATAGGTACTTTTTTAAGCGGATTGGTTTCGTATGACCTAAATAGTGGCAAACTGACAAACCATGATAGTGAACCTTTTCAAAAGTTTGAACTACAAAATGGCAACATCAGAAAGGTTATTGTAGACAAAGACGATAACGTTTGGATGGGTACCAGAAAAGGAATTTATAGGTACAATCAAAAAAAGAACGAGGTCGTTTCTTTTAACGCTAAAATTCGTGATTTATCGCAAGGGGTGATCGCTGACTTTATCGTTTTTGCCCTATACGAGGACAGCAATAATAATATCTGGGTTGGTACTGATGGTTATGGGCTTTTTAGTTACTCGGCAGTTGAAGACGCCTTTACGTGGCATGGAAAAGACAGTGAAATCAGGAATATGTCTATCAATTCCATTACACAAACCTATGACGGATATTTCTGGCTGGGTACAGACAATGGTCTTATTAGATACGACCAAACCAACGAAGGCTTTCGCGTTTTTGAATCTGCAGACGGTCTTTTGAGTAAAAAAATAAACCGCAGTGCTTTCTACACCGAACGCAACACTCTCTACCTTGGAACTAGTGAAGGCATAAACTTTTTTGATTTTAACAATGTCCCGTTAAACACAACCCTGCCGAAAATTATTTTTCAAGATTTAAAAATTGGCAATAAAAGAGTTGCTGTTTCAAAGGAGGGATCACTCAAAAAAACCATCCAATACAGCGACACCATCCTCTTAAGTCACAACCAATCTTCTTTTTCAATTGACTTTGTCGGGGTAAACATGACCCGTGGTGAGAAAAATAACTACGCCTATATGCTTGAAGGCTTAGACCGCGATTGGAACTATGTCGATCAACAACGCACGGCAATTTTTACAAATATTAAGCCTGGGAAATATGTGTTTAAACTCAAGGCAGCCAATAATGACGGTATTTGGACAGAAACATCTAAAAATATATTTATAAAAGTACAGCCTCCATATTGGGCAACCCTAGGGGCTAAAATCTGCTATTTTGTAATCCTATGCGGACTTGGGTTTTATATTTTTAGTTTAATCAAACTTCGTGTAAGAGAACGCAGAAAAGCAGAAGTCGAGCGAAACCAACGCAAGCAAACCGAAGAGCTACACGCAAAAAAAATACAGTTTTTTACTAATATTTCGCATGAATTTAGAACACCTCTAACGCTTATGCTTAATCCATTAGAATCTTTGTTATCTGCCCCAGATGTCATGAGTTTGCCAGAAGACGTTAGAACCAAACACAGAATTATCCATCGCAATACCAAAAGAATGAAGCGGCTGATTGATGAATTGATGGACTTTAGAAAAATGCAATTTGGAAAAATTCAATTGCGTGTTAAAGAGACAGACCTGCAAACCGTTGTTAAAAGTGTTACTTCTTATTATGATGAAGAGGCGCTTTACCGAAATATCAATTTGAATTTTAGCCATACTGACATTAATCAAACCCCAATATGGGCTGACCAATCAATGCTAGAAAAGATAATTTTCAACCTTCTATCAAACGCATTTAAAGCGACAAAAGAAGGGGGGAGCATCGGCGTTACCGTAAACTATCACGAAGGAAGTGTGGTATTCCCGCTGATTGATAAAACACAACCACAAGACGCGTTTGAAGTCATAATTAAAGACAGTGGTATAGGCATCAAAAAAGAAAACATTAGTAATATATTTGAACGCTTCTATCAAGACAAAGATAATAATGAACAATACTATGGCGGAACGGGTATTGGTTTAGAGGTGGTTCGAAAATTTGTCGATTACCACAAAGGTAAAATTGAAGTTGAGAGTGAACAGGAGTTAGGCACCTCGTTTAAAATCTTTTTTGCTGCTGGAAAAGCGCATTTTTCAGAAGATCAATTTGCTACGTATACCACCCAGCAACCACAGCCAAAAATAGAGCACAGCATTGAAGAAAATCTTGAGGCAACCGCGCCACAAATCGAACGAGAACACAGCCTTCTTATTGTTGAAGACAATATAGAGCTACGCGAATATCTTAAGTTAGAACTCAAAGGAGCCTATCGCGTTCTCGAGGCTGTGAATGGGAAAATAGGCCTAGAAATGGCCAAACAACACAAGCCTGATGTTATTATTGCCGACGTAATGATGCCTGAAATGGACGGCATTGAAATGTGTCAACTCCTTAAATCAAATAAAGTTACTCGTACGATACCGGTGCTTATGCTTACGGCCAAAGTAGCCGAAAAAGAGCGTATAGAAGGCATTGATGCAGGAGCTGATGTATATTTAAAAAAACCCTTTAGCGTAAATCTTTTAAAAACGCATTTGCGACAAATGGTCAAAGCCAAAAACACCTTTTATCAAACGTATTTTAAAAGCCTTGAATTAGATGTGAACGACGCTGGCTATGACAAAAAAATTCTTGCAGACGTATTGAATGTTATCGGTAACAATTTGTCTAAAGAAGACCTGTGTGTCCAAGACATTGCCAATGAACTGGGATTGAGCAGAAGTAAGTTGTATAGGAAGATTAAGGCACTAACCGGAAATTCAGCTAATGAAATCATTCGGAAAACACGGCTCGAAAAAGCAAAAGAATTATTGGAAAAAACAGACATGACCATTGGTGAGATTTGTTTTAAAGTAGGCTTTGCCTCTCCCTCCTATTTTACCAAAAGATTCAAAGAACACACGGGAATTATTCCAAAAGACTATCGTCTTAAGAACAAAGAGCAAAAAGAGGCGTTAACCAATTAATATTCAAAATTAAAATGTATTATTCTCATAAGTTTATTTACCATATATTTTCAATTTTATTGTTCGGCTGTATGACGGCATTTGCGCAAGAAAGCGTTGCGGTCATGGGAAAGATTATAGATCAAGATGGCTATGAAGTGCCTTACGCAGCAGTAGGAATCTTGCAAAAGAACATGGGCACAACTTCCACTGAAGACGGTACTTTTTATTTCCGTGTCTCAAATAAGGAACTTGAAGATAGCATGAACGTTTCGTCACTTGGTTTTTCAAATTTCACCATTAAGATTAAAGACTTTTTAAAACTTGAAAAAAAGGAAATTGTACTGGAAGAACAAACAACCAAGCTTAATGAAGTAGTTGTAAACGGTATTCGTTTTTATGTCAAAAATGCGCTGAAAAAATTGCGCGACAACACGGTTAGTAAAAATCATCAGTTGAATATCTTGTACCGCAGGTGGTCGGTGGAAGACAATTTATGCCGCTTTTATATCGAGCACAGCATTAATGCAATAGATCGTGGGCCCAGTTCCTACCTCGTTAAGTTTTCTGTAGACCATGTAAGAACCTCGGCAGATTATAGGTTTGTGAAGAATGAACAAAAATTGCACGCGCTAAAGTATATGGAATTTAACAATCCACTGCGGAAAGGCATCAATGTCAAATCCTATACGTGGACGAAAACAGGGGACTCAAGCTACGATAATGAAGACGTAATCATTGCCAAAGGTGTGCTAGCAAACAAGGAAACAATATGGCTGTATATCGGAATGGATTCCTACAAGGTTTACAAACTAGAAATGGAAAAGCAACCCGAAGTAGGGAAGTCACTCATTGCAACCTACGTTTACAAGAAAAACAACAAAGGCAAGCTGTTTTTGAGCTACCACCAAAGAGAATGGAAAGGCGCTGCAGCACCATCCGAAAATGTCAAACGCGCCATGAGGAGTAACAGTCAAAAAGTTCCCAAATATATTCCCATAGCCTATAGGCATGAGGTATATGTTTTGGACATAAAAGAAGATAAAACACTTTTTAATGTCGGAGAGGTCATGCACAACAAAGACATGACTCAGTATAAAACCGCATACAATCCTGCTTATTGGGAAAAATTGAACATACCGCCCAACACCCGCTTTTTCAATAAAAATATAGGTGAGTTGGTTGATTTATTTGGTGTGCCCCTTGAAAATCAATTTAAGTATTCAAATATGCGTTAGCGCTTATTGACCACTTAAATCCAAGACTATGGGTTTTGTACTTTCTTTGGTGTGACGAAAGCCAACGGTATAGGCTTTATCATCAACAGTAACAGTAGCCTTATATTTTCCGTAAAATCCAGAAAAAGCAAGACCTTCATTGGCGTCAAAATCAGTTGTAAGCTTTGTGGACCAAGTATTTTTTATCAATTTTTTAAGTGTGAAAAAAGCCTTTTTTGGCTGCATATCGCTATCTAAAATCCCCGCTGCATGACCGCGCCACGCATTTCTATCGGTCAGGTTCCACATGGTAATGGAACTCACGCTGGGATGGCTAAATAGGAGTGTGTAGAAATCTTTGATGTAAGCAGCCTGATATAGCTCCTTCTGTGCAAGACTTGGCAAGTTCATCTTTTCCCCTTTTTTGCGTGCTACTTTGCGCTCTTCCAAAAACACCCCGTGGTCTTTCCAGTTGTTAAATAGCTTTGAACTGGTTACGGTAACTTCTGTGAACTGAATGTCTTTACCAAGGGGGGTGAACGTACTAACCAAATCCCATAGCTCTTGTTCCTCAAATACATTGTCATGGGTTTGCATATGCGCTTGCATTCCAATGGCTTGGTAACCCACGTTTTGTTCAATAAAATATTCGTTTAGTTTTAGAAATTCTGGGTCTGTTGGGTGGTAATGGTTATTGGTGTAAATTTTATTGGGTGCTATTTTATTGGCAAACGCATAGAGCGCTAACATGGCGGGATATATTCCGCCTTTATATGTAATCCAACGGGTAACACCACTGGGTGTCACGTGGTTTTTGAATGGTGCGACAGCTTCATTGTAAACATCCCAATATTGAATTTCGGGATAATCAAGCAATAGGTCTTGCATGCGCTTAAAAATTATTTTCTCAAGGGAAACTGGATCTTGAAAGTCAATAACCCATTTGGGTAAAGACTCGTGCCACAACAGCGGGTGTCCTTTTATTTTAATGTCATTCGCTACGGCCCATTCCACTTTTCGACGCATCATACGATTGTAGCCGGTCAAATCCTTTTTTTCGTCACGCGCGGCCCAATAAAATCCCAATGTAACAAAGTTAAAGAGCTCTTTAACCCGGTTTCGATATTGGGTTTGGGCTTTTTTGCTAAGCGAACTTGCCTGCGTCATAGAAACGCCGAAGCTAAATTCGTGACGAACCAACTCAAGGTCTATACTGGCCTTGTCTTTAAGGGGTTTGCCGTCCAAAACAAAAGCCAATTGCACCTTACCTTTTCTTATATTTTCGATACGTTCGTTAGCGCCCTCTAATTGCCAAGGGGTGTGAACAAGGTGCTCCTGGGCCCTTGAAATAAGTGCAAAAAAAACGACTACATAAAATGCAGCTATAAATCGAGTTGTCATTTGAGTTGTTCTATTGAAAGTGCAAATTACCCCACAATTTGACTTTGTTTTGAAAGTTATTTGTCAAAAACTATAATATTTAGCGTGATGAGAAAAATGTCCAAATGTGCTGCCAAAGCTGTGGGTAGGCAGCAGAAATATTATGCTCCGCATTTTCAACGCGAAGGTATTGTACTTCAATCTTATCCGAGCAACCGGAAAAAACCAAAGATGTATTTCCCAGTAGTATCGTTTCTGATGGCGTTAAATCGCACCCAAATTGCATTGCCCATCTTCGTACACTTTCATGAGCGCTAAAAAAGGAATGCCCAAAACGTTCACCCCCTTCGATTGGGATAACATTATCTTTTGCGCCATTAATTTGAAATATTGAAACAGGCTTGGTCTGCGTACTGATATCTATAGAAGCTATTAATTGTGAAGCTACTGGAGCAATGGCCTTGAAATGCGGGGTTTTAGCGGCCAAGGTATTTACCATTCCTGCCCCGTTAGAGGAGCCCAAGGCAAATATTTTTTCGCTGTCAACATTTGTATAGGTTAACAAGGTTTCTACAATGGTATTGACAAAAGCTACATCGTCAGCGGTTGAAGGCTCTGTCCCTAAGTTCCAAGCGTTTAAATGTCCTTGCGGGTATATGCCAATAAATACGCCTGCATCTGTAAACTGCCTCAGCGTATTTACCCAATACTTGTTGTTACCGCCGCGCCCATGAAAAGCAAAAACAAGGGGATACTTTGCTGTTGCATCTGAAACTGGAGGTGCTTGAATAAGTACGGACCTGCTTACTAGTTGACCGTCAATTTGCTGATCAATTTCGATGGTCTTCGTGGTCAAAATTTTCGTTGTCGCTACCTCATCCATTCGCGCTTGGTCTTGATCACACGAAAACAAACCAAATGCTATCACAATAAAAATATTCATGCTTTTCATTTTCTAGGTTTAGGGATGTAGTTTATCCAATCGTAATCTGAAAAGTCGTTATTATCTTGCCCGTTGCTTGTAGCATAAAGCCCAATATGTGCGCCCGTAAATCCACTAAAGAGCACCAAGTCTGCCGGAGTTGTTGTCAACACCTTATAACGCTTGCCCTTAGTCGCATACGAAAACGTATAGGTGTCATTGGCAGACACTAATTTAAAGCGAATTTCTCCCTTATAAGAATTGAGTTTATGTGCCTTAATTGTTTGTACTTTCTTTTTGTTGTGTAAGACTTCTACTAGCATCCCATCAGCTTCTTTACGGACTGAAAAAGACACATAATTTTCGTCTTTTTGGACTATGGCAATGCCTGCTGTAGATTCGTCATGTGAGGGGTTAAAGCGCATCTTGGTGGTAAAAACAAAGTCGCTTTCAGTCTGTTTTATTCCCATAAAATGTGCGCGTTTGCGCCTTGAAATGGTGTTTTTGTGAGTAAAAAGTCTTAGGTGACCTGGATTTTCGTCTAGGCTATAGGTGTTTGGCAAAGGAACTCTAACAAAGTTCCACGCAAGGTTCAATGTGCTATGCTTAAAATCGTCTCGGAAAGCTCGATTCTTTGCGGGTGTGCCGCCGTCAAAAATAACGGGATTAACTCTTTCAACACGTCCTGTTTTTGGAGCTACTACGGGCCATAAAATTTTTCCTTTTCTTGGATGCATATCGCGCTCCCAACTAACAGGCACCACAAAAGTTTCCCGGCCCATATTTGACTTGCGCTTTAAGTCACCTCGCACACCCAAAAGAAACATATACCAACGACCGTCGTCTAGTTTAACCAGATCGCCATGACCGGTGCTGTGCACCCAATTTTCATATGAAAGCTGTCTTGAAGTAAAAATAGGATTTCGTGCATTGGAGACATAAGGACCTGTGAGCTTGTCACTAGCAGCCACCATTACGGCGTGATTAAAAGAGGTGCCCCCCTCGGCAATCATCAAGTAATATCTACCGTCATTTTTATAAATATGCGGACCTTCTGTCCATACGCCATCACATGCGCCGCGCCACAAATGGTAGCGCGCTCCCATCAATTGAAAAGTTTCACGGTTGAGCTCTTGCATCCAAATTTCTTTCTGATCTATAAATTCAGGATCTTTTGGTTTTTGTTGCCCGGTATACCAGAGGCGACCATCTTCATCAAAGAAAAGGTCGGGGTCAATCCCTGGCGCTCCTTGCACAACAACGGGGTCGGACCAAGGTCCAGCCGGATTGGTAGCCGTGATGATAAAATTATTTCCACTGTGCTTTTTGGTCTTTGCATCGAAATATATGGCTGTTGTGATGACATAAAATGTACCGTCATGATAACGCAAGGTTGGGGCGTATATGCCGCCGTTTGACTGCACGTCTACAAGGTTAACAGCACCAGTACATTGGGCTTCGCGTTGCAGCCCGTGACCAATTAAGGTCCAGTTTACCAAATCTTTACTTTTGTGAATAGGTATTCCGGGGAAATATTCGAAAGATGAATTTGCCATATAAAAATCATCCCCTACTTTACAAATGGATGGGTCTGGATAGCCCCCTGGCAATACGGGGTTGGTGAAGGTCTGAGCATATAGCGTCCCTATATGCAGTAAGAGTGCAAGCTTAATAAAAAAAGGAAAGGTACGTGACATTTTATATAAAAGCGATGACTGACGGATTAGTAGCGTTAAGTTATAGTAAATAGCCCAACACTATTTTTGCTCTAATATAAAAAAATGAAAAGACTGTCGTTTGTTTAAACGACTAATCATCGACGATTTTTCCTCTTTCCCTTTTTAAAGTCACCAAAAGAACGGCCGCCTTTTTTGCGATTGCTAAAACGATTTCCTTTTTTATTTCGCTTTTTAGCGTAACCACCTCCACCTTGCAGGTGCTGGCCTCTTTTCTCCGTAGTGCGAATTTGAATCACACGCCCATCAAGTTTAAAGCCTTCAAACGCAGCCAAGACATGGTCTTTTTTGTCCATACTTGTGTTGAAATAAGCGTTGTTATCCATCACGTCCACGTGATAAATATCGTCCTTTTGGAAAGATAGGAAATCAACCAAAAAAGACTTTAAAGCCTTCCAGTCATAATCGTCCCGACTACCAATATTGATGTTGTAGCGGGCATCAGCGGCCTTCTTTGAACGTCCCTGTCCTTCTGGCGTTGCTTTTGATAGCGCGTTTGATTGCTTTTGATAGTAACTGTGCAGTCTGTTAAACTCTACAGACATCAGTTTTTTAATCAAATCTTCTTTTGAAAAATCGCCTAAAATCGTATTGACCTCTGCCAAGTAGCCGTCAATTTCATCACTGACATCTGTGGTCTTAATTTTTTTGGCAAAGTATTGTAATTGCCGTGTGAGTATGGCATTTACATCTGGAACTTCTTGGGCAGTAATTTTGGCATTGATGATGCGCTCAAGCTTTTTGATTTTACCCAACTCGCCTCTAGTGAGTATGATCATAGAAGTACCTAAACTACTGGCGCGTCCTGTTCTACCGCTTCTGTGCGTGTAGGTTTCGATCTCGTCTGGCAATTGATAGTGAATCACGTGCGATATGTTGTCAACATCTAATCCACGTGCTGCAACATCTGTAGCCACAAGCGTCTTAATTTGCTTGGCACGAAAGGCTTTCATCACCATATCGCGCTGGTTTTGGCTCAGGTCTCCGTGTAGGGCACCTGCACTGTAGCCATCTTCAATAAGCTTTTCAGCCACGCGTTGGGTATCGCGTTTGGTGCGACAAAATACTATTGAATAAATATCAGGCTGCGTGTCCGAAAGCCGCTTTAATAAGTTGTATCGCTCGCGCCCACTTACCAAATAATACTCGTGATTGATGTTGGTCGAAGCCGCATTTTTGGTGCCAACCGTAATTTCGATTGGGTTATACATAAACTCTTTCGCAATCCGTGCTACTTCTTTGGGCATGGTAGCCGAGAACAACCATGTTTGCTTGTCGTTTGGTGTATGAGAGAGAATGTTTGTGATATCTTCCTTAAAACCCATATTTAACATCTCATCTGCTTCGTCCAAAATACATAAGGCAATGGAGGAGATATTGATGTATTTTCTACGCATCATGTCCTGCATACGACCAGGTGTTGCCACCAAAACTTGTGCGCCTTTTTTGACAGCCTTTGCTTGATCGTTGATGCTTGCGCCACCATATATGGGAACTATATTCAATCCTTTAATGGCTGAAGCATACTTGATAAGCTCTTTGCTTATTTGTATGCATAACTCTCGGGTTGGAGCAATAACAAGTGCTTGCGTAGTTCTGCTGCTTGTATCTATTTTCTGCAGCATGGGCAGACCAAAAGCAGCTGTTTTGCCTGTTCCTGTCTGCGCAAGTGCGACGATGTCGGTTTCCTTTTCTAAAAGAACAGGAATCGCTTTTTGCTGAACGTCCGTGGGCGATTGAAAACCTAAGGCATCGATAGCCTCTAGTAGTTTGGGATCAATTCCCAAAGATGAGAAATCTGTCATAAGAAGTGGCAAATGTAACCTAAATAGTTCGAAGAGAGCTATACGCAAGAAAAACAGCGCCAAAGCTTATAAATTTACTATTTTTACAGCGAATGAAACTTATGAAAACAACCCCAATCTATATTCTTTTACTGCTATCGGTTACTTCATTATTTGCACAAAATATTGCATTGCAAAAAGCCACAACCACAAGTAGTGTAAGAGACAACAATCAAGGCGCTTTTGCCGTCGATGGAAATCAATCAACGCGCTGGGAAAGTGATTTTTCAGACCCTCAGTTTATAATTGTCGATCTCGCTACAACTTACGCGCTGAATAGGATTGAGATTGATTGGGAAGCTGCGTACGCCACCCAATATCAAATACAACTGTCCAACAACAAACAACAATGGACAACGGCTTCCAACATCACTAGCGGAAACGGCGGAACAGATGTTGTTAATTTGAATGGGCAAAACGCACGATACGTAAGAATGTATGATACCCAACGTACCACTATCGGAAGTACACAATACGGCTACAGCATTTATGTTTTGAAGTCTATGGAGAAGCGGCAGCAAACAACGCTTCTCTTTCTAGTATTTCAATCAACGGTAATGAGTTTACTGCTTTTTCGAGTGATCAATACAACTATGATTATTTGCTGAAACCAGGTGTAAGTAGCGTGCCTACCGTAAGTGTAACGACAGCAAATTCGAATGCGACTTATACTATTACAAATGCACAATCCCTTACAGGAACGACAACCACAAACGTAACCGCTGCTGATGGCAGTACTACCCAGACCTATACCATAAACTTTACGGCAAGTAGTTTCAACTTGGTTTGGAACGATGAGTTTGATTATACTGGGGCGCCAAATTCGTTAAAATGGCACCACCAAACATACCCACCCGTTGGAGATAGTTGGTTTAACGGAGAGGAGCAGCACTACACAAGTCGGCTTAAAAATTCCTACGTGAGCAATGGCTCTTTAAAAATAGAAGCCTTTAAAGAAAGTTATACCGATCCAACAAGTGGCTCAACGAAACAATACACCGCTGCAAGATTAAACTCCAAGTATGCATTTCGGTATGGACGTGTGGAAGTTCGTGCAAAACTGCCCGCAGCACAAGGCACATGGCCAGCCATATGGACACTGGGTAAGAATATCAATGAAAATGGTGCCTATTGGCAGACCCAAGGCTTTGGTAATACCACTTGGCCTTTTTGTGGAGAGATTGACATCATGGAACAAGACTCAAATAAAACCAAAACATCTGGGGCGTTCCATTATCCTGATGCTAACGGAAATCACACCTACACCACAAAAAGCATTAGTGTTTCAGATTCCGCAAACAGCTGGCACGTATATGCTATGGAGTGGTCTGCAGACACCATTGAACTATCGGTAGATGACGTGGTTTTTCATACGCTAAACAATGCCCAAAATGCCTATTTTGACAACGAACATTTTATTTTATTAAACATTGCCATGGGTGGTAGTTTAGGAGGTACCATTGCTGCCAATTTTACAGCTGATGTCATGGAAATTGACTATGTCCGTGTCTATCAATTACAATCCCTTTCTTCGGGCAGTATTGACAACCAAAATATTGGCTTGACCATATACCCCAACCCATCTGCGGGTCAATTTTATGTTGAGGCTGATGATATTATCAATGATGCTGTAATTTACGATTTAACAGGACGCCGAGTATCTAGTTACAGCGTTAACCAAAAAGCCGTTTCCATTCAAATAAATCAGCCGCCAGGCGTATACCTCATCAAGGTCAGTGGCCATAATTTTGAAGATTTTAAAAAATTAATTGTAAACTAAAGGGCATCGTTAACGCTCAATCCGATTGATTTATCATTTTTAAGTACTGTTTACATACTGTCTAAAACAAAACCCAAGTCGTCTGTTTGGTTTTTTAATTAGATCTACAGCTTTAAATTGGCTTTTAACACCTTTAGTAAAAGCTTGTTTAACTGCCCATTCTATGGTGTCAAAAGGCACGAAAAAATTAATTTTCCTTTGATGTTATTTTTTTATTTTAAATTTGAATAACTATTTAAAACTAAATAAAATGAAAAATTACAATATATCATCTTTTTTAACCCTTACAGCACTTGTTGCTTTTCTAGTATTTGGAGGAATGACTGGTGCACAAGCGCAAGAAGAACCAACATTCAGTGTAACGGGTTCTGTTGACTCATATTACAGAAGCAGTGAATATGCGCCTGGTACCTCTTTTGCTAACCTAAACGGATTTTCGCTAGGTATGGCAAACATTGTTCTTTCTTACGAAGGAGAGAAGCACGGTTTTGTTGCTGATTTGGTTTACGGACCAAGAGGTGCAGACGCCGTATTCAACTCTACTGGGTCATCAAACATTGTGAACCAATTGTATGTATACTATAATGTAAGTGATAGCTTTACCTTGACATTAGGTAACTTCAACACCTTCTTAGGTTATGAAGTAATTTCGCCTGTTGGAAACTTTAACTACTCTACATCATACATGTTCTCTAACGGACCTTTCTCACACACAGGTTTAAAAGCTGATATTGCACTGTCTGACGACGTGTCCTTGATGTTAGGTGTCCTTAACAGTACCGATTACACAGAGTCTCAGCCGGTTGGTGACGACTATATGTTTGGTGCACAGTTAGGTCTTTACGGACAATACATCAACTTCCTTTCTGGTGGACTATCCAATGTCTCTCAAATTGACTTTACAGGGGGTGTTGACATCTCGGACAGCTTCTTCTTGGGCGTAAACGCCACTAGCTATGAAGATGATGGCGGTGAGTGGTCTGGTGTTGCACTTTACCCGCAACTTACCCTATCTGACTCTTTTGCACTTGGTCTTAGAGGTGAGTCTTTTGACATCAAAGATTCAAACACCTTTACTTCTTTTACCATCACTGGCAGCATTAACTCTGGAAACTTGACCATCAAGCCAGAAATTAGAATTGACAGTGCGGACGAAAAAGTAAGCACTTGGAGTGCTGATGGAGATGATAGCTTATCTTCATTCGTGTTGGCGGCTATTTATTCTTTCTAGTACTAAATACCTCACAAAATTTAAAAAACCCGCATTATTCATGCGGGTTTTTTTATGCGTGTTATTTTTTAATAGAATAGATTTCTTAAAACTAAGTTTGACTATTCCATCATGGCAGCCGCCTGTGCGGCTTCTATAGCTGCAACCATTTGAGTAGTATCATACATATGATATTCTGCTGCGATTTTTCCATCATCACCCCACATAAAACTAATATGTGCCGGCAGATTTATGGTCTCACCAGTACTTTTGCTCGTAGCTATCCAATTAAACCATGTTTGCGTAACGGTTACTGCATCATATGCATCGCCTCCAGGATAATTGGTGGTTTCTACCCAAGCGCCAATGTCTTGTTTACTCCCCCATTGCATCTCAATAGAAAACGTTTCGTGTTGTGCTCCTAAAAGCCCAACAAGGTCATCTAGAGAAATGGCCTCGTTACTGTTTAAGAAAACCTGTAGTTCCGGAGACCAAAGAGACTTTAATCCATCCATGTCGTTATTTAGATAATGCTGAAAATGCTGTCGTATAGCACTAGATTTATCATCATCAAAATTCACGACTACTCCACTATTTGTACATCCCAATACCATTAGGGATATAACTATTACTGCTATTTGTTTCATTGTTAAATTTATTTGAACTAAAGTTACAAATTATCAGATTAAGTGAACGTTAATTTTAACACTGTCTTGTCATTACACTATTAAATGCCAATTGGTTGACTAAAAAAAGTAAGATGCCGCTGATATCAACCCCATTTTAGACAAAATAGCCCGTTTTAACAGAGTAAGTCGAAAAAATAAAAAAAGGGATAAATCTAAAAAAGAAGATTTATCCCGTTGTGTACTCGAGGCGGGACTTGAACCCGCACGAACATTACTGTTCATTGGATTTTAAGTCCAACGTGTCTACCAATTCCACCACTCGAGCTAGACATAAAAAAAGAGCGAAAGACGGGATTTGAACCCCTGACTGCCGGCAGGCAGGCGCGACTTGGTCGCTCATATTAGTTACACTAAATGGAAATTAAAAAGAAATCATTTAATCAACTTGAGCGAAAGACGGGATTTGAACCCGCGACCCTCACCTTGGCAAGGTGATGCTCTACCCCTGAGCTACTTTCGCAATTGGAACGCAAATGTAAGAAAATCTATGTTTTCTACGCAAAACTATTTGCCTAGTTTTCGCTTAAGGTCGTTGAGCTGCATTAGTGCCTCAACTGGAGTCAATTCATCAATGTTTAAAGCTAATAATTGTTTGCGCACATCTTCAAGCAACGGATCATCTAACTGAAACATGCTTAGCTGTAAAGGTTCTTCACCCGTTTCAGCAGCATGCCTCGAAGCTTCCAATTGCTGCAACATCTGTTTTGAGCGCTCCAAAATCCACTTGGGCATCCCCGCCATTTTAGCCACATGAATTCCAAAACTGTGTGCGCTACCACCAGGAATTAACTTGCGTAAAAACAAAACATCATCGGCTGTTTCTTGCACCGACACATTGTAATTTTTAATGCGGTCAAATTGTGATGACATTTCATTCAACTCATGATAATGCGTGGCAAACAAGGTTTTCGGTTTTGTAGGATGCTCATGTACATACTCTGCCAAGGCCCAAGCAATCGAAATGCCGTCGTAGGTGCTGGTGCCGCGTCCAATTTCGTCAAGCAATATCAAGCTGCGTTCCGAAATATTGTTCATAATGGCTGCCGTCTCATGCATTTCTACCATAAAAGTAGACTCCCCTTTAGAAATATTATCACTCGCGCCAACACGCGTAAAGAGTTTGTCTACAACACCCAAACGTACCTCCACAGCAGGCACATAACTTCCCATTTGTGCCATCAATACGATAAGTGCTGTTTGTCGCAAAATAGCCGACTTCCCCGACATATTAGGGCCCGTAATCATGATGATTTGCTGAGTGTCGTTATCGAGATAAACATCGTTGGGAATATAAGGACTCTCGGGCGGTAACTGCTGCTCAATAACAGGGTGTCTGCCCTGTACAATATCGAGCGAGGCATTGGAAACAAACTCGGGACGGCAATAGTTTTCTTTGGTAGCCAAGGTGGTAAATCCGTGTAAAACGTCCAGCTGTGCAATGCCCCGTGCTGTGTTTTGAAACGATTGGATGTGAGGAGCCAAATAGGCTATCAGCTCGTGGAAAAGCTGCTGTTCCAAAACAGCGATACGCTCTTCTGCCCCTAAAATCTTGGTTTCATAGGTTTTTAGTTCGTCTGTGATATAACGCTCCGCATTGACCAAGGTTTGCTTGCGTATCCATTCTTCAGGCACCTTGTCTTTATGCAGGTTGCGCACCTCAATATAATAACCAAATACGTTGTTAAAGGCAATTTTGAGCGAAGGAATACCCGTGCGCTCCGTTTCGCGCGCCAACATGGCATCCAACGTATCGCGCCCGCCTTGTGCTAATTCCCGTAATTCATCTAATTCGGCAGATACACCCGCAGCAATGGTTTGTCCTTTACCCATTTGTGCAGGAGCTTCAGTGGCCAACCAAGTGGCTATGTGGTCTGTAATGGGTTGGTTGTTGTCAATGGTCGCCAACAAAGGCGCCACAGGATCGGCGTCGGATAATAGCCTTGTGATGGCAGTAGTTTGCATCAAGGCCTGACGCAGCGCATTGACTTCTCTTGGGTTAATACGTCCCGTAGCTACTTTCGCAGCCAGTCTTTCTATGTCCGTGATTTGTTTTAGGCAAGACAACACCTGTTGATGAAGCCCGGGCTGCTCGCTAAAAAAAGCAACCACATCCAATCGCTTTTCAATGATGGCTACATCCGTTACAGGGGCTGTAATCCAGCGGCGCAACAAGCGACCGCCCATGGCCGTAGCCGTATGATCCACCACTTCCAAAAGCGTTATTGCTTCTGGAGCATTGGGTGATATAAGCTCTAAGTTTCTTACCGTGAAACGATCCATCCAAACCTGCTGTTGTGGATTGTGGTGTTTAAGTTGCACCAAATGGCCAAGTTTGGCGTGTTCGGTTTCGGACAAATAATAAAGCACAACTCCTGCAGCAATCATGCCCATAGCTGCGCCGTCAAAACCAAAGCCCTTGAGGGTTTTGACCCCGAAGTGTTGCATGAGCTTTTCGGCCGTGTATTCGGATTGAAAAACCCAGTCTTCCAACACAAAAAAGGGAAGGCTATCGCCCAGCAATGCTGCAATGGCCTTACGCTGTGGTTTGGAAACCAACAATTCCTTTACTTCAAGCTGTTGCAACAGGGCACTGATTTCAGACAATGCACCTTCCGCCCACTGAAATTCACCCGTTGAAATATCCAAATAAGCAAAACCCAAAACGTTGTTTTGCAAATGAAGCGCACCTAAAAAATTGTTGCTTTTCGCTTCCAACACGCCGTCGGTAAGGGTTACACCGGGCGTTACCAGTTCGGTGACGCCACGTTTTACAATTTTTTTGGTAAGCTTGGGATCTTCCAGCTGATCGCAAATGGCGACACGCTGTCCGGCGCGTACGAGCTTGGGCAAATAGGTATGTAACGAGTGATGGGGAAAGCCTGCCAATTCGGTTTCAGATGTGCTGCCGGCGCCACGCTTGGTTAATAGTATCCCTAAAATACGGGCTGCCTTAACGGCATCTTGTCCAAAGGTTTCATAAAAATCGCCCACGCGAAAAAGAAGCAGTGCGTCGGGATACTTCGCCTTGATTTGATTGTATTGCTTCATCAAAGGCGTTTCTTTTGTTTTTTTCTTGGCAGACAAAGCGAGATATTAGTTATGGCTAATTTACATTTTTTAGCCAAACACAATCCTTACCTTTGACATATGCGAAAATGGACCATGGAAGAGCTCAACAGGTTGAGCCCAACAGCTTTTAAAGCAGCCCCCAAAACAAATATTGTATTGGTGCTCGACAACATCAGAAGCCGCAACAATGTTGGGGCTATTTTCCGTACTGCCGACGCCTTTCGTATTGCTGAGATTGTGCTTTGCGGCATCACGCCAACCCCTCCGCACAAAGACATTCACAAAACCGCTTTAGGCGCTACTGAAAGTGTCGCCTGGCGACAAGAAAACACTGCTGCGGAAGTGGTCGCTAAACTCCGTGAGGCTGGTGCAGAATGCTATGCAGTGGAGCAAGTCAAAGGTGCGGTGTTTTTAGACCAAGTAACTGCTGCACCAAATAAAACACTGGTGTTGGTTATTGGTAACGAAGTGCAAGGCGTTTCGCAAGAAGTTATCGATGCCTGTGGTGCGGCGATTGAGATTCCGCAATTGGGAACAAAACACTCTTTAAATGTGGCTACCTCTGCCGGCGTGGTGTTGTGGCATTTCTTTACACAGCTTCGCCCAACTGCGCATTAATGCTGCGTAACAATTGAGTCAAATCTTCGGGGTTTAGCACAAAATCCAAAGCCGTAACATCAACCGATACCACTTGCATACGCTGTTGTAAAAAAGGCAGGTGTTGGTCGTATCCCTTGGCTAATTTTTCCAAATAATCTGTTCCAATATTTTGCTCATAGCTTCTTCCCCGTTTTTTAATATTGCCCTGTGCGCATTCGGGCGTTTGGCGGAGGTATATGCAAAGGCTTGGTTGGTTAGCACTCTTTGACATCAGCTGATACAATTGATGAAAAAGAGGATATTCGTCTTCGTTTAAAGTATTTTGGGCAAATACCAGCGACTTGCTCATGTGGTAGTCGGCCACAACTCCAGACTGAAATAAATCCAGCTGTTCAGACTCCTCATTAATTTGATTAAATCGATCGGCCAAAAAAGACAACTCCAAAGGAAAGGCATAGCGTTTTGGGTCTCTGTAGAACTTGGGTAAGAAGGGGTTTTCTGCAAATCGCTCTTCAATGGTTTTAAAGCCGAGGTGTTGTGCCAATCGTTTTGTCAACGTTGTTTTTCCACAGCCAATAATTCCCTCCACACAAATAAAGGTATGCGCACTAAGCTTTGCATAGATGGGGTGTCGCAGTTTCAGCTCGTGAATGCTAAGCGGTGTATTATCTTCACAAGTATCAAGCAAGGCTTGTGTGGATTTTTGGTAAACGGGATGTTGTTTGTGGGGAGCGATTTCACATAGGGGTTGCAGTACAAATCGTCTTTGCGCCATAGCGGGATGCGGCAGTATGAGATTTGGTATGTCTAAAACTAAGTCGTCATAAAAAATCATGTCCAAATCCAAGGTTCTGTTTTGATATCCCTGACCTTGAGAACGCAACCTTCCTTGTGACTGCTCTATGTCAAGCAACTTTTGCATAACCACGGCAGGGGGAAGTTGGGTGTCGATTGTAAAGCATGCATTTAAAAAGGGGTTGCCCTCAAAACCAACTGCTGGCGTTTCAACCACTGAAGAAATGACGCCAATATCACCTATGGCTGTTGCAGCATCTAAACCGTGTTGCAAATACCCAAGGCGGTCGCCCATATTACTCCCTATAGATATGTAAACAATTGACATGTTACAAAAATGATGAAAAGAATTGGGAAACCTGTATCTTTGATGATATACTATAAAAATTATGAGTTTCTTTAAAAATCTTATCAGTTCAGCACTTGGCACCTTTATCGCACTTGGGCTTCTTTTTGTTTTTATGCTTGTCTTTTTGGCAGGCTCCGTTGCCCTTATGGATGAAGAAACCGATGCCGTCGAATTAAAAGAAAATACGGTTTTGGTACTTGATATGGGGCTACCTATTCAAGACAGAGAACCCCAGACCTTTTCTTTTGCAAGTGCTTTGGAAATAGACCCAGAGGCCTATGGACTAAACACCATCATTCCAGCAATTGAAAATGCGGCAAAAGACGATCTTGTTGCGGGAATTAGCATTCAAAACATCTCGGCAATGGGCGGGATTTCAAACCTACACACCCTTCGAAAAGCCTTAACAGCCTTCAAAGAAAGTGGCAAATTTATTTATGCATACGGAGATTATTACACCCAATCTGATTATTACCTCGCATCTGTTGCAGATTCTATTTTTGTACATCCAGAAGGTGGCGTTGATTTTCGTGGACTCAGTGCCGAGATTCTCTATTATAAATCTGCCCAAGAGAAGTCAGGGATAAGCATGGAAGTTATTCGAAATGGAAAATATAAAAGTGCCGTTGAGCCTTATTTAGATGACTATATGAGTAAGGAAAACCGCACCCAAATTCAATCCTTTATGGATGATATATGGGACGCCTTATTGGGAGATATTGCCGCTAGCCGCGGTGTATCTGAAAAAACACTCGACACACATGCCGATAATCTAGCTGGTGCAAATGCACAAAAAGCCATTTCCGCTTCGCTGATCGACGGAGCTGCCACAAGGCGTGGCTATAAAGAAAAGCTGGAATCACGATTTGATGAGGGCGAAATGGAAACGACCAATTTCGTTGACTATATGCGCATCGCAGGGCGCAAAAAAGGAAAGGGCGCTAACCGTATTGCGGTGCTATATGCCCAAGGTGAAATTCTTTACGGAGAGGGTGGAACCGAAACGATTGGTCAAGAAAAAATGATAAAAGCCCTAAAAAAAATCGGTAAAAAGAAAAACATAAAAGCCGTGGTGTTGCGTATAAACTCCCCCGGTGGAAGTGCTTTGGCATCTGAACTTATTTGGGAAGAAATAGAGCACCTGAGAGAAACCAAGAAAGTAGTCGTTTCTATGGGAAATGTAGCTGCTTCGGGAGGTTATTATATCGCTGCGAACGCCCACGAAATTGTTGCCGAACCCACGACCATCACAGGGTCTATTGGCGTTTGGGGGGTGTTGCCTAATGTCAACCGTTTGTCAAACCGATGGGGCATCAATGCAGAGCAAGTCACCACCAACAAACAAGCCCTGCAATATTCTCCTTTTGAGCCGTTACCTAACAACACAAGAAGCGAAATCAAAGCGGGTATTAACCAAATATATCAGACCTTTTTAACACGTGTTGCCGATGGCCGTAACATGACCAAAGATGAGGTGCACAAAATTGCACAAGGTCGCGTATGGTCAGGAGTTGAAGCCAAAGCCATTGGGCTGGTAGATCACCTTGGTGGTCTTGACCTAGCCTTGGAACGTGCAGCTGCGCTTGCCGAAATCGAAGACTACAGGCTAACCACCTATCCCAAATTTGACGACGATTTGGACAGTATTTTGGAAGGACTACTTGGCGGGCCTTTTGGAAAAATAAAAACGCAATTGCCACCTGAAATTTCCCTTTGGATTCGGGGAGTAGAAGCCTTGAAAAACCCAGCAAATCAATTGCAAGCACGCCTACCCTACACACTAAATGTGAACTAGATGCACAGGCCTGCAGCGCGAAAGCTATATTTGTATTTGGCCGCCTTATTCATCACCTCCTTGGTGGTTTCTAACCTGATTTTTCAGAAGTTTTTTTATTGGCGCCCTTTTGACTGGGAAGTCTTTGGGATGCCCATTTTTGAATTGTCTGTAGGGATACTACCCTATCCCATCACCTTTTTAATCACCGATATTATTTCTGAAATTTTTGGTAAGAAAAGTGCCAATCAAGTGGTGGTCGCTGGTATTTTTGCTTCCTTTTTTTCGATTGGGATTTTACTGTTGGCAGGGGTGGTTCCCGCCATTGAAAACTCACCCATAGACGATGCTACTTTCCACAGGGTGTTTGCGCTGTCACCCTTGGCAGTATTGGCTTCCATGATCGCTTACCTATCGGCACAATTTGTGGACATACGAATCTATCACTATTGGAAAAACCTGACGCAAGGCAAGCATTTATGGCTGCGCAATAACTTCTCTACATTTAGTTCTCAAATCATCGACTCCACAACGGTTATTTTACTCTTGTGTTCGTTTCAAGTACTGCCTTGGGATCTTTTTTGGGGGCTGGTAGTATCTAGTGTAATTTTTAAGATTTTAGTTGCTGCCGTCGATACGCCTTTTTTGTACTTATTTGTTTGGCTGATTCGCCGTCGTTTTGATCTTAATGTTGGGGAAGAAATTCGGTTGGATTGAAATGGAAACTGTTCGCATTAACAAATACCTAAGTGAGATTGGCTTCTGCTCCCGTCGCGCAGCAGATAAGCTGATTGAACAAGGCCGCATTACCGTCAATGGCGCTCCCGTGGAAATGGGCATGAAAGTATCGGCGCAAGACAAAATAGCCGTAGACGGGGAACGGGTCGGTAAAAAAACAGAAAAGCCCGTTTATATTGCCTTTAATAAGCCCGTTGGTATTGTTTGTACCACAGACACCAAAGTGGAGAAAAACAACATCATTGAATTCATTAATTATCCAACCCGAATATTCCCCATTGGTCGATTAGACAAACCCTCAGAAGGACTTATTTTTTTAACCAATGATGGTGATATCGTCAATAAGATCTTGCGTGCCCGCAATAACCACGAAAAGGAATATGTAGTAACGGTCAACAAGCCTATTACCAAGCTCTTTGTTGACAAAATGGGTAAAGGCGTTCCCATACTCGATACGGTCACAAGGCCCTGTTTGGTAAAGCAAACACATGAGCGTGAGTTTCGCATCATCCTCACCCAAGGACTCAATCGGCAAATCAGACGTATGTGTGAATATTTGGGCTACCGTGTGGTACGCCTAAAAAGAGTACGCATCATGAATGTAAACCTGGATGTTGGCAAAGGAAAGTGGCGCGACCTGACCAGTAAGGAGTTGGCAGAAATCAACCGATTGGTGGCGGAATCTAAAAAAACTCAAGATGGTTAGCTACATGAAAGGTCAACTACTTGCCCTTCATGCCCGCGTACATTCCAAACAGTGTCGTCTTCAAAAATCCAATACTGTCCTTTAATACCCGTAAGCACTCCCGAATATTCAGGCGTTTTGACGAGGTTTAAGCTTTTGACTTTTTCGGGAAAACGAGCAACGGGAAAGTCGATAGAAAGGGGTGGGTCCTGAACTACATAGGGTTGTACTTCGGTTGGTAGCTTGGCAATACAGGCTGCACGTTCAGCCACCAAATCCAAAGCTTCACCTTTGTTTTGCAACATGATGCGCCAGTTGGTCTTATCGTTGAAATATGCTTTTAGTGCTACCTCTGTTATACCCGCCAAATAGCGGTTGGGTACCTCCACAATAGGCAGGGCTTGATGCGCACCTTGGTCAATCCAGCGCGTGGGTACTTGGGTGTCGCGTGTAACTCCCACTTTTAGTCCACTGGAGACCGCAAAATAAACAATATGGGGCTGTAATTGCACCTTTTGTTCATAGGCCAAATCACGGTCTTCAATGCCCAAGTGAGCTTTGCTGAGCTCGGGTTTCATAATCCATTCCCCAGCACTTGGTGTTTCAAAAAAACAGGACTTACAAAAACCCTGTCGGAAAATTTCGTTGGGCTGTGAGCAGCTAAGACACTGCGAACCCGTGCGTGTGATATGCACTTTTTTTTCTAGAAAACTATTGACGTGAACGAAGGAATCTGCAAAGACCAAGTAGTAGTCTACTGGGCTTTTAAATTCTGTTTGCATTTTGGTCAGTACGCCTTGAAACATAATTTGTATTTTCGTTTAGCAATATACCCAAAATGGCAATACCACTTCTCCATACTGTAGTTACATGGCTTCTCAAAAAACGGGTGCATGACATTGAACTTTTTATCAAGTATCCCAACGAAGTACAGCGTGATGAACTGATGAGCTTGCTGCAAACCGCCAAAAAAACTGAAGTCGGTAAGCAATATGGTTTTGCTGATATCCAACAGTACGAAGGTTTTGCCGATCGAGTACCCATACGCACCTATGAAGAAATAGCGCCCATGATAGAACGCTCCCGCCAGGGCGAGCAAAATATATTTTGGCCCACTCCCATCAAATGGTACGCCAAATCGAGTGGTACGACCAATGCAAAAAGCAAATTTATTCCCATCTCAAATGAATCCCTAGAAGACTGTCATTTTAAAGGAGGTAAAGACATGTTGAGCCTCTATTTTAAAAACAACGAACAATCAAGTGTGTTACAGGGTAAGGCATTGCGTTTGGGAGGTAGCAAAGAAATTTATGAAGAAAACAACTCTTATTTTGGGGATTTGTCGGCCATTATGATTAACAACCTACCGCTTTGGGCAGAAATGGTAAGTGCGCCCAGCCAAAAGGTTTCGCTTATGTCGGAATGGGAAACCAAGATGAAAGCCATTGTGAACGAAACAATCAAAGAAGATATTCGTAGTATGGCAGGCGTGCCCTCGTGGATGCTGGTGCTGTTGCAAAAGGTATTGGCAGAAACGGGACGGGAAAGCATTTTGGACGTATGGCCCAATATGGAAGTCTATTTCCACGGTGGGGTAAACTTTATGCCCTACAAGGAGCAATACAAAGCCCTTATGCCAAGTGATGCCGTACACTATGTAGAACTGTACAATGCCTCTGAGGGGTTTTTTGGGGTGCAGGATCAACTCCACTCCGACGAGCTACTGCTGATGCTTGACTATGGCATTTTCTATGAGTTTATAGACATGAAAACCTATGGCACTAAAAACGAAAAAGTGATACCTCTCTCTGCTGTGGAAGTCGGCACCCAATATGCGGTGATTATCTCGACCAATGCTGGGCTGTGGCGATACAATATTGGTGACACCATTCGCTTTACGTCCATTGTGCCTTATCGCTTTAAAATAACGGGGAGAACCAAACACTTTATCAATGTATTTGGGGAAGAGTTGGTGATTGAAAATGCCAACAAAGCCTTAGAGCTTGTATGCCAACGACACCACGTACAATTGGTAGATTATACCGCCGCGCCTATATTTATGGAAGGTTCTGAAAAGGGCGGGCACGAGTGGCTGATTGAGTTTAAGGCCCCACCTAAAGACGCTGCTGTCTTTGCTAAAGATTTGGACAAGCGGTTGCAAGCATTAAACTCGGACTACGAAGCCAAACGCTACAAAAACATGACGCTGATGCCGCTGAAACTACATGTGGCAAAACCCAAAACCTTTTATAAATGGTTGAAGCAAAAAGGAAAAATTGGCGGGCAGCATAAGGTGCCGCGCCTATCCAACACTCGCGAATATTTGGATGAGTTGTTGGGGGGAAGGCAGATGTAATAAAAATACATTCTCACTACCACTACATCCAGAAAGCATCATGTCGAGTTTAGGTGGAAATATAATATTGAAAAAACATCTATATTTGTAATACAAATCTAAGACATGAATTACACAAAACACTTTTTGAAAGGAATTGATAGTGTGTTATTGCCTACTCTAGACCCATTTCGTTTTCCCAGCCCCATTACTCCTTTAATTCAACCGCATTTTTTAGCGGCTTTAAAATACCTAAGATCTTCATATGGCACCGAAATCGCACGGCAGAAAAAAGCCTCGAAAACCACGAGCAGCAAAGAACCCACAGATAGTTAAGCCAGACGTAAACGACATTGACGTCTCTGGTAAAATTGTATCCCATCAAAACTACCAACTAAGGTCTGCGCCATTACCATTGCCAAGTGAGCTTGCAGACTACGGCAAAGTTGACCCCTCGTTTCCCAACCGAATTTTTGTGATGGCAGAAAAGCAACAGCGTGCTAGTAATCGCAGTAAGTTTTTTGAAAATATTACTTCAGCTATGTTGGTTTTTTCAGGTCAGCTTTTTGCTTTTGTAGCTTTGTTAGGAATTTTATATTTAATCTATTACGCAATTACAGAGGAAAACGTAACGGCTACAATCTACCTTCCTGTATCGGCAGCAGCTATTATTAGTGCCTTTATCATAAGACGAACCAGAAAAAAGTAATTTATGTTTTTGGGAAAGCTCCTACGTTGCCAAGTTTACTTCCTTTCGGGCTTCTTTTAACATAACACCCAAACGAAAAAATAGTGAATCTGCATAAAAAACATCTTGTTTTGACGTACCCTTTTGTCCGTATTTCTCAACAAGTTAATCCTCAAAATTTGTTAGGTGTTTCACTGTTCGCTGTTTTTGGTATCTTGTCTGGTGCGCGTCTTTGACGCGTACCGATTTTTAGTAAGCTTAGTCACGCAGGCGCGCCATATGGGCATTTCGACGGGCTCAGTGCCCTTTGTACTAAGAAGCCGCCTTCAGCTGGCTGAGTTGCACAACACTCAATTTGTTTTCGGCATAGCGCTTGGTAATCTTCAGCTCGGTGGTATTGGTGCTGGGAAGTTCATACATGGCATCGGTGAGGATGGCCTCACACAAGGAACGTAGTCCTCTTGCGCCCAAGGCATACTGCACCGCTTGCTCTACGATAAAGTCCAAAGCTGTTGGCGTAAAGGTCAACGCAACCCCGTCCAACTCAAAGAGGTGCTTATACTGCTTTACCAATGCATTTTTAGGGGCAGTTAATATCTCACGCAGTGCTTTTTCGTCTAATGGATTCATGTGTGTAAGTACCGGCAAACGTCCGATAATTTCAGGGATAAGCCCAAAGTCTTTAAGGTCTGAGGGGGTAATATGCGCCAACAAATCGTCTTCGGTGACCGATTTGCGTTTGGCAACAGTGCTGTAGCCCACCGCCTGCATATTCATGCGTTTGGCAATGTGGCGCTCAACACCATCAAATGCACCACCTGCAATAAACAATATGTGCTCGGTATTGATTTCGACAAACTTCTGATCAGGGTGCTTACGGCCGCCTTTGGGTGGTACATTAACCACGGTGCCTTCCAATAGTTTAAGTAAGGCTTGTTGTACACCCTCTCCAGAAACGTCACGCGTGATGGAAGGATTGTCGCTTTTACGGGCAATCTTATCAATCTCATCGATAAAAACAATGCCTCGTTCTGCTTTTTGCTGATCGTAATCGGCAGCTTGTAACAGACGCGTTAATATGCTTTCTACATCTTCACCCACATAACCTGCTTCGGTCAAAACCGTTGCATCCACTATGGCAATGGGCACTTTTAGCATCTTGGCAATGGTCTTGGCCAATAGTGTTTTGCCCGTACCTGTACGACCTGCAATAATAATGTTGCTTTTTTCAATTTCCACGTCATGTTCAACGCTTTGGTTGAGTCGTTTGTAATGGTTGTATACCGCAACGGAAAGTACTTTTTTGGCTTGTTCCTGTCCGATGACATAGTCGTCCAAAAAGGCTTTAATCTGCTTGGGTTTTTTAAGTAAAAACTCGGCTGTAGTAGCGGTGTTTTCGTCATGAGTGGTTTCTTCTTGAATAATGCCAACCGCTTGGTCAACACAGCGTTCGCATATGTGTGCATTTAGCCCAGCGACCAAGAGTTTGGTCTCGGCTTTTTTACGTCCACAAAACGAACAATTCAATTCTTCCACAATCTAGCTTTTAGTCAATACCTCATCAATCATGCCATATTCTTTGGCTTCTAGCGCCTTCATCCAATAATCACGATCAGAGTCTTCATAGACCTTGTCGTAAGACTGGTTGCTGTGCTTGGCAATGATTTCGTACAATTCTTTCTTGAGCTTTAGAATCTCACGCGCCGTAATTTCGATATCAGATGCTTGTCCTTGTGCACCGCCTAGTGGCTGGTGAATCATCACACGGGAGTGTGGCAAGCCAGAGCGTTTTCCGTCTTGGCCAGCACAAAGCAATACAGCCGCCATTGAGGCTGCAATTCCCGTACAAATGGTAGCCACGTCTGGGTTGATAAACTGCATGGTGTCATAGATGCCCAGTCCGGCATAGACACTTCCTCCTGGAGAGTTGATATAAATCTGAATGTCTTTGGTCTTATCGGTGCTTTCCAAAAATAACAACTGCGCTTGAATGATATTCGCAACGCTATCATTAATTCCTGTTCCAAGGAAGATAATACGATCCATCATCAAACGTGAAAACACGTCCATTTGGGCCACATTCAACTGACGCTCCTCAATGATATAAGGTGTTAGGCTGCTGACCAATTCATCGTAATACATGGAGTTTATCCCGTGATGCTTGGTAGCGTACTTTTTAAATTCTTTTCCGTAATCCATATCCTAAAGTTGTATGTTAAATATAACGATTATTTTTTGTACGCTTCTTTGATAAAGTTATCGTAAGATAATTTTTTGACTTTGATGTTTCCTTTTTCCAAAAACAACTGTCGCATTTTCTCGCTCATCACCTGGTCAGAGATGCGCTTTACCTCTTCTTGGTTGCCTAAAATACGTCCTGTAATCTCAGTAAGTTCTTCTTCCTGAATATCTGTACGCCCATATTGCACCATTTGCTTTTTAATCAAATCTTTGGCAAATGCTTCCACTTCTTCTCTTGTGATTTGAAGCTCGTGCTCTTGCACAAGTTTTGACTCGATCAATTGGTAGCGTAAGCCACGCTCCGACTTGGTATATTCTGCTTCAGCTTCTTCTGCTGTTATTGGGTTTTCACCTGCGGTTTGCATCCATTTCTTTAAGAAAGTGTCTGGAAGCGAAAACTTGGTGTTGTCAATCAAGTGCTCTGTCATGTCATTGATGAACTTTTGATTGGCTTGTGTCTCGAAATGACCCATCGCATCTGCTTTGAGTTTTTCTTTACACGCTGTTACAGATGTTACGGCGTCTTTGCCAAACACCTTGTCAAAAAATTCTTGGTCTAAATCGGCCAGTGTGCGGTTGTTGCGCTCTTGTAGTGTAAGTGAAAGTGTTACCGCTTTTTCTGGAAGCGTTTCCATCACACGACGCAAAACGTGCGCTTCTTTAAACAAGCCTTTGGTAGAAAATACAACTACCTCACCAATAGCGGCTTTTTTAAAGGCATTAAGTGCTTTTTTGCTTTTTAGCTCACTAGCAGTAAAAGTGGCGCTTTTTTGACCTTCTCCTCCTTCGTAAGAAACACCTACGGTCAATTCTGTGTCTGAGGTTACATCGTCAGTTGGAACTATGGCACCATACTGTTTTTGTAGGCGTTCCAATTGTTCGTTTACAAACTTTTCGTCTGCTTGAATTTCATATCGTGTGACTGCTTTTCGGTTGGGAAGCACTACCTCCACATTTGGTGTCAAGCCCAATTCAAAATCAAAAGAAAAGGAAGCAGCATTCCAATCAATATTATCAACAGGAACGGGGAGTGGATTGCCCAAAATAGAAATCTTTTCTTCGTTAAGGAAGTCATTCAGTGAGGATTGCAGCATCTTGTTTACCTCATCAACCATAACAGCCTGACCGTATTGTTTTTTAATTACGCCCATGGGCACATTCCCTTTTCTAAAACCGGGAATATCGGCGCGCTTGCGGTAATCATTTAAAACTTGCGCCACTTTAGGGGCAACGTCTTCTTGGTTAATGTCAACGGTAATCACTGCATTGAGTGCGTCTACGTCTTTTCGCGTTACGTTCATCTTTTTCATTTAATAGCTGGCAAAAGTAGGCTATTTTTAAGCAAGGTCAAAGTAATGCCAATAGGCAAACTAACTTAGAAAATCTTGCAGCGCATCGGTAAATCCTTTGGGGTTTTCGGCATGAAGCCAATGACCTGCATCCGCAACCCGCCCTAAAGAAGCCTTGGGAAAAAGGGCATATATGGCAGTCATATCTGTTTGCAGTACATAATCAGACTGTTGCCCTGCTAAAAATAAGGTCTCCCCTTCATAGGGCAATCCGGTTGGTGCAGCACCAATTTCTTTGAGCTTGTGTTGCAGCACCGAAATGTTACAGCGAAGTTTCAGGGTCCTTTCTTCTGTCCAAGCCAAATTTTTAAGTAAAAACTGGCGAACACCGACTTCTGGTACAAATGAAGTAAGTACCGTATCGGCTTCGCTTCTTGAAATAAGTGTCAAATCATTGAGTTGCAAAAGCCCCTTTATGATATTTGAAAACCTGCTGCGTACATCATACTGTTTGGGCGCTATGTCTGCAACGATGAGTTTTGATACCCGAGTTGGGTATTGTAGCGCCAAGCTCATGGCCGTTTTGCCCCCCATAGAATGACCAAGGACAATGGCTTGTTGCATGTTGTGATTGTCCATATAAGCAATAATATCCGCTGCCATTAGGTTGTAATCAAAATCTTGACTGTGGAAACTTTTTCCGTGGTTGCGCTGGTCAATGGCGTGTACTTCGTAACGAGTAGACCAAAATTTGGCATGTGTGCGCCAATTGTCCGACATGCCCAAAAAACCGTGCAAAATAAGCAAAGGTGCGCCCTGCCCAATAATGGTGCTGTGAACTAATGGGTCGATAGCTTGGCAATGTATTGGTTAATGACATTCTCAAGTCCAAAGTATAAGGACTCGCAAATTAGGGCATGTCCGATGGATACTTCAAGTAGTCCGGGCAATTGTTGAGCAAAAAAAGCAATATTGTCCAGGTTTAAGTCATGGCCGGCATTGAGTCCTAGTCCTACTTCTTGTGCTTTTGTAGCCGCTTCCACAAATGGGGCTATGGCTTTTGCTGGGTCTTTTGGATATTCTTGGGCATAGGCTTCGGTGTAGAGCTCAATTCGGTCTGTTCCTGTTTTCACGGCAGCTTCTACTTGTGCCGCATCGGGATCCAAAAATATGGAAGTACGAATACCTTGTTGCTTAAATTCTTGGATGACTTCTTTTAAGAAATCACGATTTGCCACTGTATCCCAGCCTGAATTGGAGGTAATGGCGTCTGGAGCGTCTGGGACCAAAGTCACTTGGTGGGGCTTGATGGCACATACCAAGTCTATAAATTTTGGAATTGGATTTCCTTCAATATTGAATTCGGTGGTAATCACGGTAGGCAATTCACGGGCATCTTGATAGGTAATATGTCGCTCATCGGGTCTGGGATGCACGGTAATGCCGTGTGCGCCAAATGCTTGTGCGTCTTTGGCAGCTTGCAAAATATCAGGTTGATTGCCTCCTCTTGCGTTACGTAAGGTTGCTATTTTATTGATGTTAACGCTAAGCTTTGTCATGGCTCTTTTTATGCAAAAATAGCACAATAATGTGCCTTTAAGCATTTTGGTCTAACTTTGCAGTATGAAAGTAGCATTGTACAGCTTGGTTCACGATGAGATATCGCTAAAAATCGTAACGGAAATCGTTGCCTTTTTTGCGAGTAAAGGTGCTGGCATTCAAGTAGAAAAAGAATTGTTACAACATATACCCAATACTGATGCCACCCCATTTGACTCACATGCAAATTTAGACCCAAGAACAGCCGTTTTTTTTGCTGTTGGTGGCGATGGTACGGTACTCCGTGCCTTGCACTATATCCGTGAATCAAAAATCCCTTTGATTGGTGTCAACACAGGTCGACTGGGCTTTTTAGCAACCATTCAACCAGAAGAAATGGAAGCCATGCTTCATGATATCGTTGCTAAAAACTACGTTACTGAAGAGCGAAGTATCCTTGAAATCAAAACAACACCTGCTGTTGCCGAATTAAATGAATTTCCATTAGCGCTAAACGAGATTTCTCTTAGTAGAGAAAATACGACGTCTATGGTTACCATCAACACCCAAGTCAATGATGCCTATGTCAATGTGTACTGGGCAGATGGCTTGGTGGTGGCAACACCCACAGGTTCAACTGGATATTCCTTGAGTAGCGGTGGACCCATCATCGCACCCGAAGCAAAAAGTTTGGTCTTAACGCCTATTGCGCCACATAACCTCAACGTAAGACCACTCGTTGTTGCCGATGATGTTGAGATTAAAATCAACGTTGAAGGCAGGGGAGACTCTCACCTCATTTCTCTTGATACCCGACTTTTCTCTGTTCCGATGAACACGACCATTACTATCCAAAAGGCGCGTAATCCCATTGTCTTTGTAAGGTCAAATACACACGGCTTTTTTGATACGCTACGCAACAAGCTGCTATGGGGACAAGATAAACGCAACTAACAATAAATTTGGTGCTTTTTCAGTTTTCTGTAAATAAAATGAATATTTATCGCATTTGGTTTTGGATTGCTTTCGTCTGTCTGGTGAGTGGTTTCAGCACTGCACAGCGACACGAAATTGGTGTCAGTGTTGGTGGTGTAAATTATATTGGTGAAATAGGAAGCACCCAATACATACAGCCAAGACATCTTGAGGTCGGGATAATTTATAAGCGTAATTTTAATGATCGTATTGGTATTCGTGCAATATACAGCATGGGAAAGTTAAGCGGTAATGATGAAAATGCTTCTGAGTTGGATCGTTTGGAGCGCTGGCCTGGCCCGTTGTCTTTTGCCAACGACTATTCCATTCTCGGGGCACGCGTTGAAATCAACTATGTAAAATTTCCCGTTGGCGAATTTGGGTTTTCATGGACGCCCTATATACATGCAGGTATCAACCGTATGGTGATAGAAGATATTTATTTTGAGCCTTTTGAAAGAATGTCTCGATCGGTTGGAAAAGTAACTACCGTCAGCGTCCCTTTTGGTGTAGGTGTGAAGTTTAACTTTGGGCAGTCTTGGATTTTGGCGGCAGAAGTGCAGCCGCAATTTACCATGAGTGATAATTTGGACGGAAGTTATCCTGACTTAGAAAAAAACCCCACAGCAAGACAATTTTCAACAAGTTTAAGCAATGATTTCCTTGTATTTACAGGGATTTCTATAACTTACGGCTTTGGTAGATTGCCCTGTTGCCGTGAATAATTTAGAATGAGTTTCGACGAATTTAGTACAGATGAAATGCCTAAGCATGTTGCCATTATCATGGATGGGAATGGACGTTGGGCACAACAACAGGGTAAAAATCGCCTAGTGGGGCACGAAGCAGGAGCAAAAGCAGTAAGAAGAACGGTTGAAGCTGCTGCCAAACTTGGCATCAAGCATCTTACGCTTTATGCTTTTTCAACTGAAAACTGGAAGCGCCCAAAGGTTGAAGTTGCCACGCTCATGACGCTGTTGGTAAGAAACCTGCGGCGTGAGTTGGCGCGTATGACAAAGAATAACATTCGTCTTTCAGCTATTGGTTCTTTAGGTAAATTACCAAACAAAGTGCGCCATGAATTACTCGAAGTCATTGAAAAAACACAAAGTAATACGGGTACAAATTTAACTTTGGCACTTAGCTATGGCGCGCGAGAAGAAATCAAGCAAGCTGTTATTGATATCAGCAAAAAAGTTAAAAATAGTATAATTAACGTTGAAAGTATTGATGAAACCATAATAAATGAGCATCTTTACACGCAACATTTGCCTGATGTAGATTTACTCATCCGCACCAGTGGCGAAGTTCGCATAAGTAATTTCCTTTTGTGGCAAATTGCTTACGCTGAACTGTACTTTACTGATGTAATGTGGCCAGCGTTCGATGAGCATGAACTTCACCAGGCGATTAAAAGTTATCTTAAAAGAGAACGTAGATTTGGAAAAACAAGCGAGCAACTTACGTAACTGTTTACTCCTCCCCCTTATTTTGTGTGTTGTGCTGTTTGGTCTGAAACAGGCCAATGCGCAAGATAACGCCTATGATAAAGGAAAGTTTTATGAACTTGGAGAAATTACCGTTACTGGCGTAAAAAGTTTTAGCCCACAAACTGTTGTGGCCTATGCCGGACTTAAAAAAGGGCAGCGTATTCAAATCCCTGGAGAAGAAATTAGCACAACCATAAATAAATTATGGAAGCTGGAACTCTTTAGTGATATTGAGTTTTTTATCACCAAAATTGAGGGAGAAGTAGTAGACTTGGAACTATACATCCAAGAATTACCTACGCTTTCTGAATACACCATTAAAGGGATTAAAAAGGGTAAAATCGAAACCATTGTCAAAGACACTGATATTAAAAAAGGGAAAAAGCTCAGCAAAAACTTCCTTGCTACTACTAAAAACTACATTGAAAATAAGTTCAAAAAAGAAGGCTTTCTAAACGCAAAAGTAACCATAGACACTAAAGCAGACACAACAGATGTCAACAACCAAAAAATGCTGGTTTCTGTTGATCGTGGTGATCGGGTGAAGGTACGCTCCATTTCTTTTGAAGGCAACGAAGTCTACAAGCCAAAAAAGCTGCGAAAAAAACTCAAAAACACGAGGTTAGAGTTCCCTGGTCGTTTTTGGAAGCGTTCAAAGTACATCGAGGCCGATTTCGAAGAAGACCTTAAGAAACTACTTGATTTCTATAAAGAAAAAGGCTACCGCGATGCACGAATTATTTCAGACAGTATTGTCGTAGACGATAACAAAATTGATGTTGTCGTAAAGGTGCAAGAGGGCAACAAATACTATTTTGGTAATGTTGATTTTATTGGCAATTCCGTTTACAGCGATGCACAGCTTAGCAGGGTACTGGGTATTAAGGCTGGTGACACTTACAATGGGGTGCTGTTGCGTAAGCGCATTGCAGATCAAACAAAACCAGATGGGGACGATCTTACTAACCTTTACCAAAACAACGGGTATTTATTCTCAAGTATAAACCCGGTTGAAGTTAGCGCTGTAAATGATACCATCAACTTTGAAGTGCGTATTACAGAGGGCAAGCCAGCCTATTTTAACCGAATTAGCGTTAAAGGAAACGACAGAACAAATGACCATGTTATTTATAGAGAAATTCGCACACGCCCAGGTGAACTCTACAGCAAAGATAAAGTGGTGCGTTCGGTGCGTGAGTTGGGGCAATTGGGCTTTTTTGATGCAGAGCAAATATCCCCCGACTTTAAAGATGTTGATCCCAACGCAGGCACGGTAGACATTGAATACGGATTGGTTGAAAAAGGCGCAAGTCAAATTGAACTTCAAGGGGGTTATGGAGGCGGTGGATTTATTGGAACCCTAGGGCTTTCATTCAATAACTTCTCCATGCGCAACATATTCAACAAGAAAGAATACAAGCCGGTACCTATGGGTGACGGGCAACAGTTAGCGCTTCGTCTTCAGGCGAGTCGCTTCTTTGAAACCTATAGTTTCTCTTTCTCAGAACCTTGGTTAGGTGGAGAGCAACCTGTGCGTTTTTCTACTTCTATTTCGCAAACAACCCAGTACCGCTATAATTTTACGACAGGGTTAGCAGATAAATCGCAATATTTTAAAATTCGTGGTATTAACTTTGGCTTGGCCAAACGCCTTCAAGTTCCTGATGATTACTTTACACTTTCACAAACTATTGGCTACCAATACTTTGACTTAAACAATTACTACACTGGACTGTTTACTTTTGGAGATGGAGTTTCCAATAACCTATTTTATGCCATAGCATTGTCTCGGAACAACACCTATACGAACCCTATATTCCCAACAGGTGGTTCTACCTTTACTATTGGAGCTAAGCTCACTTTCCCATATTCTTTGGTAAATAATATTGATTATGGCAACTTGAAAAATCTAGCCGCATATCAAGATGCAAGCGGCAATCCTGACCAAGCTAAAATTGATCAAGAAAGGTTTAAATGGTTAGAATACTACAAACTAAATTTTGAAGGCACCTGGTATACGCGCATCATTGACAAATTAATATTGCGCACTCATGCTGAGTTTGGCTTTTTAGGTGCCTATAACCCTGACAGAGGAAACATTCCATTTGAGCGCTATTTCTTAGGTGGTGATGGACTTCAACAATATGCCATGGACGGTAGGGAAACCATTGCGCTTAGAGGGTATGAAAACCAATCGCTTTCCAGCAGAGATGGCTCAACGGTTTACAACAAATTTTCGCTTGAACTGCGTTATCCCATAACATTAAAGCCAAGTGCTTCCATATACGCCTTAAGTTTTTTAGAGGCGGGTAATGGTTATGACAATTTTCGGGAGTTTAATCCGTTTAATAGTAAGCGCTCGGCAGGCTTTGGTGTCCGAATTTTTATGCCCGCTTTTGGACTGCTAGGCATAGATTTTGGATATGGGTTTGATAGCGAAATACCAAATGACTTAAACCCCAACGGATGGGAAACACACTTTATCATCGGTCAACAATTCTAATTAAAAACCAAATGCGTTTTTTTGCAACCTTATTGTTATGCTGTTTTGTAACGGCTGCTACATATGCGCAGCGCAATGTAAGGATAGGATTTTTGGACATTGACAAGGTGCTAGCAGCACACAGCGGCTTCTCTGAATCCAGTCAAGATTTAGAAGCCAAGATTGTGTCATGGCGAAACGAAATTGACATAAGGCAAAAGGAATTAGATGAGCAAAGACAAGCGCTTGAAATTGAAAGACCATTGCTTACAGAAGAAATTGCCGAAGAACGCGAAGATGATATTGCCTTTGAACAGGAGAAGCTAAATCAATATATTGAGCAACGCTTTGGTGTTGATGGCGACTGGGTTAATCAAAAGCTACAATTAGCTCAGCCAGCGCAAGATGAAATACTTACTGCAATAAGAGAAGTTGCCACTGATAGAAAACTAAATTATGTTTTTGACAGTACTGCTGATATTCTAGTGCTACATTCTGAAAAAAAATACGATATTAGCGAACTTGTTATTCGATACTTAGAAATTGAAGACAAGAAAAAGGCTCAAGCTTTTTTGGCAGCAACCAAAAAGGAAGAACGCAAGGATCGCTCGAATCCTTCATTTGAGGAGAGAAAGAAAAAAATAGAGCAACAAAAAGCCGAACGCAAAAAGCTTTATGAAGAACGCAAGGCCGAACGCCAGCGTAAAAAAGAAGCTAAACGATCGGGGAATAAAGCCACAAGCGAGGCTGCTTCTGGTCAAACCCCAGAAGATAAGCGAGCGGCTAAGAAAGCGGAATACGAACGTAAAAAACAAGCACGTGAAGCGGAAGCCGCTCGAAACAAAAAAGAAAAAGAAGAAGCACTAGCCAAACGTAAAAAAGAACGGCTAGAAGAACTTGAAAGAAGAAAAAAAGAATTTGAAGAAAAACGCAAAAAAGCGCAACAAAAAAAGTAACCTTAATTAACTCAATACAATGAAATATTTATCTACTTTATTACTAACCGTAATTTTAATGCTTAGCAGTGCAACTTATGCACAAAGTAAAGTGGCACACCTAGACTTCCAAAAGCTCATCAGCGAAATGCCTAGTGTAATTGCCGCTCAAGAAGAAGTGCAAAAGCTAGAAAAAGATTACCAAACGGAAATCGAAGCTTCTATAAAGGAATACCAAACCAAATTGCAAACGTATTCTGCTGAGGCTGAAAACCAAACAGACGTGACCAATCAAGCGCGTCAACAAGAGTTGGCTGGTATGGAGCAAAACATCCAGCAGTTTCGTCAAACGGCTTCTCAAGACATTCAAAAGAAGCAAGCAGACCTGTTACGTCCTATTATTGAAAATGCCCGTGCTAAGGTGCAAGAAGTTGCCAAAGCTCAAGGATTTGATTATGTAGTTGATGCAAGCCTTGGTGGTGCTTTATTGATGGCCGAAGGCAAAGACCTTGCGCCAGACGTCAAAAAAGCATTGGGCATCTAAACCCATCAAAACATATTATCTTTAAAAAACTGCCTCCTTTCGAGGCAGTTTTTTTATTTTTAAGCATGCATACTAAACCCATTGGTGTTTTTGATTCTGGAATAGGCGGATTATCTGTGCTCAATGCACTTAAAGAAATGCTTCCCCATGAAGACATTCTTTACGTAGCCGATCAAGCTTATACCCCTTACGGCAAAAGAACAAAAGAAACCATCACGGCACGTGCCGTAGCCATTACCAATTGGTTGGTCGCACAAGATTGCAAACTAGTCGTAGTGGCTTGTAACACCGCAACAACGAATGCTGTTGCACAACTCAGAGCACAATTTTCGATCCCCTTTGTGGGTATTGAACCTGCCATAAAGCCCGCAGCATTGGGCAGCCAGACAGGCGTGATAGGCGTGTTGGCAACTGCCGGAACACTTACCAGCACCCTCTTCCAAACAACGTCTCAAGATTATACGCAAGGACTGGAAGTAATCAGCCAGGTGGGGCATGGATTGGTAAGCTTGGTGGAAGAAGGCAAGGCCAACAGCGAAACAACGGAACAACAACTGCGTGAAATATTATCCCCCATGCTAGAAAAGCCCATTGACCACTTGGTCCTGGGGTGTACCCACTATCCTTTTTTAACGCAAACGCTAAAAAAAATACTTCCCAAAAATGTAACCGTTATGGATTGTAGTGCAGCTGTAGCCAAGCAAACTAACAGATTACTAGACTTTCACAACCTCCATAATACGAAAGGTGGCAAGACTGCCTACTACAGCACAGCAACTCCAGAAATTGACGTCTGGAACTCTTTTGGTGTAGCAGAAGTTAAGCAGGTGGAAATTTAGTCCTTAAACCAGCTTGCATATAAGCTGTAGTTTTTTGCGATACGTGCAATCTCTCCTGAGATGAGTTCTGGGGAGGTGTCCTTAATCTTTTTAGCAGGCGTGCCGCCAAATACCGATCCAGCGGGCACTGTGGTGTTTTTAGTAACTACCGCACCGGCAGCAATGATACTGTTGGATTCCACAACGGCGTCATCCATAATAATAGCTCCCATACCAACCAATACGTTGTCGTGAATGGTGCATCCATGAACAATGGCATTGTGTCCAATAGACACATTGTTACCTATGGTTGTCGGAGCCGTCTTATAGGTTGCGTGAATAACAGCTCCGTCTTGGATATTGACATTGTTCCCTATGCGAATACGATGTACATCACCGCGTACTACGGCCTGAAACCACACCGAGCACGAATCGCCCATCACCACATCTCCAATAAGGGTAGCATTATCAGCAAAAAAACAATTTTCGCCATAAGAAGGCGTATGATTTAAGATGGTTTTAATAAGCATACTGCAAAGTACAAAAATCTACAGTGTGCATTCAACTGCTACGGTTCTAATACGTATTTTTGCATAAAAATGTTATGAGCCGTTTTCGCATATTGCCGTCTGAAAATCCAGATTTACTTGTTTTGAATACTGAAACCCCACTTGTTGAGCGTGCCTATGCGTTTAACAATGTTTCTGAAGCCAACGAAGTTCCATTGGCACAGCAGTTGTTTTACTTGCCTTTTGTGAAGGCTGTAACCCTCAACGGTACCCAATTGACTTTGGAGCGTTTTCCCATTGTGGAATGGAGCGATGTGCAAGAGGAAGTGATCGAACAGTTAGAAAAGTATCTCGATGACGGCGGAGCAATTACCAAAACAAAAAAAGCAGCACCAGCAAGTGTTTATGCCGAAAGCACGCCCAACCCTGCTGTGATGAAGTTTGTGGCAAATAAAAAACTGGTGCCTGCCAGTGTGGAATTTACTTCTATAGACACTACCCAAGATGCACCCCTAGCCCAAGCCTTGTTCCACTTTCCGTTTGTCAAAGAGGTTTACATGGACGAAAACTTTGTGTCCATAACCAAATATGACATCTCAACATGGGAAGAAGTGGTACAACAAGTACGCACTTTTATCACGCAGTATCTCGCAGAAGACAAGCCTGTGTTGTCTCCCAACTTCAATCCAAATTCTGAAACGGAAGCAGATGTAGCGCTTCATTACACCCATACGGAACAAGAGATCGTACGCATATTGGATGAATACATCAAGCCAGCTGTAGCATCAGATGGCGGAAACATCGTATTTCAATCTTTTGATGAAGATGCCAAGGCCGTTCACGTGGTCTTGCAAGGTGCTTGTAGTGGCTGTCCGTCGTCTACCTTCACGCTAAAGAATGGCATCGAAACCATGATGCGCGAAATGCTTCCCGGAAAGGTTGAGCAAGTGGTGGCTATTAACGGCTAAGGCTTATTCCTCTGTTTTTTTGTAATTTTAGTTTGAACAAGAACAAGCCCTGAATCTGTTTTACTTGTTTGAGCAGTTCGCGTTTTACCGCTTACATTCTTTAATGGATATCAGGGCTTCAATGCACAAACGTATGAACACAAATAATCATATTAACTATATCGAATTTAAAGCGCCAGACCTAGATGCCATAAAAACATTTTACAGCCACTGTTTTGGTTGGTCTTTTACGGATTATGGAGCGCACTACACTGCTTTTGAGAACAGTGGCATTGCGGGTGGATTTGAAAAATCCGATGACAAAATTGTAACCGTTGTGTTGGTTGTGTTATACAACAAGAAACTCAAAACGTGCAAGGAGAAGATTGTCGATGCTGGGGGTATCATATTAAAAGATATCTTTTCGTTCCCTGGAGGGCGCAGATTTCACTTTAAAGATCCTGCTGGAAATGAACTTGCGGTTTGGTCAGACAAATGATTGCTTGAAGCTATTTCAATCAGCTAATAACTACTGCCTACTGCCTATAAAACAACCCTAAAGTTCCAACGCTTTTTTAGCATCACCATCCATAAGCAAGGCAACGGGGTCTTCTAGTGCTTCTTTTACTGCTACCAAAAAGCCCACACTTTCACGGCCATCGATGATGCGGTGATCATAAGACAGGGCCACATACATCATGGGGTGAATTTCAACCTTACCGTCAACAGCAATGGGACGTTGTAAAATGTTGTGCATGCCCAAAATTGCCGATTGTGGTGGATTGATGATAGGAGTAGAAAGCATAGAACCAAACACCCCGCCATTGGAGATGGTGAAGGTGCCGCCTGTCATTTCATCAACGGAGATTTGTCCATCACGTGCGCGTATGGCCAGACGCTTAATTTCAGTCTCTACATCTTTAAAGCTCATGGCTTCGGCATTGCGAACGACAGGAACCATAAGTCCTTTAGGCCCCGAAACGGCGACACTAATATCGCAGTAGTCATGTAGGATTTGTTCGTTGCCATCAATCATGGAGTTTACGTCTGGGAATTCTTTTAGGGCGCGTACTACGGCTTTGGTGAAAAAGCTCATAAATCCAAGTCCTACTTCGTGTTTTGCCTTAAAGGCTTCTTTATACTCGGCACGCAATGCAAAAATGGGCGACATATTGACTTCATTAAATGTGGTGAGCATGGCCGTTTCATTTTTAGCGGCTACCAAGCGCTCTGCAACTTTTCGGCGTAGCATGGACATTTTCTTGCGCGAAGTTGGTCGGTCGCCTGCCGGTGTTCCCATTGAAGGAACAACATTTATGGCGTCTTCTTTTGTAATACGACCGTCACGGCCCGTGCCTGTAATGGCAGCAGTGTCTATGCCTTTTTCAGCGATAATTTTTCGTGCTGCTGGTGAGGCTGTGCCAGTAGCATAGTTTGTTTGAGCAGCTGTAGGGGTTGCTGCAGCTTGAGAAACGGTTGTTTTGGGAGGAGCGGGTTTTGCGTCCTGTCCTGCCGGCTTTGCAGCAGCGGTGTCTATATGACACACTACAGCACCTACGGCAATGGCATCGCCTTCTTCTGCTTTAAGCGTAATGATCCCACTTTCTTCTGCGGGAAGCTCAAGGGTGGCCTTGTCCGAGTCTACTTCTGCAATGGTCTGGTCTTTTTCTACATAATCACCATCACTAACCAACCATTCGGCTATTTCTACTTCCGATATGGATTCTCCCGGAGAGGGCACTTTCATTTCTAAAATCATAACTCCTGTTTTGGCGCACTAGCGCATATTGTCTTTGGTTTTGTCAAATACATACTCAATAATTTCTTGATGGCGACGCTTGGATCGCGTTGAACTTCCTGCTGCTGGAGCCCCGTAAAAACGGCGAGATGCAACACGGAAATCACGTGCTTGTGGAAGGTGTAACAACAAATGCCCATAAGCCCCCATGTTGCGTGGCTCTTCCTGTGCCCACACTACTTCTGCATTGGCGTATTTTTTCACAACCGCTGCTATCGCGTCTTTTGGCAAGGGAAATAATTGTTCTAGGCGAACCAATGCCACATCTTTGCGTTGCTTGGATTTGCGAGCATCAAATAGATCATAATAAAATTTACCCGTACACAACACCAGTGTCTTTACCTCTTTTGACTTAACAGTATCGTCATCGATCAAGGGTATAAACTGGCCTGTTGCCATTGCTTGTTTGGAAGAAACGGCCATGGGGTGTCGCAACAAACTTTTTGGTGTAAATACGACCAATGGTTTTCTGTATGTTGATTTAAGCTGTCGGCGCAGCAAATGGAATAGGTTGGCCGGGGTGGTTACGTCGGCTACAAACATATTGTCTTTGGCACAAAGCTGTAAATAGCGTTCCATTCGGGCAGAAGAGTGCTCAGCGCCCTGGCCTTCATAGCCATGGGGAAGGAACAGCACCAAACCGTTCTGCATTTTCCATTTGTCTTCGGCGGACGACAGGTACTGATCAATCATGATTTGTGCACCGTTACTAAAGTCACCAAACTGCGCCTCCCAAATGGTCAAGGCATTCGGACTGGCCATGGCAAAACCATAGTCATAGCCCATTACGCCGTATTCAGAAAGCGAAGAGTTAAATATATTAAAGCGTCCTTGAGATTTGTCAAGGCTGTTTAAAAGCACCACTTCTTCTTCAGAATCTTCGACCTTCATCACCGCATGGCGGTGAGAGAACGTACCCCGCTCAACATCCTGCCCAGAAATACGCACGTCGTGTCCTTCAGAAAGCAAGGAGCCGTAAGCCAACAGCTCGCCCATGGCCCAGTCCATTTCATTGCGCTCAAAATACATGGCCTTGCGGTCTTGTATCAAGCGCTCTGTTTTTCGTAAGAATTTTTTATTTGACGGAAGCGCTGTAAGCGTTGCTGCAATGGCATCTAATTTTTTGAGTGCAATGGTGGTGTCAACAGGCTGTAGCATAACATCTTGCTTAGCGCGCTGAAATCCTGTCCATTCGTCTTGCATAAAGGGAGTAATGACCGTATTGGAAGCCTGTCGAGCATCTTCCAACTTTTTTTCAAGTGTTTGTTTGTAGTCGGCTTCCATTTGATCCAAAACCTCTTGGGTAATAACGCCTTTAGACATCAGTTTGGCAGCGTAGATATCTCGTGGGTTTTGCTGTTTTGCAATGGCTTTGTAGAGCTTGGGCTGCGTAAATCGCGGTTCGTCGCCCTCGTTATGGCCGTATTTTCTATAGCCGAGCAAGTCAATAAATACATCACGTGAAAAGCGGTTGCGGTAGGCCAAGGCAAAATGCATGGCGTGTACCACGGCCTCTACGTCATCGGCATTTATGTGGAGCACGGGGGAAAGGGTAACCTTGGCAACATCTGTACAATAGGTACTTGAGCGCCCATCAAGGTAATTGGTGGTAAAGCCAATTTGATTATTGACCACAATATGTATGGTACCGCCTGTTTTATAGCCGTCGAGTTGTGCCATTTGCACCACTTCGTAGACAACCCCTTGACCGGCAATGGCAGCATCGCCATGAATGAGGATGGGCATTACTTTTCGGGAATCGCCTTTGTAGTTTTTATCTTGTTTTGCACGTGCTATACCTTCCACAACAGCGTTTACCGCTTCGAGATGAGAAGGGTTGGGCGCTATGTTCATGTTTATTTGATAGCCAGCATCTGTGCGGCGTTTTGAGGTCCATCCCAAGTGATACTTAACGTCGCCATCAAATACCTCTTCTTCATAGTCTTTCCCGTCAAACTCACTGAAAATATCTTGCGCAGGCTTCCCAAAAATATTGGTTAGTGTATTGAGGCGGCCTCGGTGCGCCATACCAACAACAAACTCCTCCACCCCATCTTTGGCGGCGCCTTCAATCAAGGCATCTAAGGCAGGAATCAAGGATTCGCCTCCTTCTAAGGAAAAGCGTTTTTGGCCTACATATTTGGTGTGTAGGAAGCTCTCAAAAGCAACGGCCTCATTTAGTTTTTTGAGAATGTGTTTTTTCTCATTGTCATCAAACGATGGGTGGTTGCCGTTCTTGTTGATCCATTTTTGAATCCAATTTACACGTTGTGGATGACGGATAAACATATACTCCAGTCCTATGGATTCGCAGTAGATACGCTCCAAGTGCACAATGATATCAGCCAGTTTTGCCGGGCCAACACCTACGATTTCACCGGCCGAAAATACGGTGTCGAGGTCTTCGTGGGTCAATCCAAAGTTTTCAATGGCAAGGGTTGGCTTGTATTTTCTGCGTTCTCGTACGGGATTGGTGCGTGTAAAGAGGTGTCCGCTTCCGCGGTAACCGTCAATGAGTTTTACGACACGAAATTCTTTGAGAACGCTTTCGGGAATGGCGTCGCTGGTATGCTGTTCGCCATTTTCTATACCAAAGTCAAATCCTTGAAAAAAAGCACGCCAGCTGGGCTCTACGCTATCAGGGTTTATGAGGTATTGGTCGTAAAGCTGCGCAAAATGAGCCGTGTGGGCTGCATTAAGAAACGAATACTTGTCCATCTAGGTGTGGTTGTACTAAACAAATGTACTGCATTTGCGTTTATTAACGCACGATTTTGTTGAAAAAAACCAGCTTGTTGTATAGTAAAAAAATGTAGTTTTGAATGTGTTTGCTTTAGTCGATTGTAACAACTTCTACGCCTCTTGTGAGCGCATTTTTCAACCCACATTAAACGACAAGCCCATTGCTATTTTGTCCAACAATGACGGTTGTGTGATTGCGCGCAGTAACGAGGCCAAAGCCCTTGGACTACCCATGGGGGCGCCCGCACACAAGTTTTCGTCTTTTTTTAGACAACACCATGTTCATGTTTTTTCGTCCAACTATCCGCTCTATGGCGATATGAGCCAGCGCGTGATGGAAGTCTTGCGTCAATTTACACCCGAGGTAGAAGTATACAGCATTGACGAGGCATTTTTGCATTTTGATGGCTTTGCGCACTACGATATGGAAGCCTATGCGCAACAAATGCGCAAGCGCGTACGCAAATGGACCGGTATGCCCGTTAGCATTGGACTTGGTCCAAGCAAGGGTCTTGCCAAAGTAGCCAACCGTGTGGCCAAAAAATTTGCCGACAGAACCAAAGGGGTCTATGTAATTGACTCGGAAGAAAAGCGCATCAAGGCACTGAAGTGGCTGCCCATTGCAGACGTTTGGGGCATTGGCCGTCAACACGCACGCCGATTGGCACTCAACGAGGTGAAAACCGCCTATGACTTTACCCAGCTCAGTGACGATTGGGTACGCAAACAGATGAGCGTCGTGGGACTACGCCTTAAAAAAGACCTGGAAGGAACCGCTACCATTCCCATGGAAATGATTGCTTCCCCCAAAAAAGCCATTGCCACCACTCGCAGTTTCGAGGCGCTTATTACCTCCTATGAAGAAGTGCGCGAACGCATATCGACCTATGCAACGCTTTGTGCCGAAAAACTACGCAAGCAAGGCAGTAGCTGCCATGCGGTCTATGTGTTTGTCCGCAGCAATCCGTTTATGCCCGACTTGCCGCAATACCGCAACGGCATGTTGGTTACCATGCCCTTTGCCTCCCAGTCGAGTTTGACCATTAGCAAGTATGCACTAAAGGGATTGGAACGTATTTTCAAAGACGGGATTCAGTATAAAAAAGCAGGAGTAATGGTTACGGGAATTGTGCCTAAAAACGCACAACAACTCACCCTGTTTGATGGCGAAGACAGCCGCCACGATGCACTGATGCAACGCATTGACCAATTGCACCGCAAATATGGCCCGCATAAAATCAAACTCGCCAACCAAGACCTGAGCAGAACTTTTAAAATGAAACAAGCCCACTTATCGCCCCGTTACACCACAGACATTCACGATATTATTACGGTAAGATGAAAAAAGCAACAACCCTCCATTTTTATAGCCCCGACACCAGCGACGAAGCCAACGTTTGGCTTGCAGGCGGAGGCATTTCGGCAGGCTTTCCCTCGCCAGCAGATGACTTTAAAGAAGTGCGCATCAGCCTCGACAGGGCCGTGGTTAAAAACAAGGCCGCTACGTTCTATGCGCGCGTAGCAGGACAATCCATGGTGGGTGCCGGACTAGACGATGGCGATTTACTGGTCATAGACCGGAGCTTGGAGCCCACAGACGGGAAAATTGCCGTGTGCTTTGTAGACGGGGAATTTACCGTAAAACGCCTAAAAGTGGACAAAGACTGCGTGTGGCTGATGCCCGAAAACGAACACTACAAGCCCTTGCAAGTAACCGAAGACAATGAGCTTATCATTTGGGGAATTGTAACCCATGTGCTTAAGGCGGTGTAGTGCTATAACTGATCAAGTAGACTTGTTATTTTATTTTTTGATATTTTGGTAAGGTACGTATAAAGCTCTGTGGTTTTAACGAAGTTATGCCCTAATAGCTCCTGCACATATCTAATATTGATGCCATTTTCGAGTTGGTGGGTGGCATAGGAATGACGTAGCGTGTGGGGCGTGACTGATTTTTGAATGTTGGCTTCTCGTGCATATTTTTTGATAAAATTCTGTATGCTTTTTGCGGTGTATTTTCCACCACTTTGCCCTTCAAAAAGATACGTTTTGGGACGATATGCTGTGTAATATTGACGCAGGTTGTGAAGCAATGTTTTAGGCAATGGCAGTGCGCGGTCTTTTTTGCCCTTGGCAGCACGCACCATAAGACGCATGGCAGACGAATCAATATCTGTAATTTTGAGGGCAATTACTTCTGAAACCCGTAACCCACACCCATAAAGAATTTTCAAAATACACCCATGCTTTAAATTGGTGCACTGTAGCAGCAATCTTTTTACTTCTGGGACCGTTAAATACTTCGGAAGCGGTTTGGATTTACGTTTGGGATAAAGCACAGACAAGTCTAGTTTGCGCTGATAGTAGAGGGTGTAAAATTTGGTAATACTCGCCAAGATTTGGCGTTGATAAGGGAGAAGACACCGCTAGACTGATATGGGATTTTGTATCGCAGTATGACATAAATGGGTTGCGATAAGGCGTATTTATATTTAAAACCCAGCGCAATGCGCTGGGTTTAGCGTACCTCGGGTGGGAATCGAACCCACACTCCTTGCAGAACCGGATTTTGAATCCGGCGCGTCTACCAATTCCGCCACCGAGGCATTATGTCATTTGGTTTCTGATGTTACGAAGCTTTTGCTTACCAACAACTGATTTCCAATACTTTTCTCTTTTTCGAGCCACAACTCGATTTGCACATGCTTCAGTATATAACAACTGAAATGGCGCATAGGGTTTGGTCGTTTTTTCTCTACCACTATTATGCCTGGAAAATCTAGCATCTATATCATTGGTCACCCCAACGTAAATATAATTTCTGCTCAAACTTGATATGGCATAAACCCAAACCATACTTTTAATATTTCAACCAGCGCGCCTGCCTGTCGGCAGACAGGTCTACCAATTCCGCCACCGAGGCATTGTGTCATTTGGTTTCTGATATTACGAAACTTTTGCTTACCAACAACTGATTTCCAATACTTTTCGCTTTCAAAAAACAAATGGACGGCAAATGTAGCCAATATTTTTAATGCTTGCCAAGAAAAAACAGTCAAGCGTTTATACAGCCTCAAATAAATTCCTACATTTGCAGCCCGCATAAAAAACTATGGGAAAAACAACCATCGAATCGAAGATATTTGCGTGCTCGCAAAC
>ERZ802830.262-NODE-262-length-52461-cov-13.5206_pt1 | contig 52461 bp, 48 predicted proteins | sample MGYA00345654_ERZ802830 | MGnify/ENA primary metagenome ERZ802830 (study PRJEB30503, sample SAMEA104212375) | marine metagenome | biome: Westerlies Biome; feature: [SRF] surface water layer (ENVO:00010504) within the epipelagic zone...; material: water...
CGGATCATTATCTGCAACATCAGCCATCAGACCTTCATGGTTTTCGGCGAATTTTGCAGCCGCCGCCACGCGCGCAGCGATGGTGGATGAGGCTTCGGCCGCTTTGGTCGAGAACAGGAGCTGACCACTTACCTCCGGCACCTCAATGATTATATCAAACCTGTCCAACATAGGGCCGGAGATCCGAGCGCTGTAATTTCGTCCACATTGCGGAGCGCGGCTACAGGCACGTGCAGGGTCCCCCAAATAACCACAGCGGCAGGGATTCATAGCGGCAACCAGCTGAAACCTTGCTGGATAGGTCACATGATGATTGGCCCGGGCCACCACCACCTGTCCTGTTTCCAGCGGTTGTCGAAGGGCATCAAGAACAGGCCTTGAAAATTCCGCTAATTCATCAAGAAATAGAACCCCGTTATGGGCCAGCGAGATTTCTCCTGGTTTTGCCCGCGCACCACCACCAACCAGCGCCGCCATGGATGCCGAATGATGGGGTTCACGAAAGGGACGCTGCTGTATAAGGCCGCCCGCACTCAACTGACCAGCCACAGAATGCAGCATCGTCACCTCAAGCGCCTCTCTTGCGTCAAGCGCCGGCAAAAGACCCGGAAGACGCGCCGCCAACATGGATTTGCCAGCACCGGGCGGACCGATCATCAAAAAGTTGTGACGACCGGCTGCGGCAATTTCGAGCGCCCGGCGGGCAGTCTCCTGTCCTTTGAGATCCGCCATATCAAGAGGCGTGCTTTGGTCAGGTTCAACATGCGGGCTTGGTGGGGTGAGAGTCTGCGCCCCGCGGAGATGGTTGAGCAACGAGGTCAGATCATTCGGCGCAATCACGTCAATCGACCCAGCCCATGCCGCCTCACCACCACAGGCCGCCGGACAAATCAAACGACGGTCACTTGCTGAGGCGGCAAGAGCTGCGGACAGAACACCAGACACAGGTTGTAGGGACCCGTTGAGCGACAACTCACCCAAAATCAGGCAATCAATGACACTGTCCTCGGGCATCACGCCCATTGCCACCAGCAACGCCACCGCAATGGGTAAGTCAAAATGTGCACCTTCTTTCAAAACATCGGCAGGCGACAGATTGATGGCTATCCTTTTGGAGGGTAGTGCCAACCCAAGCGAGGAAAGCGCCGCCCTTACCCGTTCCTTGGACTCGGCGACAGATTTGTCGGCAAGACCAACAATGGCCATTGATGGCAAACCATTTGTAATATGAACTTGAACTTCAACATCGATGGTTTCAATGCCACGAAATGCAACTGTAGCTATTCGTGAATGCACTTTCTCTTCACACTCCCTTGCGATCAGACTGTCATGATGGGCAGGGATATGTGAAGTTGCAAGTATATTAGAATAGTAGCATTTTCAATATGTTAGGATTCAGCGTTTGCTGACCATCGGGCCGATTGCCGCGCCCCCCAGAACATGCATATGAAGGTGCGGCACCTCCTGATGGCCGTCATTGCCACTGTTGGAGATAACCCGGTAGCCACTATCGGTGATGCCCGCAATATTAGCCACATGACCAATCATTTTCGTAAAGGCGCTCTGCTCCACGTCGGAGGCGTTGCGGGTGAAATCAGACCAGTCAACATAGCTACCCTTTGGGATCACCAGAATATGAACGGGGGCCTGTGGGTTGATATCCTCAAAGGCCAATGTGTGCTCATCCTCAGCAATCTTTTTGCACGGCAATTCACCAAGCAGGATGCGCGCAAAGATGTTCGATGGATCATAGGACATTACTTCAACTCCTTGCGGTAATAGAACCCGGGGACAAAATCACCGTCGACACGTGCATACACATCATTGGTGGCATAGCGGGTAAAGCCGCGCGCCTCAAAAGACTGGATGGCCCGATCCTGCGTTGACCGAACATCAAGATTGATCATTGAAAAACCCTCAGACTTTGCCAACGCCTCAGCTTCGGCGACAATCATCTGGGCAAGGCCATGGCCACGTGCCCAGGGCGCGATAAAAAAAGTCGTCAGCTGACAGGTGAAAGCCTGCGCTTCGTTGTTCCGGGGTGGTCGCAGAATTTGGCAGCTACCGGCAATAACCTTGTCCAGGCGCGCCACGATAAGATGGCGCTCGGGGATCATCAAAACACCGCGCCAGTAATCCTCCATGACGGATTTCGGCGGTGGCGACAACCAGCCAAAACCACCGCCAGACATGATGCCCGCCTCTGCTGCGTCACATAATTCATGCAAATCACCCGTCGACAGACGTTCGACTGACTCAATCGAAAGTTTGGGAACGTGGCCCTTCATTATTTCTGGCGACATTGGTCTCATCTCCATGACAGCAGCACCGCATCTAAAAGACTACAACAGCCGCTTCCCATTTCTATCACATGATCAAATATCGGAAAAAGATCTGTCTGTCATTTGTTTACCCGGACATATCCCCGGATTCTCGTATCTGCAAGTGGCGCTCTACCATGGCCGTCACCTCTCCACATTGACCTACGCTGAGGCGGTGAATGTTCTGAGCGAGCAAATTTGCCAGATATACGGCATCAGCACTACATTTGCTGGCGTCGATTGTCGGTTTTGGATGGGACATGGCTGCCAACATTTTCAAGACCTCAGCGTCATCCCAAATGAGGCCAAGCCAGGCACATATCTGATCAACAAAAGGCCCGGAGGGGCGACCACGTGAGCCAGTTTCAAGAGCTGAAATATACGCCTTTGACACTCCGAGATAATCTGCCTGCTGTTGCTGCGTTAATCCTCTTTCCGCGCGCAGATCTCGCATTTTCAGGCCAAAGGGTGTCATTTTGGTGACCGGGTGCGGCGTAACATGACATAGATGGCGCCGGCACCACCATCCTTTGGTGTGGCGTCCGAAATGGCCAGAACAACATTGTCAAGTGGTGGCTGCTTCAACCAAAGGGGAACATGACGGCGCAGGACACCCTCACCACGAACACCCTTGCCAGTGATCACAAGGACACAGCGATATCCAAGAATTATGGATTGCTGAATAAAGGAACGGAGTCGGGTTTCGGCCTGCTGCGCATTATGCCCATGTAAATCGAGCCGTGCCTCAACCGGCAGATTTCCTCTGGAAAGTTTTCGCCTTGTTGTTCTGTCAAGGCCAGCATGGTCGCCGTCACGCAAATCAATTGGCGTGGCTTTTGGAGACGGTGTCGGGCTACTCCCCATCACCGGCGCACTGGCCCTGCCAACAATTTTGCGTGGTGCGACTGGCTTGTGGCTGTGTGCGGCTTTTTCAGTCGCCCCAGCATAACGAGCTGATTTCAGAGGATTAACTTGACGGGTAACAATTTCCCAAAGCTGCTCGTCATTCTCAGGCTTGCCGTGATCCTTTTTGCGCATGGTTGTTCCGCATCCCGAACCCTAGGCCTCATCTTCTGGGCTCTCGGTTTCAGCTAGTTTCCAGTTGGGATCAGAAAGCGTCAAATCACGCTCAAAGGTCCATATATCAACAAGCTCCAGCTTTCCAGTGCCTTCATCATCAATCACATTGCCACCCTCATCCGTAATCATGCGCGTTTGGGTGGAATGAAAATCAACAGTGACCGACGCGATGTTATCAAACACCTGCGCGTTCAGGATGCTGACATGCGATATATCCTCGATGGTGATGGATAATGCTTCGCCATCGCTCGCACGCTGCTGGATGGATTGGGTGAAGCTTTGCAGAAGGTCGTAGCTGAGCAGGCGCTTGAGTTGGGCCATATCACCCTCGGCATAAGCGGAGAGGATTATGCCAAACGCGGCTTTTGCCCCGTCCAGAAATTGTGCTTCCGAGAAAGAGGGTTCGGCACGCCGCAACGCATCCATGCCATGGCCATCGTTGGCCGCCGCCTGTACATCGGGCCGAATCGGTATGGGCTTCTGCTCAAATCGCTCAGCCGTTTCCTTGCCACGGCTTTGATCCTCATAGCCTGTTTTTTGCCCCAGCACCGACCTTAGCCGTAGAACCAGCAACACCGCGATCACCGCGAAAATGAGAATATCGATAAACGGCACGTTGTTCACCTGCGTTATACATGTTGGATTATTTGCATATGGTTATTGTTTGCCTCAATATCTAGCACAGGACTAGCGTCCAGCCTATTTAATTTAACATCATACCACCGTACGAAAACCCATGATCAATGAAAACATCAAAGAGGAAAGCCGATGGGCCTGCTCATTTTAACCCTAATTATCCTCTGGGGATGGGCAGAGGTCACGGCATTCATCATTATTGGGGGTGAAATCGGTGGTCTTTTGACTTTCATCGGTGTGTTTCTCACCGCAGTTGTGGGATTGTGGCTGCTGCGAAGCCAGGCAGCAAATGTAATGGCAAATCTGAGACATCAGGTGACGCGTGGTGAAGCACCTCTTGCCGCGGTGGCGGAAAGCCTGTCCTTGCTTATCGGCGGCATATTGATGCTGATCCCGGGATATGTCACAGACGGGCTCGGCCTGTTGTTGTTTGTTCCGGGGCTGCGGACGATTGTTGGTCTTGCAATTATGAGCAGGCTTCTCAAAAACGCGCGGTTTCGTAGCTTTGCGGGAACTGGAAATGCCGGGTTTCGCAATGCCGGTCAAGATGCCGGTGGCAATACCAGTCACAGCCCACAATGGTCCAGGCAACAGCGCGACGACGATACCATCATTGAGGGCGAGGCGGAGGAGAAAGCCGACGATCCAGCACAAAAACTGAAATAGCTCATCACGCGGCAGATAATCGTCTGGCCGGCCCTCAGAAAGCAAGGTTGCTGCATGCTTGCCGCTGGAGCTCGTTCCATGCTATGTCGCTGTCAATTAGGTTCTGGTTCCCTGAGGAGGCCGTCATATGAGTGAAGATAACAAGAAAGCCAAATCGACAGATGCGAAACAGAATGGTGAGCCGACGGCCAACCGGCAGATCGTTGTTCACGCACAATATATCAAAGATCTTTCCTTCGAGAATCCGAATGCGCCAGAGATTCTGATGGAGTCGCCAAACCAGCCCGATGTTGAGATCACAGTGAATGTCGGAGCTCGGCCACTTGGCGATGCACAATACGAAGTTATGCTCAATCTGGGAGCAAAGGCCAAAGCCGATGAAAAAGCGCTTTTTCTTGTTGATTTGACTTATGCCGGCATTGTGTCCTGCCCGGGTACAGAGGCGGCAGATGTCAATCCAATGGTAATGATTGAAGCACCACGTTTGCTATTTCCCTTCGCCCGCGCCATCGTCTCCGACGTCACACGTGATGGGGGTTTTATGCCTCTGAACATCCAGCCTGTCGATTTTGTCGCGGTGTATCAACATAATCTGGCAAAGCAGCAGGAAGCGGCGGCAGAGACCACGCAATAAAGCGCTGATCCGTCAGCAGCCTGAGAGCTCTTTCTCAGCGTTTCCAGATTGGATCTTCGATTTCCTTGAGAAAACCCTCATGCGCCGAAAGCTCGGCATCCGAGGGCATGTGCGATCTGGAGAACTTCGCAGCATCGCGCCGCATGCTAAAGCCTGACTGTGCGATAGGCGTTTCGTTGGCTTGTTGTTGTTCCTGTTGTTCAGTCCGCGCTACATCAAGTGACAGATTTGGCTGGCGACCGCCAAGCAATTCAATATAAACCTCGGTCAAGAGATCGGCGTCAACCAATGCGCCGTGAAGATCACGGTGACTATTGTCAATCTCAAATCGGCGACACAAGGCATTAAGGTTGGCCTGTGCTCCGGGAAATTTCTTGCGTGCCATGGCCAGCGTATCAACAGCCCGTGACATCGGATATTCCGGCAATGAGAGGCGCGCTAGCTCCGCATTTATGAAGGCCATGTCGAAGCTGGCGTTGTGAATTACCATCTGATCTTCACCGACAAATTGCATGAATTGTTCGACGATATCAGCGAAGACAGGTTTGTCGGCAAGAAATTCGGAGCTGATGCCATGGACAGCAAAAGCGCCGTCCTCAATGTCACGTTGAGGATTGATATAAAGGTGCAGGTTGTTGCCGGTAGGAGTGTGGTTGACCAGTTCCAGCGCGCCAATTTCAATAATGCGATGGCCATCAGCCGCGCTTATTCCCGTCGTTTCGGTATCCAGAACAATCTCGCGCATTACAACTCCATTCCTGCTCGCCACAAAACCAAATTGCTTCCTTAAGTCAACAGCTGGTCAAGCCAATCAAACAGCTGCTGGCGGGTCACATGCAAATCCGTTCCTGTGTCGAGGACAAAATCAGCCCTTGCCACCTTTTCACTGAGTGGTATTTGACTATTCAGGATTCCGGTCAATTTGTCACCTGTCATCCCATCTCTGGACAGCGCCCGTTCACGCTGGATTTCAAGCGGCACATTTGTAACGACAACCAGATCGCACAGATTATGTGTTCCCGCCTCAAAAAGAAGAGGAACGTCAAGAACCACCATCTGCGCGTTATTCTGACGATGCCGCGCCAGAAACTCCTCGCGGTCATCGGCAACGAGCGGATGGAGAATCTTCTCCAAGATACTACGATCATCCGGATTTTGGAAAACACGCTGCCCCAGACGATTACGATCGATAGCCCCATCTCTACCCAGAACATCATCGCCAAAAGCTGCAGAAATCTTGGCCACCGCCACCCCCCCAACCCCAAGAAGGTCATGCACACACTGATCTGCATCGAACACGGCAATGCATCGCTCACGAAACATATCTGCAGTCGTGGATTTTCCTGTAGCTATGCCACCAGTCAGGCCAACCACAATCATTCTTGCCCTCGCAACGCCAACCCATGACCCCGCAAAAAGGCCAGAACCTGCAAGATAGGAAGACCAAGCACTGCGTAGGAACACCCTGTGATACTGCTGAACAGATGTGCGCCCCATCCTTCAATCTGGTAAGATCCCGGAGTGGCAAGGGCGGCATCGCCGATAGCCTGCAAATAGTGATCAATGTACTCATCGGTCAGTGGCCGCATTGTCAGTGACGGGGCTTCGATATGATGCCAAATCCGCTCACCATCGCGGTAGATCACCGCGGCGGTTAAGAGTTGATGTGTCTTTCCAGACAAAAGCTGGAGGTGCGACGCCGCCATTTCATGTGTCTTGGGTTTGCCAAGAATTTGATCATCACAAACAAGAATCTGGTCAGCACCGAGGACAAAGCCGGAGGGGTGATCATCATTATCATGCGCCACTTTTCGCGCCTTCATCTCAGCAAGCAGAACGGCAATATCCGCTGCCGGCATTAAAGAGGCCGTGGCCGAGGCACGTAAACCTTCCTCATCAACATGTGCCGCACGCACAATGAAATGAATGCCCGCATCAGCCAGCATTTTGCGGCGGGTCAAACTTTGCGAGGCCAGAACAAGCGCCCCCCTTGGCAGAGAAAACTTTTTTTGCATAGCGTTAGTGCTGACCTTCGTTCCAAGTGGTGTGGACCTGAATGATCGCCGCTGCTGTTTCCTCAATGGACCGCCGGGTAACATCAATAACCGGCCATTGGTTCAGAGTGAACAAGCGGCGTGCTTGGCGCACCTCCTCGGTAATGGCCTCAAGATCCGCATAGCCCTCATTCGCATCGTCAGACATTGCAATCTGCCGAGTGCGGCGGATAAGGCTCAACCGTTTTGGATCATTGGTCAGCCCCACAACAAGAATGTTCAAACCATCGAGATGATGCATCGGGAATGGAATTCCGGGTACCAACGCATAATTCGCAACCTTGTAGCCACGGTGAGCAAGATACATTGAGGTCGGTGTCTTGGAGGAACGTGATACACCAACAAGCAGAATATCGGCATCCTTCAACGCACCCATATTCATTCCATCATCATGGCTAACGGCAAAATCTATCGCCGCGATCCGACGATAATAATCACCATCAAGCTGACGCTGACCACCAGGCTTATTTCGCGAGCTTTGGCCAAGAACAGTGCCGAAAAGATCAACCACCGGGTCAAGCACCGAGACATGTGGTACAAGCAAAGCTTCGCATTTTTCTTCGATCCTGCGTCGTAGATCAGTGTCGAGAATACTCATCAGCAATATCCCGGGATAACGCTCAAGACTGGTAAAAATAGCCTCGAGGTGTTGCTGGCTGCGCACAAGTGTCCACACATGCTCGGTTGTTTTGACGTCAGGGAATTGTGCCAGACACGCCCGCGAAATTTGATGAACGGTCTCACCTGTTGAGTCGGATACAAGGTGAATATGAATTTTTGGTGTCGCCATCATTCGCAAAAATTATCCTCTCCTCAGCACCTTGTCACCCCAATTCATCATCCACAAAAATCAGCCTTCGCTCGGGTCACGACCTCTTGTGTACAAATCCGGTAAAACCACAGGTACAACCCGATCGGCTGTGGGGATGAAATGCCAGAGATTTAATGACGGGCTGGTTTATCCACATCAATTCTAACGTTTAAAAACTGTGGACAAAAAAATCACACCGAGATCTTAATGTCGCGATTAACATCGCATAATGTTGAAAAATATACCTATTCAAAACGAAAAAATGGGGATAAGGCTGTGGATGAATAGCGATTTTTTGGGCAAACGCTGTTATTCACAAGCACTACGAAAACATCTACCTATATATACCAATATCTATTTAGTAATGAGATCCTAATGATATCATCCCCACTCATGAACACTTTAGCAGGTGAGAAACTATCAAGGCCACCGCTTTGGATGATGCGACAGGCAGGCCGATATCTTGCGGAGTATCGCGTGGTCAGGCAAGCCCAGACAGATTTTATCTCCTTCTGTCTGAATCCAGACAAGGCCTGTGAGGTAACCTTACAACCGATCCAGCGATTTGATTTTGATGCAGCTATCATATTTTCTGACATTTTAATGGTTCCTTGGGCGCTTGACAGGAATGTACATTTCATTCCTGGCACTGGTCCTCAACTGACGCCTTGGACTGCTGATATGCGACTCGACGAGGCGTTGCTTGATACAATTGGCACACGCCTAGCATCTGTTGGAACAGCTGTTCAACTGACAAGATCAAAACTGGCCGCTGAGAAGGCCCTGATTGGTTTTGCCGGGGCCCCGTGGACTGTCATCACCTATATGATTGAAGGTGGATCATCGCGTGATTTTGCTGATACGAGGCAATGGCTATGGTCCCATCCAAAAGAATTTGAAGCACTTCTTGATTATGTGACAGAAGCAACAATCCATTTTTTAATGGTGCAGGCCAGAGCCGGTGCCGATGTGTTGATGTTGTTTGACAGCTGGGCAAGTGCGGTACCCGCAGAACGGCGTGACCAAATTGTTATTGCGCCAGTTCGCCGAATTATAGAAGCATTGCGAAAACAAGGCATAAAACAGCCAATTATTGGTTTTCCAAAAGGCATTGGTGAAGGGATCATCGCTTATGCAGAAGAGGCAGAAATCGACGCGCTGGCGATTGATCATATGACTGACGTCGTGTGGGTTAATAACGTCCTGCCGAACAACATGCCGGTACAGGGAAATTTGGATCCACTTAGTTTGCTTGTCGGCGGTTCGGATATGACAAAATCAATTGATCATATACTTGATAGTTTTAATGATCGGCCGCATATCTTCAACCTCGGACATGGAATTACGCCGCCAACACCAATCTGTAACGTCGAACAGATGATTCGATGGGTTAGAAAGTCATAAAATGGGATATGAATATGTTAAAGCGTTCCATCTGATCGCGGTTATGAGCTGGATGGCTGGGTTGCTCTATTTGCCACGCCTCTATGTCTACCATGCTGAGACTGATATTGGCTCTGTGCGGGCGGAGACTTTCAAAGTCATGGAACGGCGCTTGCTCAAAGCAATCATGAACCCGGCGATGATTGTAACATTCGGTCTTGGGGTTTGGATGCTTGTCCTTAATCCCGGCTTGTTATCCGAGGGCTGGATGCATGTGAAGATTTTTGGTGTTGTGCTAATGGCGGCGTGTCATGGAAAATTTTCCAAGATGAGGCGGATGCTCGAAAATGATGAGAAACCATTATCTTCTAAAAGCTATCGGATATGGAATGAGGTACCGACAGGGTTAATGGTGGTCATCGTGATCATGGCGGTGGCAAAACCATTTTGATTTTGGTTTGTTGACATCTTCGTGGCAAAGATTACTATCTAGGGTCCTACGTGTTTGGCGTAGGCGTGATGGATAGTCATTCGGTTCTGTCCTGTTTTCCCTCCACATCCATTATCCATTGAGTTGATGTCATGCATCTCCAGGAACTTAAACAAAAGTCGCCGGCTGACCTTTTGGCATACGCTGAAGAGGTGGAAGTCGAAAATGCAAGCACTCTGCGTAAGCAGGATATGATGTTTGCCATTCTAAAGCAGCTTGCTGACAATGATGTGGCAATTTATGGTAGCGGTGTGCTTGAAGTTTTGTCGGATGGTTTTGGTTTTTTGAGGGCTCCAGAATCGAATTATCTGCCGGGCCCAGACGATATCTATGTGTCACCAAGCCAAGTGCGGCGTTTCGGTTTGCGCACAGGGGATACGGTTGAAGGCGAAATCCGTGCCCCTAAAGACGGCGAACGGTATTTTGCTCTGCTAAAAGTTGAAACAATAAATTTCGAAGAACCAAGTGCGGTTCGGCACCGGATTAATTTCGATAATCTAACGCCTCTCTATCCTGAAGATAAACTGACGCTAGAGCTGGCATTCAATCCGGATAAAAAGGATAATACTCCGCGCGTAATTGATCTCGTGTCACCGATGGGCAAGGGCCAGCGCGGTTTGATTGTCGCACCGCCACGAACCGGTAAGACAATGATGCTGCAGAGTATCGCGCACGCAATTTCGGAAAATCATCCCGAGGTTTATCTTATCGTTTTGCTGATCGATGAGAGGCCTGAGGAGGTGACTGATATGCAGCGCTCTGTTCGGGGCGAGGTGATTTCCTCAACCTTTGATGAACCCGCATCGAGACATGTTCAAGTTACTGAAATGGTTATAGAAAAGGCCAAAAGACTGGTTGAGCATAAACGTGATGTTGTGATTCTTCTTGACTCCATTACCCGCCTCGCACGGGCCTATAATACGGTTGTGCCATCTTCCGGAAAGGTTTTGACCGGTGGTGTTGACGCCAATGCACTCCAGCGGCCAAAACGGTTCTTTGGAGCGGCACGGAATGTCGAGGAAGGTGGGTCATTGACGATTATTGCGACCGCCCTGATCGAAACCGGATCACGGATGGACGAGGTTATTTTTGAGGAATTCAAGGGGACCGGCAACAGTGAGGTTATTCTCGATCGCAAGCTTTCAGACAAGCGTACTTTCCCAGCCATCGATATTACCCGCTCTGGAACACGCAAGGAAGAGCTGCTTGTTGACAAGGGAACACTTGCCAAAATGTGGGTCTTGCGCCGCATTTTGATGCAGATGGGGCCGGTTGACGCGATGGAGTTCCTTATTGATAAACTCAAGAACTCCAAGAGCAATGATGATTTCTTTGATCAGATGAACAGCTAGGAAAATTGGCGCTCAAGGGAAATCAACGCCATTTTACGGGCAAGATTATCTGCATTGTCAGGTGGTAATGAGCTTCCCCCACCATAATGCCCCATTGTTCCATCTGATTTTACCACCCTGTGGCAGGGATAAATGATCGGAATCGGGTTGGAGGCACAAGCGGTGCCAGCCGCGCGTGGCGCCTTTGGTTTTCCCGCTGCAATGGCAAATTCCTTGTAGCTAAGGGTGCTACCATACGGGATATGCATCATAACATCTAGCCAATGCCGCGCGATTGCTGATTTTCCCTCAGGGTTAATTGGCAACTCAAAGCCAACCCTGTCGCCAGCAAGATATTCTTTTAGCTGGCCGATTGTTTCACGTGAAACATCATCGGGTTTATCTGGGTCGTCCCAACGGGTCTGATCCCAATCTAGGCGAATGAGGGAGGTGCCGTTGCTGACCGCACGTATCCAGCCAAGGGGTGAGTGAAAACTTGTTTGAAAATGGTTCATCATCACAATTTCCTGTTTATGGTTAAGTGTTAGCCACCAATCAAGGAACAGCACCCAGACAAACAAACTTGCTGAAAGGTTGGATTAAAGATAAGTCTAGGCAGATTTGTAGTCCAGTGAAAGAGAATTTGGAGCAACCCTGATGGGGAGGGAGACCGACACCATTTTTGCGTTGGCAACGCCGCCTGGAAAATCGGCCATTGCTGTGATTCGTATCAGCGGTGATCAGGCGGCTGGTGTTCCAGATGCGCTGGCTGCAAAATGTCCTAGGCCTGGCTGTTTCTCTCTCCAGACATTGTCTGATGGGTCAGGCGCAGTGATTGATCAGGCGTTATTGCTATTCATGGCTGCGCCACGATCAAGCACGGGTGAGGATGTGGTCGAAATACACTGTCACGGCGGCGTTGCAGTTACCCGGACGCTGCTTGGTGTTTTGGCGAGCCTGTCTGGATTAAGGCCGGCGGATGCGGGAGAGTTCACCCATCGCATGTTTCATAATGGCAAGATAGATTTGCTGGGTGCTGAGAGCCTCGCCGATATCATTGATGCTGATACACACCGGCAGTTGGCGCAGGCCTGGTCTCAGATGCGGGGCGCGTTACGTGATCCGGTGACAGCATGGCGGCAAGCTGTCATCAAGATCGCCGCTGAACTGGAGGCCGTCATTGATTTCCCTGACGAGGAGATACCCCCATCTGTGGTGGGGTCAATCAGCGAGGGGGCTAAGACATTAATTGCCGAAATTTCTGGCTGTCTTAACGACAACAGGATTGGCGAGATTATTCGTGATGGTGTTCAGATCACGCTTTTGGGCCCGGTTAATGCCGGCAAATCAACCCTGCTAAATCGGATTGCCAATCGGCCGGTGGCCATTGTTTCGGATGAGGCTGGAACAACACGGGATCTTGTATCAGTCAGCCTTGATATCGGCGGGGTTCCGGTAATTCTCACTGATACTGCGGGTATCCGCCAGAACACAGGCGCGGTTGAAGCCGAGGGTATATCCCGCGCGCTGTCCGCCGCCGGTGATGCCGATTATACAATCATCGTTGTCGATGGATCATCCGATGAGTGGCGGGGAGAATATGAGTCGCTTGCTGAAATTGCCGGGCCGGAACATATTCTGGTTGTCAATAAAACGGATTTGGGGATTGTGGGGATGCCGCCCGCCAATGCGCTTCTGATGTCATTTGCCGATGATTGCGGATTTGATGAGTTTCTTGATCATCTGGCTGCAAAGGTTGTACGGGCCAACAGCGCACATACCAGTGCTATTATCACCCGGGCGCGCCACCGGCAGGCGTTGGAGGCGACTATACGTGGTCTCAAAGCAGGGTTGGCGGTAAGTCTTGAACAGACTCCGGAACTGGTTGCAGAGGAATTTCGCTCGGCTGCCACGGCTCTTGGCCGGATTACTGGCGAAATTGACGCTGAAGATCTTCTCGAGTCCATTTTTTCTTCCTTTTGCATTGGAAAGTAATTCAAAGCTGGGCATAACACTGAATATGATAGCCGATTGGACATAGTGATGAGCTACGATGTAATCGTTGTTGGGGGAGGCCATGCCGGCAGCGAGGCTGCTGCTGCTGCGGCACGAATGGGTGCGCGCGTGGCACTGGTCACCATGCAACTGTCAAAAATTGGTGAAATGTCCTGCAACCCCGCGATTGGAGGGCTTGGCAAGGGCCACCTCGTCCGTGAAATTGATGCGCTTGACGGGCTGATGGGACAAGCGATAGATCGTGCCGGCATTCAATTTCGCATGCTGAACAAGTCTCGTGGTCCGGCGGTGCATGGTCCCCGGGCGCAGGCGGACAGACAGCTTTACCGATCCGCCATTCAGGCACTGCTAGCTGAACAGGAGGGCATTTCGCTCATTGAAGCAGCTGTTGGTGATCTTCATGTAGAGGCCGGCGAATGCCGTGGCATTGTTACAGAGGCTGGTGCAATCATTCGCGGAGGTGCCGTTGTTTTGACAACAGGGACATTTCTTGACGGGTTGATTCATCTGGGAGCAGAAAAAACGCCAGCTGGCCGGATAGGCGAGTCACCCTCAAAGGCATTGGCTGCGCGTTTGCGGGCGCTTGATTTGCCGGTGGGGCGCTTGAAAACCGGAACCCCGCCACGCCTTGATGGTCGGACGATTGCTTGGAATTCGTTGGAAATGCAGCCAGCAGATAACCCGCCGATCCCCTTTTCAACGTTAACGAGCCAGATCAACGTGCCGCAGATCGAATGTGGTATCACCCGAACAACGGCCAAAACACATCAGATCATTGCCGAATCGATCCATCTATCGGCGGTCTATAGCGGACAGATTTCCGGCCAGGGGCCACGCTACTGCCCATCAATCGAAGATAAGGTCCACCGTTTCGCCAACAAAACCTCGCATCAGCTGTTTCTGGAGCCTGAGGGGTTGGATGATCCCGCTGTTTATCCAAACGGCATTTCAACCAGCTTGCCGCGCGGCGTTCAGGACGCGCTGGTTACCTCAATCCCAGGGCTGGAATCGGCAAAGATCATGCAATATGGCTATGCCATTGAATATGATTTCATTGATCCAAGAGCGCTCACTCGCACCCTTGGTCTGCGCCAACTGCCGGGCTTGTTTTTGGCTGGGCAGATCAATGGCACGACTGGATATGAGGAAGCCGCAGCGCAAGGATTGGTCGCTGGCGTAAATGCAAGCTTGGCTGCTGCTGGTGGCGTTGCTGATTTTGTTTTGGATCGTGCTGATGCGTATATCGGGGTGATGATTGACGACCTGACAACCAAGGGCGCTCCTGAGCCCTACCGAATGTTCACGTCACGCGCTGAATACAGGCTGTTATTGCGGGCCGACAACGCCGATCAGCGATTAACCGAACGTGGTGTTGCGCTTGGCTGTGTTGGCGCACGGCGCATCGCGGCATGGACAGAAAAATCCTCGCGGCTTAGCAGGGCGCGGGATCAACTTGCCGCCCTTTCGGCAACGCCAAAGATGCTGCGCTCGCATGATTTGCCTGTGCCGCGCGATGGGGCAGCGCGCTCCGCAGCCGAACTTCTCTCGCTTGAGGGCATTACATTATCGCAATTGCAGGCAGTTTGGCCGGATCTCGGCCAGATCCCGGCCCAGCTTCATCAGCAGTTGGAAGCGGATTGCAGGTATGCCAGCTATGTGCAACGTCAACGCGCAGATATTGATGCGCTGAAGCGTGACGAGGCAATGAAAATCCCTGTGCAGTTGGACTTTTCTCTTGTTGGGGGCCTGTCAGCCGAAGCTCGAGATCTGCTGAGACGCCATCGCCCTGATACGATTGCTCAGGCGAATCGACTACCCGGTATGACGCCGGCGGCTGTTCTTGCGGTGCTCCGGCACCTGAAACGGATACCGCCTGGACCACCTACCACCTCGGGTGAGCCTACATCTCAATTGGCCGGTGAGGCTCAATGAGGGTGAGCGTCGCTGGGAAAATCCCGCTTGATCAGGGTGTGGTCGATCAACTTAATGTTTCACGTGAAACAATTGACCAATTAACATTATATTTAGCGCTACTAGAAAAATGGCAACCACGGATCAATCTTGTCTCCTCGTCAACGCTGGCCGATGTGTGGCGCCGGCATGTTCTTGATTCGGCGCAGCTGGTATCTTTTCTTCCCGAAAATGATGCCCACATTCTCGACATCGGCAGTGGTGCAGGCTTTCCCGGGCTTGTGCTGTCAATCATCACTGGCAATAGCCTCACCTTGGTTGAATCAGACCAGCGCAAAACGGTCTTTTTGCAAACAGTCATCCGCGAACTGGGTCTGACTGCCAGAGTCAAGAATGCCAGGATTGAGGCAATTCCGACATTGGGAGCCAATATTGTAACAGCACGGGCGTTGGCCTCTGTCGAACGACTTCTGAAATTACTGGAAAGACAATTGCCATCTGTTGAGAGATGTCTGTTTTTAAAGGGAGCATCACTACAAGAGGAATTGACCGTTTTACAAAGCTACCCCACTATAGAGTATCGCATTTATCCAAGTGTAACGAGTGAGGATGGTGCGGTCCTTGAGCTCGACACGTCTCGCCACCCCAGTACGGAGCTGTAAAATGGCTGCCTCACCGCGAATTGTCGCTGTTGCCAATCAAAAGGGTGGCGTTGGCAAAACCACAACGTCGGTCAATCTGGCGACGGCGCTTGCCGCTTGTGGGCGCAAGGTTCTGTTGATTGATTTCGACCCACAGGGCAACGCCAGCACCGGGCTTGGCATTGTCGACCGTAAATTTAACAGCTATCGGCTGGTCACATCCGAATGTTCGGCGCGGGAGGCTGTTCAATCTACCCTGGTGCCACGATTGGACATCATCCCGGCCGTCGTGGATTTATCCGCAGCAGAGGTCGAATTGACGGATATGGAACGCCGCGAATATCAGCTGGCCGATGGGATTTCTGAAATTTGTGATGATTATCAATATGTTATTATTGATTGTCCACCATCGTTGGGGATGCTCACAGTAAATTCCCTGACGGCCGCAACCTCTGTGCTGGTTCCTTTGCAATGTGAATTTTATGCGCTTGAGGGCCTAACGCAGCTGATGCACACGATTGAAGCAGTTCGCGCTAGCCTCAACCCGCATTTGTTAATGCAGGGTATTGTTCTAACGATGTATGACACGCGCAACAGATTGTCGTCGATGGTGGCCAATGATGTGCGTGGGCATCTGGGGCATTTAGTCTATGACACGGTGATTCCCCGCAATGTGCGGGTATCAGAAGCGCCATCATTTGGACAGCCCGTTTTGATGTATGATCTGAAATGCCCTGGATCACAGGCCTACGCGGCGTTGGCTGCCGAGGTGTTGACGCAGGAAAGGCACGCCGCATGACTGATAAAAAACAAACCAAAGACCCAAGCACCAAAAAAGGCAGCACCCCAGCGAGCAATCGTGGCCTCGGGCGGGGTCTGTCATCCTTGCTTGGTGATGTAGGTGTGGCCGCTGCCGCTGGCATCGCTGTGTCAAATGGTGATGTGACGAATGCGGCCCCCGACAGGCTTACTGGTTTGAGTGAAATTCCAATCGAGTGGATCAATACAGGCCCGTGGCAACCACGGCGTGTCTTTGCCCAGGATGCGTTGGCTGAATTGGCAGATTCAATCCGCCAGAAAGGAATTGTTCAGCCAATTCTGATTCGTCCACGCCCCGATCGACCGACACGGTTTGAACTGATCGCAGGTGAGCGGCGATGGCGTGCGGCGCAGTTGGCACAGCTCCATGTTGTGCCGGCTATCGTGCGAGAATTTTCGGATGCCGAGGCCTATGAAATTGCGCTTATCGAGAATATCCAACGGGCTGATCTATCGGCTATTGAAGAGGCGCAGGGCTATCAGAAATTACTGGACCATCATCAATATACACAAGAGCAATTATCTGAAATAATTGGAAAATCCAGGAGTCATATTACCAACCTCCTACGCCTTTTGAGCTTGCCTGAAAAAGTTCAGGACATGGTGATGGAAGGTCTGCTTTCGATGGGACAGGTTCGCCCCATCATCAATCACAAGGATTGCGCGGCACTGGCCCGGCAGATTGTGAAAAAGGGACTGTCAGCCCGCCAAGCTGAGGCACTGGCAAAAAGGGGTGATGGATCACATGCCGCAAAAACCCGGCCAGAAAAATCTGCTGATATTCGAGATCTCGAGAATAAGGCAAGCGCCGCCACGGGTGTCACTGTGACGATCGAGTGGGACGAGGACAGGGACAATTGCTCTGTGCATCTGAAGAATTGCTCACGTGAACAGCTGGAGACTGTTCTTATCAATCTGGGCGCGATATAGCGAAAAACGGATCAGCGAAGGCTCTGTGCCCGCAACAACAACCCCAACAGACATTGCGAACAAATTACCCGTTCATCAAGGCCGCCAGATTTAATTGTCAGCTCGGCGTCCTGAAGCCGGTTTAGCGCATCACCACCATGGGGATCACGCCAAAGCTGTATCTGTTCTGTCATTTTTGCCTGTAATTTGAAATGGACTGGCGGACGCAATGTCCGGATGGCCGCTGTCGCTGCCGCACCATTTGCCATTGCCAGCGCCGCCATCTCGATTTGCCGAAAATAACCCTGACAACCCCGCAGGACCATAATCGCGCTCATATCCTCATGCCACGCCTTGGCAAGAGCCTGTTTCAGCATGGTGCTGTTGCCACCGGCCGTGGCACTGGCAATATCGGTGATGGTTAGGGTTGCGCTGTCGCCAAGAGACAGCGCAACGTCGTCAAGCGAGAGTGACCCGCCCTGTCCGGCAAACAGCGCCAGCTTTTCTATTTCCATTCTGGAGGCCATGCGATTGCTGCCAAGCCTGGAGGCGATCAAGCGAATAGCGTCATCGGCAATCGTGATTTTATCGCGTGTCATGATCTCGCGGACCAGTCCGGCAATATCGGCATCGCTGTCCTCATAGCAGCCAATTGCAGCGGCATTGCTTGCTCCCTCAAAGAGCTTGACCAGAGCATGTCTTGTTGTCGTATCGCTCGCCTCAACCACCAGAAATGAGTGGTTAAGATCCGCGGCCAAAGCCAGTTTACAGGCTTCGAGCAACTCGCTACCCCGGCCCTTTACCATGACGAGGCGGAGGTCGCTGAACATTGCTATTGAGGCTGCAGAATCGGCGATTAGACCAGGCTCCCGCGCCAGTTGATCACCCTCGAGACGGGTGACAGAAAAGACATCATCTGGATCGGTTGCATAGAGCAGCGCCAGCGCTTTGCTACGTTCAGCGATCAGCCCGGCATCTGGTCCGTGAAGCAGGGCCGCGCGTATGTCAGCTGGCGGTTGTCTGAGAAAGCCCGGTATTTGCCGTGGTGGCACTTTCATCAGTTATCACGGGCGATGAAAAACAGCTGCATCCGATTGGCAACACGGTCAGCCAGAAGTTTTGCCAGCCTTTCCTGTCCCTGTGTCTCGGATACATCCTGTCCATAATAGGAAGAAATGGCACCAAGCGTCGCCTTCGTTGAGATTGACTCAGTCAATTCCATTTTACCGGTTGTGAGGTTGGTCAGCGTGAACGATGCGGACATCGTCATTTTTTTCAGGTTTGATGATGAGCCAACAACCGACAAGGCACTGGCCGAACTGACTGAAAGCTTGGATTCGAGCCGATGGGTGGGGGTGATTCCGGGATCGATCATCAGCTGATCTTTGAGCTGGCGAGTGTAAATCTGTCCGATCCGTCCCGATGAGCCGGCCACCTGAATGCTGGCGATCTGGTCAACCTCATTATGTGACAATGTGCGAACCTTGAAGTCACCGCAGGCGGTGACGGTCAGTATTAGCAGCATCAGGGATAGCGTTTTAAACCACGACATTGATGATCCTATTGGGAACGACGATCACCCGTTTGGGAACCTGTTTGTCAAGATATCGCACTATCGTGGGTGATGCCAGTGCCGCATCCTCGGCGTCCTGCTTCGGGCAATCGCGCGGCAGCGTGATGGTGTCCCGCAGCTTGCCATTAACCTGCACGGCAATCTTGATCACATTATCAGCAATCAGGCTTTCGTCGGCTGTGGGCCAGCCGCTGTCTGCCAACATTGTCTGATGCCCCAGCGCGTTCCACATCTCTTCGGCAATGTGCGGCGCGAGGGGGGAAATCAGCTGCACCAATGTCTCGATGGCGAAGCGGCGTGCAGCCGCGATAAAGGGAGACGCACCCTTGGTCTCGGTGATGGCGTTTGCCAATGTATGAAGCTGTGCAACGGCGCGGTTAAACCGAAACCCCTCGATATCCTGTGATAGACCATAAATGGCTTTGTGGGCGGCACGCACCAACTCCATCCCGTCACCCTCTGTCGGTGGCGGGGTCCCTTTGGCGGGCAGCGAGTCATCATTGGCCATGCGATAGATACGTTTAAGAAAGCGCGACGCACCCTCAACGCCTGATTCAGTCCATTCCATGTCACGTTCTGGCGGCGAATCTGACAACATGAACAGGCGGGCGGTATCGGCACCATAGGATTCGATGATGATTTCCGGATCAACGACATTGCGCTTGGACTTGCTCATTTTTTCAATTCTGCCAGCTTTGACGCTCTTGCCTGTTTCACCATGCCGCCAGCCGTCACCGTCTTGTATGACCTCGGTGGGGAACAGCCATTTGCCATCCTTGTCCTGATAAGTCTGGTGACAGACCATTCCCTGTGTCATCAGTCCGGAAAACGGCTCGGCAAGGTCAAGATAGCCAACCTCGCTCAGCGCCCGGGTGAAGAAGCGCGAATAGAGAAGATGCAGAACGGCATGTTCGACACCGCCGATATATTGATCGACAGGCATCCAATATTCGGCCGCTTCACGGCTAAACCCATGGGCGCTTTTGGGGTCCGCGTAGCGCAGAAAATACCAAGAGCTCTCGAAGAATGTGTCAAAAGTGTCCTGCTCACGGATTGCCGCTTTGCCACAGGATGGACAGCTGGTGTGCTTCCAGCTTGGATGGTTCGCCAATGGATTGCCTGGTTTCGAGAAATCGACATCTTCGGGCAAAGTGACGGGAAGGTCTGCCGCTGGCACAGGAACAGCACCGCAGTCATCGCAATGGATGATGGGAATCGGACAACCCCAATAACGTTGGCGTGAAACGCCCCAATCACGAAGCCGGAAAGTTGTTTCCCGCGTGCCAGCGCCAAGACTTTCAAGGGCGTCAAGGGCTGCCTGCTTTCCAGACTCGACATCAAGCCCGTCCCAATCACCGGAGTTGATCAGCGTCCCCGAGCCGGAATAGGCCTCATCGGTGATGGTAAAATCGGCGGGATCGGTATTTTCTGGCAAAACAACGGGCGTGACTGGCAGGTTATAGGCATTGGCAAAATCAAGGTCGCGCTGGTCATGCGCGGGACACCCGAAAATCGCGCCAGTCCCATATTCCATCAGAACAAAATTGGCAATGTGGATGGGCAATGTCTTGCCGGAAAGCAGGGGATGCTCTACCGACAGGCCGGTGTCAAAGCCCCGTTTTTCGGCGGTTTCCACCGCAGCTTCCGATGTACCCAGCTTGGCGCATTCGGCGATGAAATCAGCTGCTTCCTTGCTGTTTTCAGCGACGGCGAGGGCAAGTGGGTGGTTTGCCGCAACGGCAATGAAAGACGCACCAAACAGGGTATCAGGACGGGTGGTGAAGACCTCGATAGTGTCGTCCGACACACCTGATTCGTCCATGTTGTCGCTGGTCAGTTTAAATGTGACACGGGCACCCTCTGATTTACCGATCCAGTTATGCTGCATCAACCGTACCCGGTCGGGCCAGCGGTCCAATGTCTCAAGTGAGGCGAGAAGGTCATCGGCATATTCGGTGATTTTCAGAAACCATTGTGACAGAAGCCGGCGCTCAACAACAGCACCAGAACGCCACCCCCGCCCATCAACGACCTGTTCATTGGCGAGAACAGTCTTTTCCTCCGGGTCCCAATTGACCCAACTTTCCTTTCGATAGGCGAGCCCTTTTTCAAGGAATTTGAGGAACATCAATTGTTCATGCTGGTAATAGTCTGGCTCGCATGTGGCAAATTCCCGATCCCAATCATATGCAAGCCCCATGCTTTGCAGCTGAACCCGCATGGAGGCGATGTTTTCCCGTGTCCAGTGTCCCGGATGCGCACCACGCTCGATTGCGGCGTTTTCTGCAGGCAGGCCAAAGGCGTCCCAGCCCATCGGGTGCAACACATTAAAACCTTTGGCGCGGCGAAAGCGAGCGACAACATCACCCAGTGTATAATTGCGAACATGTCCCATATGAATTCGCCCTGACGGGTAGGGGAACATCTCCATCACATAATATTTTGGTTTTGTTCGATCGGACGAGGCGGCGAATGAATTGGCCTCCGCCCAGCGGGCCTGCCATTTTTTCTCAATGGCGGGCGCGTCATACTGAACCATCGTCATTTATCCCAGTGAAATTGGCAGGATATGTCCATCCTACCATCGTTTAAATGTAAGACCTGTTTAGTCGGTTGTCTGGCTTAGTCCGGATGCACGAATTTCGCGGGCACGGGTTAGGATCAGATCTTCAATCCTGGTCTCAAGCTCATTGTCGCGTCCGGTCTGTAGCCAACTGCCACCATCGCGCCGTTGCAGATAGACCCGGACTGAGATCGCATCTGAGCGCAATTCGCGGCCAATGACAAAAATGGTCAGCTTTATCCGTTCATTAGGCCTCTCATTTAACGAGTACCATTCGGTGACTATGGTGCCACCAAACGTATCGACATCATCGAGTGGAATAAAAGAGCTCACGTCAAGTGAGGCGCGCCAGAGTAACGCATTAACAGGCATATTCCCATCATTTGCGTTTTTGTTTCCCCAGTCAGAGAGTTTTATCCCACCGGTTTTTCCCGTAAAAAAGGATACTGGGCCCTCATCTGTTGTCTCTGGCAGTGGGTCCCCTAGACATCCAGACAAAAAGACTGCAGCCAACAAAATCAAGGATTTTAATATGGAATTCACTTTTGGGCCTCCATCAAAAAAGGGGCCGAATATCGGCCCCTTAAACTTTATATCGAAAACATCAGATTAGAAAGAGACGTTTATAGCTGCCTTTGTTGAGCTGCCTGCTGTGCTAGTTGTGTAGGTGGTGCTATTCTGCACATCCAACTCGTTGTGTGTGACGCTAAGCTTGAGGCCAGGAGTGATTGTGTATGCCAAGCCAAAGCCATTGTCTGTGACGTCAACAGCAGTGTCTTTGTCGTCTGACTGGTTTGCGGAGTAGGCTGTCAGGGTCAAAGAGTCATTTACAACAAAGCTCAAAGCTGCACCCGTTGAAACCAGCGCTTCAGTCGTACCTGTGTCCAAAGTGTTCTGCGCGATTGTCAGTGTGGCATTACCCATACCCATTACAACACCAATGGATTGAGCTTCTTTGTCGGCAGCGGCTGAGTCAGTCGTATCTGACATGTTGTATTTGATTGTCACTGAAGTTGTGCCCATCGCAGTAGCGAATGAACCACCAATTGTTGATACCTCAGCAGTACCACTGTCACCCACACCAAGCGCAAACTGGAAACCACTCATGTTTGGAGACTTGTACGAGATGTCAGCAGCAGCCACATACTCGTCGCCTGGATCATCTGTGTAGTCTGTCCCTACTGTGAATGGAGTAGCCTCATCAGGAGTGACGTCAAGAGCGGTTGCAAAACCGTCACCAGACTCGCCTAATGGACCGAAGCCAATCGTTCCAAAATCACCGCTGATTGTTGTACCGACTTCCTCTACACCCGCCTCACTCGTGTTGACAGTGCCAGCAACGGACATGCCGTTGTCCAGTGTGTTTGAGAATGAAATTTGGTAATCAAATTGATTTCCGTTCATTGTGTCAGTGCTATCAGCTCCAGAAATTTCTGTAGACTGATAGTTAAACTCTGCGCCACCGCTGATTGAAACTTCAGCATGAGCACCCGTTACACCCAAAGCAACCAAAGCGGTGCTTGAAAGTAAAATTTTACGCATTGTAAGATTCTCCCTTTAGAGATCAGTTGAATTAATTTTCAACACGGCTAAATCTCCGGCTATGGGGCCAAGATTTCAACTGAAAACACAGCTCATTAGAAGAAAAACATACCATCTGTGATATTTTTATCACAAACAACCTCTTGTATCAGGTTATTGTAGCTAAAATATCTAGAGAATTGACGGCGAAGTTGATGCTTGCGAAATTTGATTGCTATAAAAACCGGTATTTAAACAAAACCATCAACTACATAGGAAAAATCGCGTGGACCTAAATAAAATCCTTTCAGACCCCAATTGGATGCCCCAATCAATTAATCCTGGTAATATTATATTTGAAGAAATTTCTGCTGATACGTTGAAAAGTTCGGCGTTTCTTGACGGGAGAGCCAAAGGCAAGACGGGGCGCTCTGTCAGCGTGCCTATAACTCATCTGCTAACAGCATTACCAAACCTTCGCAATGCCGAAAATGAACTTTTCGAGATATTTCATATATCTCACGTGGGCTCAACGTTTATCGCACGTCTCTTGGACGAGTTCGGAAATGCAAGGGTTTATCGCGAGCCTACGGTTTTGAAGGGGCTGGCTTACCTATATCGCGAATTTAATGAGGGAGCGTCACCTTTTGATCGCGAAAGTTTGGTGGAACTCCAGGAGTTGGTTTTCGCGTTGTTAATTCAGCATAACCAAAAAAACATTGTTAAACATTCAAGCCAGAATTTGATAATTCCAAAAAATGCAAAAAACAGACGATTAAATACAAAACCAGCCCTATACATATTTACCTCATTGGAAAACTTTATTGCTCATGGAGTTGCATCACCGGGATTAAAAGCAGACGCCATAAATGGCGGTGCCAGTAGGGTAAAGCATTTTAACTCTTTATCTTCGATGGATAGGTTAAACCTTTTTGAGCTCTCAGAATTACAACGAATAGCGTTGGTTTGGATGTCTGAAGTTTTAAAAATAAATTCTAGGTACCGAATGGACTTAAATGATTATTTATTTGATTTTGACAAAACTCTTGCCACAAAACAAAAGACTGAAACTGTAGAGATATTAGCCAACCATTTTAGGTTTGATTTAAAGAGTGAAGAAGTAAGTAAAATTGTACACTCTGACGTCTGGATCTTCGACTCAAAGGGCGGGTCCAAGAAAAGTTATTCAGACAGGCTAAAGAAAATGAAGCAAAACAAGACCAAATATAAAAAAGAGCTGACAGAAACGATTGACTGGGTGTGCGAACTAACGCACCGCAATTTGCATCTCCACCCCCTGGACCTTTTTCTCTAAATGAATTTCCTGTCAGATTAAATTTATAATATAACCCGTCGATGTTTTTTGGATGATTCAATGAGGAACATGAATTTTCAGCAGATTGTGAAAAATTTGAATGAAGGGAAGGTCAAAAAAGTAATAATGGACTGTGAACGCTGTTTGAAAATGAACCCTACTTCGGTCCCCCTTCTTAACATTTATGCGGTGGCATTGTCACAATATGGCAAACCACAAATAGCAAAGAAAAACTTTGAAAAGGCGAGAAAATTAGATCCTAAGAATCCAAGTACTCCGCTAAACCTCGGCAATTTATACTTTACTCTCAAAAATTTCCAAAAAGCGGCTGAGCAGTATACTGAGGCAATAAAATTAAATCCAAAATACGTGCGAGCTTACACTAATTTAGGGGCTGCGCAGCAGGCCGTAGGATTATTCTGCAATGCTGAAAAAAATTTTGAGAGGGCCATTGAGTTAGAGCCAAAATTTGTTGAGGCTCACTTTAACTTAGCAATAACACTGAGGCTGCAGAACAAATTGAGTGAAGCCAAAAAAGTTTATGAGAATGTTTTACTGCTGAACCCTACGCATATGAGTGCTCTTAACAATCTTGGTGTTTTATTACAAGAAACTGGAGACATCGACGAAGCTGTCAGGGTTTTTAAGATGGCTCCATTTGCAACTTCAAAAAGCACGAAAGTCTATCTTAATCTGTGTGAAATCTATGAAAAATCAAATCAACTCGATGAGCTAGAGAAGTTATTGTCGGAAATCAAAAACATTGCTGAGGATAGTGCGGACGATTTGTTATTTTACGAAGCACTTCTCAAATTTCGGAGGGATAATGTCGAGGAGGCACTTCGTATCATTCTCAAAATAGAAGAAAAAAAGCTTTCAAAAAGTAGAAAAGGGATGTTTTTTCAGCTTAAAGCCAAGTGTTTTGACAAGTTGGGCGATTTTGACGCGGCATTTCAAAACTTTGGAAAAATGAATTCTGAATATGCTGGTTCAACAAAAATTGATAGTGAGCGGCGACGTCTGTATCGGGAAATGATTATCGAACGGAAATCTGATATTCTGCGTTTTCGATTAAAAGCAAATGTTACAACAGAGAATCTTGATTTTGAGCCTGTTTTTTTAATAGGATTCCCGCGGTCAGGTACGACGCTTACGGATACAATATTAAGATCTCACAGCAAGATCTCAGTCATCGAAGAGATTCCTCTGATACCAGACTTGGCAAAAGACATTCTGGAAGATCATAGCATATCTGAGATTGAGCAACTATCGGCTGTCACTTTGAGGGCGGCTCGTCGGTCATATATGGACCGCATTCGTGACATGCAAATTTCACCTGATTATAAGATCATTGTGGATAAGCTTCCGATGAATATAGTCGAGTTGCCTTTCATAAGAGCGCTTTTTCCACGATCCAAAATAATTTTTGTGTTGCGCCACCCCCTAGACGCCATCCTCAGCAACTATATGCAAACCTTTAAGTTGAATGAGGCAATGTCAAACTTTCTTTATTTGTCAGATGCGGCCAGCTTTTATTGTGATGTGATGAGTCTCTTTACAGCGTGTCAGACGAGATATGAAATACCAATTCACCAAATTCGGTATGAAAGCCTTGTTCTGGATATGGAAGAGGAGGTAACGTTAATGTTGAGTTTTCTTGGCTTAGAGTGGGAAGCTAATTTGAATAAATACAGCGACACAGCTCTGAAAAGACGAGAAATACGCACCCCGAGCTACTCTCAAGTCATACAACCACTTTACAATACGTCAGTGTATCGATGGCAGAATTACAAGCAACACCTCTTCCCTGAGTGTAATATGGTTTTGCCTTGGGTGAGAAAATTTGGTTATGAAAACATAGTCTGATAGTAAAATCGGAATATTGTGGAATTTGAGACATAAAAACCATCCCATCCCTCAAAGCAATTTTGAGATAAAGCTGCGAAAAAAACTACACTAGTTATCGGCATTCTATAACGCGGGAAGATTTGATGAGCCATTGGACTTTATTCAAAATCTAAACGTAGAGGAGAGGTCAGGCCCGAGACTCCAAAATTTATACGGATTGATATTAACAGGCGTAAGCAGACACGACGATGCAAAGAAAGCCTTCCAAAAAGTTATAGATCGCTATCCGCATTCACATGAGGCTTTTGCCAATATGGGTTTGTTAGAGAAAAGAATAGGGAACCTAAACCGCGCAAGTGTCTTGTTAAGCAAATCGATAAAACTGCATCTGAATATAAGCCATCTTTATTACAATCTAGCAAACATTCAATTAGAGAACTCAGATTTCAGTGAAGCAATAAAGAATTATCAACAGGCTTTGGTTATTAATCCAAAATTTGTTGAGGGTTTTCATAATCTGGGAGTCGCGCAAAATTTGAACTCTGACTCGGCAGCGGCAAAAAGCTCTTTCAAGTACTATCAAGCTTTGGAGAAATAGATTGTCGGCCTAAAGAAGGTTTCATACCAGCAGCAAAAAAGTTAGTTGTGTCTGTTGAGAGTTTGATCAAGTCTACAGTGCAGGGTTAGGTGAAGTGGTTTAACGAAACAAACAATTCAATGACGCATTCTCTCTATTTCGTTGGCGTGCCGGCGCCAGCATACCGAAAAAATTTATCAGAAGAGGCCAATAAATTGGTGTTGGGAGTTGTCTCAGAGTTTAACGATCAACTAAGACAAGAGGCAAAAAACTGAAATATAGATATGCAGATCTATATGAGGCATCCAAAAATGTTGCAGGATTTTTAGATAATCGAATTAGCGTGGATGGCATACATTTAAATTTAAATGCAAAAGCTGTCTGTGAGCCACAAATACAAACTTTGACTCTGCCCTGAAATTTTAATTGGAAACTTTAACAACGTGAAGGTCAAATTTTTAAGGTCGGCTTTTGTGCTTGAAAAATTGCGGTTTTTGGAATTATGGATGCGCTGGCGGTCTTCTTTTTAAAGAGAATATTCCAGGCTATAGATATTCTCTCTTCTTTTGTTTCATTGGGATGAACTGAATGAAGGAGTGTAGATGGAAAAATGATCATGTCTCCTTCATTTGGACGGATAGTGAACTTAGCGGCGAAAGCTTCGCCCCCTATTGTGCTGTGGATATGATGGTCAAAGCGGGTGTTTACAAACTCAATCATGCCACTTTGCCCATTTTTTACCCTGTGTTGTTTTACGTAATAACATCCTGAAATATGAAATTTGCCGTGGGTATGAACCGCATTGAAGCCTCCCCTCCTATTTATGTTCACCCAAGCATTTGCCTCAAAACCAAAGTCACCTAACTTTAACTTTGGATTAATTCTATTTAAATAGAGAGCCGCGTATTTCGGAACTAGTTTTGAAAACTCTTGAAAACCAGCCTCCTTCCTTGACAGTAACCCATCTGGGGAGTGCCAACTATCTCCCTTGTTGGAGATGTTCACTCCAGCAGCGCTTTTTCTCCACTCCCTCGCTTCGTTCGTCAGTAGGTCATTCAATTTAGAAAAATTTGGAATACTCACCCTAAATAAAGGGCAGGAAAATAAGTGTGTCATCTCATCGTCAGCAACGTGTACCAAAAAACACCTCCATTATGCCTAGCTATAAAATGAAATTTATTATAGTTTACCTCAAGCATTTATTATAAAATAAAGATTATCGAAACTGAATGTTTTTAAGGGATGGGCTAATAAAGTGCGTTAGAACAGAACTCTTAGCCTGTTAATAATGCAACTTTGATCAAACATGCTGCAATCGATCTCAAAAAATATAATTTCTGTCGAGAACAGGATAAAAAATGTTGTGACTCAAAATGGAATGCTGCACCGCGTATCATATCCAAAACTCATTGCTGTTAGCAAAAAACAACCAGAAGAAAAAATTGACGAATGTCTTGCTTCAGGTCAACGGGTTTTTGGGGAAAATCGTGTTCAGGAAGCACAAAAGCGCTGGAAGCATCTGCGCGCAGAATATCAAGATTTGACACTGCATTTGATAGGACCATTACAGACCAATAAGGCGGCAGATGCTGTCGCATTGTTCGATGTCATCGAAGTCGTTGACCGGGCGAAGCTGGCAAAAATACTAGCTGCTGAAATGGAGCGTCAAAACCGGCACTTGCCTTGTTTTGTTCAGGTAAACACCGGTGAGGAGCCACAAAAAGCTGGCGTTATGCCTGGTGAAGTTGATGGGTTCATTCGCTTTTGCCGCGAGGATTGTGGGCTGGATGTTGTCGGTTTGATGTGTATCCCCCCTGCTGAAGAGGAGGCGGCGATGCATTTCGCGCTGCTGCGTGGAATGGCGAAACGCAATGATCTGCCCGAACTGTCGATGGGAATGAGTTCGGATTTTGAGGCAGCGATCGCTTTTGGCGCCACATCGGTGCGTGTTGGCTCAGCCATATTTGGTGCGCGTGAATAGCACCTGTGAACAACAGAAGAGCGTTGGGCAAAACGGCCCGCTAGTCGATGAGATGCCCTGAACGGTCACGCTTGGTGTTAAGATATCGCCGATTATGTGCGTTGGCTTGGCTTCTCAGGGGCACGCGCTCACACACGGTGATCCCGGCGTTATCAAGTTGTGAGATTTTATCGGGGTTATTGGTGATCAGCCGCACGGCGTTGATTCCCAACTCGCGCAGAATTTTGCTGGCAGGCAGAAACAGCCGCTCATCGGACTGGAATCCCAGCGCGTGGTTCGCATCGACTGTGTCCAGACCATTATCCTGCAACGCATAGGCACGCATCTTGTTGAGGAGCCCTATGTCACGGCCCTCCTGCGCCAGATAGACAAGCACACCGCCACCATTGTTCGCCATGAAGGAAAGAGCGGCTTTCAACTGGTCACCACAATCGCATTTCAGACTGCCTAGAACATCACCAGTGATGCATTGCGAGTGTAAGCGAACCAGCGGTGGTTTTTCTGGCACTTTGCCTCCGACAAGAACGGCGAAATGCTCCTCACCGCCAACATCGGCGCGGAACATGACAATCTCCGCCTCTGCAGCCACTGCCAACGGCACTTTTGCACGCGCCGCAATTTTCAGGCTCTCCGCCGCCTGTCTGCCATATTGCTCAATGTCACGCGCCTCAATGACAAGGATATTATGGTCCCGTGCGAGACGTTCCTGAAAGATGCTGTCGCGTGAGGGAATGCGGGCAAGCACTGCGCTGGGTATCAATTTGGCAATTCGCAGCAGGCGCGTGGTCATATCGGCAAGTGAGACGCGTCGCTCACCGACAATTGAGGCCTGCGCCCCCAAAATATCCGCGTCTGGCACACTTATGGCGATGTCAACCAGAGTGGAGATTGTGCGGCCGGCCACCGGGATGGTTGCACAGCTATGTGTTTTACGAAGCGAGCGGCCAAGGCTGTTGATGCGGTTGTCGGTCAGCACCAGCATCGCCCCTGACCCGCTCATTTGCGACAATCTATCGGCATCGCCATCGCGCATTAACTCAACAGCACGAAACAGGCCAGCCTCGCCATTGGCAAGACGCAACATGACAATTCCGCCGCGCCGCAGCTCTGCTGATGCGCGGTTAATCTTCATGTAGGCTTTGCCATTTGCTGATTGTTTCATTGCACTGGCCCGTCAATGATTGCAGAAAAACCATATTAGGTTTTTGCAATTTCGTTTATGCGGTTATTCTGGTCTCTCTTTAGAGCTTCCATGTATTGAGTTGCTTATGAAAATGCAAGGTTTGTTAAATGATGTGGTCTGGGATTTGTCAATAAGTGTGCGGCTGTTGATCGTTGATGATGACGCTTTTCTGAGAACCACATTGCGGCAGCAGCTGGCAAGTGAGGGGTTCAATGAAGTTGTTGAAGCCTCGACCCTGCTTGAGGTGTTCGATAAACTGCCAGACGCTAACCCGGATCTGATCCTTTTGGATATTTGCCTTCCAGATGGAAATGGTGTGGAAATCTGTCGAAAACTGCGTGAGCGCGGCTTTACCAAGCCGATTGTCATGCTTACAGAACAGAATTCAGAGGATGATATTGTCGCCGGTCTTGAGGCGGGCGCGAATGATTATATTATCAAACCGATGCGGATGGGCGAATTGCTGGCAAGGGTTCGCTCGCAACTCTGGCAGCAAAAGGCCTCTGACACGGCGAGATTTTCAATATCTGGCCTCAGCTTTGTTCCCGCAAATAAACTGCTGAAATTGGCGGACGACAGCAAGAAGGTCATCCTCACCGAAAAAGAGGCGACGATACTGAAATATCTCTATCGGGCGCACCCTGCCGGTGTGACGAAGGAGGAGCTGTTAACAGAAGTCTGGGGTTTTCAGACAGGGTTGAGCACACATACTGTTGAGACACATATTTACCGCCTGCGCCAGAAAATCCGCCGTATCTGCAAAAAACCGGTCATTCTGACAACCCAGACAGGCTATTCATTGGCATCTGTTCCATGAGACCTAGCCTGTAAAGGTATCATGCGGCCAATGAAGGTGTGGGGGAAAACGGATGTGCAAGACTGGATGGCTGGGGCGGTAGGATTCGAACCTACGATACACGATACCAAAAACCGATGCCTTACCACTTGGCCACGCCCCAATCCGATCGGGGTGCAATCTAGCCGCCATTTTTCAGTCAATCAACCCATTAAATGACCCGCTGGATCAGTTGATTTTGTAAACCCGGTAATAGGGATAGGCATCGATCAGCGGGGTAAAGTGATCCGGGTTGAAATCACCGTGATAGAATAGTCTGTTGAAGGTTGAATCATATAGTCGCGGATGGATCAGTTGGTCCGACCAGGCCTTGCCGCCAAGTCGGTTGAACTGCAGATAAAAGCCGCTCGGGTTCGGGTAACCAATGCTGGCACCACGCCTGCCATCATCGGTCTGCACCGCGCCTGACAGCACGGCCCTGCCATCAACCGTTCCTTCCTGTAGATTGTAGCGCCTGCCACTGCAGTTGATCAGCGCGCCATTTCCAGTGCAGGCAAGATCACCATAAATGAGCCGGTTTGAGCCACGGTGGATGGGCAGTGGTGTGCCGGTCTCGCTATCCCACAGACCAAGCGCGGTGATGGATGGCATCCATTGTGCCATTTTGTTAGTAAGGACAAGGTAGATATCCGATCTGTCATTGGCTGGACCGCGCAAAAAGGCTGCTGCAAGGGTGGCGTTACTGGCACTGTTCTGCACGACACCGTCGGTGCCATCATTGCCGATAAATTTTAGAATTCGTGCGCTTTCACCTTGATCGCGGGACATCAGCGCGCGCGCCAGAAGATGGGTCTGAGGTCCGCGCTGCGTTCCGCCATCGATAAGGGTGGGGAGCTTGCTGAACAGGCTGGCGGTGTAGCCATAATCCCACCAGGTTGCAATTACAGGTTGGCGTTGATTTTCCGTTTGTCGGACATGGTTACCTAAATACTTGAATCCCTCGACGACCTCGCGGGAAAATGCGGTGTCTGGAACATAAGGTTTTGACAACGGATTGAATGAGACAAAATAGGTTGTCGCAAGCATGACAAACGCAACACATGCATGCACCCCGGCAAATCCCGTTGAGGGTGTTGTGACATTTCCCTGTATCAATCGGCAAAAAACATATCTACCAGAGGTCAGCGCAAACCAGGCAAGGCCAAACCAGAATACCGGCGCCGCAAAGAAAACAACACGGTTGCCAAAAACAATATTCATCGCCGCAAGGCAGATTGCCGGAATGAAGATTACGGCAAAAACTGGCGAGACAAAGGCCCACCCTGCAACGCCAAGAATCGCGAGGCCCCCAAGCCAGACATTTCCCATCAAAGCATTCAGAAACTCGCTTGTTGAGAGCACTTCCAATTCGGTAATGGCGTCAAAAGTGTTTGGCAGCCGCATTTGGCCAACAGAGGTGATAGTGGCCGTGAATTCACTGACATAAACGGACGGCCCAAAATTGAGAGTGCTGATCAAGGCAAGATAGACCCCGCCCAGCAGGGCTGTGCGCGTCAATGACCGGCTGAAAAAATAGGTAAGCCAGACAAGGCCAAGCAAATAAAACCAGTTTAGAATGGGTTTTGGCCACCACCAATGAAACAGATGTGTAACCGCCGCCGCCGCGCCACAAAGCATCAATGCCTGCCCGATGCTTTTTACCCTGCCTGCCCAGATAACCAGAGCAATAATCAGATAGAAAAATCCGAGATTGAGTTGGTCAGTGTCCAGTCTCCCTGCCGAGGTGCGCCCAAGAAAAGTGCTGGACAGTGAGCTGCCAAGCGCGGCGATGGCGCCTTCACTCCAATAGCCAGCGGCACCAAAAGCAAGAATGACAGCTAAAGCCGTCAACGTCACCGAAATTGGAAGCAATCTATGCGCCGTCATCGAGAGGGATTCGAGTGATGTGTTGGGAGACAGATAACTGATGAGAACACCCAACAGCGGTTCATCCCGGATCGAACGTTCCGGTGCTGGCAAATTATCAACAGAATCAGGATAGCCGCGGTACCGTGATAGATCTTTACTGGTGCCGTGAGTTTTTATTGCCTGCGCCACCAGAAGGAAATAGGCGGCATCAGTTGTCGAATAGGCCGGAAATTCCTCTACGTAATAGATATCCTGTGCATCACTCCACTGGTCATATTGCCAGACCCGCATATGTGCGGATGCAAACAGGGCAAGACAAATCAAAACTGCGCTGGTAGCGTAGCTTATTCGATGTCCAGACATCACGAGCCATGGCCTGTCCGTCACACGCCGGTGCCAAGAGAGCAGCCTTTCCAGATATCCGCGATTAAACAAGTGGCGCGCCCCCACAAAACTCAAACATAGGCTCAATGATCATCAGCTAACCGGCATCGCGTGAGATAATGACCATAATTAGCCGAATTCTGCTAGATAATCCTGGTTGCAACCGCCCATATGTTTTTCGCAAGAAGCTGACCGGCCGCCGCCTCACAGGCGGTGCGTGAGGAATAAATGGCAAAACAAGTTGCGCCACTACCCGACATGCCAACGGTGTCCGCACCCTCCTGTCCTGCCAGCGTGGTGAGTAGGGTTTCGATCTCGGGCATCAACTGACAGGCAGGTGTTAGGAGGTCATTGCCATATCGCGCCAGTTCAGACGGGGTTGCACCATCCGGAGGAAGGTGGGAGGCAAGTCGGTCTCCGGTCATGTCAGCATCTGTTAGGGACTTGAAAACATCGCCTGTTGCCAGCGCCCTGCCGGGATTGGCAAGCAGGATGGAGCCGGCATTTTTAACAGCTAATGGCGAAATGATTTCACCTATACCGCTCACATGTGCGGACGCCATGTTCAGACAAACTGGCACATCAGCTCCTAGATGGAGCGCCAATCTATATAGCGCATCGGGTGATAGAGGTGTTGTTGCATGTTGGTTGAGGTGGCGTAGCAATGCGGCAGCATCACTAGAACCACCGCCAAGACCAGCGCCAACCGGAATGTTTTTTTCAATCACAATTTTTAGAGGCTCAACGACTCCGCCCGCCTGCCGGAACTTGGCCAGACAGGAGGCGCAGATATTATCGCCGCTGTCTTTCATCAGGTCACCCGCGAAGGGGCCGGTCAGACAGATTTTATCCGCCGCGGCACGGTTAATGGTGATTCGGTCACCAAATTCAGTGAACACGACGCCGGACTCAAGCGTGTGGTAACCATCAGTGCGCTTGCCGGTAATACGCAGAAATAGATTGATCTTGGCAGCAGCATGGAGCGAGGCGGGAAACATAAGATCTGTGGCTGTCATTCTGACAAGCCATTAATTTCCGATGGCGGCAATCCGGTTTCAAGGCGGGCGCGAAATTTTTCCTTTTCGGCCTCTGTGTCGGCAAGGGTTATCGCCAGCCGCCATTTGAACCGCGCCTCGTTGCGGCGCCCCAAATGCCAATAGACATCGCCGAGATGACCTGTAATCTCGGAATCGGCCGGTTCCAGCTCGGTTGCCTGTTCCAGAAATTGAACTGCGGTTTCTGCATCGCCAAGGCGAAAATGCACCCAACCCAGTGAGTCGACGAAATAACCGCTGTTCGGCCGTAACTCTACCGCACGTTCAATCAACGCAATCGCCTCGTCAAGGTTGCGGCCCTGATCGGCCCACCAATAACCCAGATAGTTGAGGGCAAACGCATCGTCTGGATTCATCTCAAGCGCCATTTTAAGGTGCTTTTCTGCGGCCTGTGTCTGGTCAAGGCGTTCCAGGGTTACACCTAGATTACGGTGCAGATTGCTGGTGCTGTGGCCCATCTCATAGGCGGTTTCATAGGCCTTCCGGCTGCGCCTGTAGTCGGCATCACGGCGATGGCTGTCGCCGAGCAATTTATAGAGATAGCCATCCTCAGGGTTGATGGTGATTGCCTGTTGCAATATCGAGGCCGCCTCTGAAAACTGCCTGTTTTCATTGGCAATGTCGGAAAGTGCTATCATTGCTGGCTGGCCAAGGGGGCCGTCACTGTCAATGGCAGACAGATTGTCAACGGCGTCGCTGTAAGTTGCGGTCTTTATCTGCTGCTGGGCAAGAAGCAGGCGAGGGACATCGTTTTCAGGTTCAAGGAAACGTGCGAGCTGCAAGCGGGCGACAAGTGTCTGCCCTTCCGAGCGACCTTGCGCCAGCAACGAGAAATCGACGATGCCATGCACCATATTGGAGAGAAGCGAAGGCGGCTTGTTCTGTGCCTCCTGCGACAGCAATGCGAGGATGACTGTTTGGTGAAAATTGGTGTTGAGTCGCAGGCTAACCAGTGTCTCTGCTGCCTGTAATTCGCCATTACGCGCCAACAGCCCTGCAAGATGTAGCGCGGCCAGAGGTGACATTGGTGTCTTGGCAAGTTGCAAACCCCGTCTGGCGGCTTCATCTGTCTGTCCAAGATATTCGGCCATCAAGGCAGCATGAAGCTCAATATAAAGCCCCGGAGACGCACTGGCCTCTTCACCATCGTCACGCATTTCCGTCAAATATGTGATGCCGGCATCGCCCTGACCGGTGGCGACAAGTGCCCATGCCTTGATCAGCCCGGCAAGCTGGCGTGAAGGAGAATGCTCGCTCATAGTATCGGTAAGCACCATGACCGCCTGCCAATCGCGATCTTGAATGGCAATGGCTGTTGCCGGCTCGGCGCTGAAGGCAGTGGAGATGTTAAGCTGTTCCATCTGCCTGCCTAGAGCTGCTGCTTTGGTGATTTTCCCCTGATAATATTGCGTCATGAAGGTCTGGCGAAGCAGATCGGCGTTGTCACTGTTGTCGCGCAACGTCTCGAGGAAGAAATTCGCTGATTGATCAATATCGTTAAAATAGAGCGCCTGACGCGCCGCCAGAAAATGACCAGCACTGCTTTCTGTTTTGGGTTGTGGTTGTATGGGCGTGGTGGTGCTGGCAAGAACACTATCGCCCGGTTGATTACCCACACATCCCGCAAGACCAACCATAAGCATGGACAAGACGCTAAAAACCATCTGATGATGCGGGACAGACAATGACCTTGGGTTGGGCGCACTGATATCATCAGAGTATCCCAAAGTTCGCCATTGTCGCATGTTTCTGCCCTTTACATATTCGGGTAATTCGGCCCACCGCCCCCTTCGGGCGTTACCCACATAATATTCTGGGTCGGGTCCTTGATATCACAGGTTTTGCAGTGAACACAGTTTTGTGCGTTGATCTGTAACCTGGCATCGCCATCATCACCCGTAACGATTTCGTAGACACCGGCGGGACAGTAACGCTGTTCCGGCGCATCATACAGGGCAAGATTATGGGAGATAGGCACCGATGTGTCTTTGAGCGTCAGGTGTGCAGGCTGATTCTCTTCATGGTTTGTACCGGACAGGTAAACTGATGAGTTGCGATCAAAGCTGATTACATTATCTGGTTTTGGGTAAGTGATCCTCGGCGCTTCCGACGCTTTTTTCAGGGCCGAATGGTCATGATGATTTTTCAGCGTCCATGGGGCGCGTCCGCGCAGCAGATAGGTGTCGATCGCGGCATAGGCAAGGCCCAGCCATAGCCCCTTGCCGAATCCAGGGCGAATGTTTCGCACTTTGTAAAGCTCTGGCCAGAGCCAGGATTGCTGCAGCTTTTCGGGATAGGACACTGGCTCATGACCGGGAGACATTGCTTCGAGCGCTTCAAAAATCGCTTCTGCGGCAGTCATTCCTGATTTCATTGCGGTATGTGTACCCTTGATTTTTGGCACATTGAGGAAGCCAGCCGTGCATCCAACAAGGCAGCCGCCCGGAAATGTCAGTTTAGGCACAGATTGAAATCCGCCTTCATTGAGCGCGCGTGCACCATAGGAAACACGGCGGCCACCCTCAAAAACCGAGCGCACGGCTGGATGCGTCTTGAAACGCTGGAACTCCTCAAAAGGAGAGAGATGGGGGTTGCTGTAATCAAGCGCCACAACATAGCCGACAGCAACTTGATTGCCGTTGAGATGATAGAGGAACGAGCCGCCATAGGTGTCTGAGGCAAGTGGCCAGCCAACAGAGTGCCACGCGAGACCAGGCTTCGCTTTCTCAGGGTCAATATCCCACAATTCCTTAATACCAATGGCAAAGGTCTGAGGGTCCTTGCCCTCGCGCAAATCAAATTTCTCAAACAGAGTCTTGGTCAGGTGTCCGCGACAACCCTCGGCGAAGACGGTCTGTTTGCCGACCAGCTCCATTCCCCGCATATAGCCATCTGTAGGCTCACCATCTTTGCCGATCCCCATGTCACCAGTGGCGATTCCCCGAACCGCACCGGACTCGTCATAGAGAATTTCAGCAGCCGGAAAGCCGGGATAAATCTCAACGCCAAGCTCCTCGGCCTGTTCAGCCAACCACCGGCAAAAATTGCCAAGCGAGATGATGTAGTTGCCATGATTGTTCATGCTGGGCGGTGTTGGCATGCGAACGGAGCCGGTTTCGGTGAGGAACATGAATTTGTCATCAGTCACGGGCGTGTCAAGCGGGGCGCCCCGATCCTGCCAATCCGGGATCAACTCATTGAGTGACCGGGGCTCCAGCACAGCACCTGACAGAATATGGGCACCGACCTCGCTGCCTTTTTCGATCAGACAAACCTCGATGTCGCGGCCTGCCTCTGCGGCAAGCTGCTTCAGTTTTATTGCCGCTGACAGGCCAGATGGCCCCCCGCCGACAATTACCACATCGAATTCCATGGTTTCGCGTTCCATTTCCCCACCCTCTGACTTTACCTATTACGCTTTACGCTGCAAAATTTCATTTTATTTAGTATAACCAACTAAGACTTCATATTGGCTTTTTTGCCACAACCAAAGCAACTGGAATTCGACGGAAAGTTATATGTCTGCGAACGATCTGACCCGTGACGAATTAATAGCCTGCCTTGACTGGCAGGTTGCGTGTGGCGCAGATGAGGCGATTGGCAATCAGGCAACTCATGATCAGCCCTTTGTTCCCCTCAAATCCTTTCTTTCGACTCCGTCCGCCGCGGGGCAAGCCAACCTTGTTGGCGCACGCCAGGATTCGGTGCGACATGCAGCACCCCAGGTGGCTACCCCCTCATCCCCATCGCAAACCGCTGCACAACAGCAAATATCACCGCCGCTGATCGAGCCTGCCGGGGATGAATTGGCCGCCATCACATCGCTCGACGCACTCCGCGTTGCGCTGGAGCGGCTTGAGGGCTGCGCGCTCAAGAACACGGCTGGCAATCTGGTCTTCTGTGATGGCAATCCGGGCGCACGCGTGATGATTGTTGGTGAGGCGCCCGGCCGTGATGAGGATCGTGTTGGCTTGCCCTTTGTTGGTGCCGCTGGCCAGCTGCTTGACAGGATGCTGGCCAGCATTGGGCTGGACAGGTCGGCGGTTTATATCACCAACCTGCTGCCTTGGAGGCCCCCGGGGAACCGGACACCAACTGCAGAGGAAACACGGCTTCTTCTGCCCTATCTGCGTCGCCATATTCAATTGGCAAAGCCCGAATATCTGTTGATTCTGGGTGGCTCGTCAGCAAAGGCGCTTCTTGGTACCAAGGACGGGATATTAAAGTTGCGCGGTGTCTGGCGTGACGTTGATTTTGGTGATGGTGCCACCCGGCCAACCCTTTGCAGTCTGCATCCGGCCTATTTGCTCCGCTCACCGGCGCAAAAACGCCTGTCTTTTGATGATTTGCTTTCGCTGCGCGCAAGACTTGCTTAGGTTGTAGCCCCATGCAACATTTTCACCATCGCAACTCATCCCGTCCGAGCCGGAATGCCCCCCATCTGATCAGGGGCTATCTGATAATGGGCATTGGCTGTTTGCTTGCGGGGCTTTTCATGATGTCTCCCCAGCCGGCATCTGCGCAACAGACACGTCCATCACTGCCACAGCCGCTCAGTGACTTTGATGTTGGTCAGTATCAGCGGCTTTTTCAATTGCAGGAAGTTGGCCGGATGAAGCAGGCGATCCGCGAGGCGGGCCGTATCGAGAATGACATTTTGATGGGTCACCTGCTTTCAAAACGTTATTTACATCCAACAGCCTGGCGATCTACCTACAAGCAGCTCTATCGTTGGCTGCGCGTCTATAATGACCATCCGGATGCAAGCCGCATTTATTGGCTGGCCAAACGCCGCCGACCGGGAAATGCCAAAGCGCCGACAGCGCCAAAGGCCGGGTATCTGAACGGATTCGGACTGATCTCGCAAAATGAATACCGGCCACCGATGCCGCTTAGTTCGGCGGGTCGGGCATCGCCGCGGACAACGAGGCGCGTTGCTAGTGAAGTTCGCCGTGCAATTCGCCGCGGCTGGCCAACGGGCGCGCTGAAAGTCGTCAACGACCCGGAAAACAGGCGTTATTTGACGAAGGTTGAGGAAGCGCAACTGCGCGGTGAGATTGCCCATGCCTATTTCATTTTTGGCCTTGATCAAAAAGCAATTCGCGAAGCAAGGCATGCGATTGGTGCTGGCCGCGAGTCAGCGTTTATGGGGTATTGGGCTGGAGGTTTGGCGGCATGGCGCAGCGGACAATATGATCTGGCTGGGCAGTTTTTCAAATCGCTCGCAGATCAGGAAACTGTCTTTGATGAGCTGCGGAGCGCGGCCGCTTTCTGGGCGCAACGGGTGGCGCTGCGGCAAGGCAGGCCGGAGGAGGCTGCGCGCTTTCTTGATCTATCAGCAAGTGTACAGCAAGGGTTTTATGGTGTGATCGCCAGACAGGCCAGCGGCCAGCAGATTGATATTTCATTCAATTTGCCAGCGTATGACCCGGGCTTTATGACCTGGCTTGGAGAGCAGAAGGGTGGCCAACGGCTTTTTGCTCTGATGCAGATCGGCCTGATCAATGATGCCGAGCGTGAAATGCGTTATCTGTGGGCTGATATTCCAGTTCATTTGCGATCGTCGGCACTGCGCTTTGCGATTGATAACGGCATGGCTGGGCTCGCTTATCGTGCTGGCGCTCTGATCGGAAAGAATGAGGGAAAAACGTGGTATGGCGCGCTTTATCCCGTGCCAAAGTTTGAAGCTGAATTCACCGTCGACCAAGCGCTTGTCTGGGCTATTGCGCGCCAAGAATCAGGCTTTAACCCGGGCGCTAAAAGCCGGGCAAAGGCCGCTGGCCTGATGCAGGTCATGCCATCGACAGCGTCTTTTATAATGCGCAAACGCTCATACCGCTCACACGAGCGCCATTTGCTGCTAAACCCAACAATCAACCTTGAGATTGGCCAGCGTTATATCCGCCACCTTCTCGATGAACCGTTGATTGATGGCTCACTCGTCAAATTGCTGGCGGCGTATAATGGTGGCCCGGGCAATCTCAGTAAATGGCTGCGAAAGGTTGACCATCAGGATGACCCGTTTCTGTTGATTGAGTCCATTCCCTCCCGTGAAACACGGTCCTATATAAAGAGTGTGATAACGAATTTGGCGATGTACCGGATGCAGTTTGGACAATTAGCACCAGCTCTGAAAGCGCTGGCCGCGGGACGGCGCGGAACCTTCGTGTCCTTGATTGATCAACCCAACGTTAAGACATCGTGGTTGCAAAGCAAGCCTTTGCAGGACAACAGAAGCCAATGACTGAGGGAGGCGAGACCTATGCGCAGCAATGATGACCGGGTTGATAAATCCATCACTTTCCAACCGGTGAATATTGCCGTGATGACGGTGTCTGACACACGCACGACTGGAGATGATCGGTCGGGTGATCTGCTGGCGTCACGTGTCATTGAGGATGGCCATGTGCTGGCAGACCGAGCAATCATTACTGATGATCAGCCAAAGATTGTAGCAAGGCTTGAAGAATGGATCGATGATCCGGCGGTTGATGCGGTGGTGGCCACGGGCGGAACAGGCCTCACCGGGCGTGATGTGACGCCGGAGGCTTTTCGGGCTGTTTTTGACAAGGAGATTGAAGGATTTGGCGAATTGTTCCGCTATCTCTCCTTTCAGAAGATTGGAACTTCGACAGTACAGTCACGGGCGCTTGCGGGTGTTGCGGGTGGTACATATCTTTTTGCCCTGCCGGGGTCGCCATCTGGCTGTCGTGATGGCTGGGATGAGATCCTGCGCTACCAGCTTGATATTCGTCACAAGCCCTGCAATTTCGTCGAGATCATGCCGCGATTGACCGAGTCAGTTACCCAGCGACGTCGAGGATAATGCCCGATCTTCTGCTCGAAAAGCGACACCTTGCGACAGGTCGCGGTGCTGTCATTGGCATTGATGAAGCTGGACGCGGACCGTGGGCAGGACCAGTGACGGCCGCCGCCTTCTGGCTCAACCCGAATTGTTTTGATCAGATCCCACCAGAGCTGAATGATTCGAAAAAGCTCAACCCGGCCAAACGCGCTTCCATTTACGCCGCGTTGATCGGTGGTGAGCATGCCTTTTCTGTAGTGTCGATAGCTGCTGCTGAAATTGACCAAATTGGTATTCTTGCCGCCACTTTTCTGGCCATGCGTCATGCGACCACACAATTACAGGAGCTTTTGATCAGCCGTCAGTATCCCGGCGTTGGGTTGTGTCTTGTCGATGGCAATCTAGACCCCGATCTGGGACTGCCGACCAAGACAGTGATCAAGGGGGACGCCCTATCTTGTTCTATTGCGGCCGCATCCATCATCGCTAAGGAAACCCGGGACAATCTGATGCGTAGCCTTGCGCGAGATCATGATGTTTACGGCTGGGACAGCAATATGGGCTATGGGACCAAAAGCCATTCAGAAGCCCTGCAGGTGCATGGCGTCAGCGAACATCACCGCCGAAGCTTCGCGCCGATCAAACGATTGCTGCAAGTGTGACCGCTCCGCATTTTCCAACTTTTCACGTTGGCGAATGACATCAGCATTTTTTGCGACACACCTTTTTAATTGGATAGGTTTGGCCGTTCTGGTTGGCTGACCAAGCGTTTGGCCTAATGGCGACCCACTAGATGAATGATGTCTGCCAGATATCACCACAATATGTTGTGATTACTTTAACTTCGCCAGTTAACATGTTGACTTTACGCTATAATGTGATTCTTTTAGGGGTGTCTCATCACAAAACCCAACCGATTTAACAGGTTTTTGATGGTGTTTGGGCGCAATTTTCAGCCGGTCTTTTAGACGGGGATAGGAACGCTTGCAGTGAAAACGAATGTGATCGAATGTGGTGAATGTATCGAGAAGCTGGCAAAGCTCGATAACGGTTCAGTTGATCTCGTATTTGCTGATCCGCCCTACAATCTACAGCTTGGTGGTGTTTTGTCACGACCCGACCATACGCATGTCGATGCGGTCGAGGAAGAGTGGGATCAGTTCGATTCTTTCGCAAGTTATGACGCGTTCAGTCTTGCCTGGTTGACCGAGGCACGTCGCGTACTCAAGCCAGATGGAGCTATCTGGGTTATTGGCAGTTACCATAATATCTTTCGGATTGGTGCGATTCTTCAGGATCTGGATTTCTGGATTCTGAATGACGTGATCTGGCGGAAAACCAATCCGATGCCGAATTTCCGTGGGCGGCGTTTCACCAACGCACATGAAACGCTGATTTGGGCGGCGAAATCCCAAAAATCACGCTACACCTTTAATTATGAGGCGATGAAGGCGTTGAATGATGATGTGCAGATGCGCTCGGATTGGGAACTGCCAATCTGCACCGGGGCTGAGCGTTTGAGGAACGCTGGCAGGAAGGCCCACCCAACGCAAAAGCCTGAGTCGCTGCTGGCGCGCATTCTTCTGGCCTCGACCAATCGCGATGATGTTATCCTCGACCCGTTCTTTGGTACCGGGACCACAGGTGCTGTTGCCAAGAGATTGCGCCGTAACTTCATTGGCATTGAGCAGGACCCTTCCTACGTCAAGCTGGCGCGGGAGCGAATTGCCGACATTACGCCAATCGGCTCGCCAGACCTGTTGGCAACACCGCCAAAGCGAGCCAAGCCAAAAGTGCCTTTTGGCACTCTTATTGAGCGGGGCATCCTGCGTCCCGGGGACAGGCTGTTTGATGCGCGGCGGCGTTTCTCGGCCCAGGTCCGGGTCGATGGTTCCCTTGTCACCGCCAAGCATGAGAGCGGATCGATTCATACGCTGGGTGCGAAGCTGCAATCTCTGCCATCATGTAATGGCTGGACGTTTTGGCATGTGGAGCGCAACGGCGCAGATGTATCCATTGATAGTTTCCGTGAGGCTTTGCGGGAAACTGGTGACTTCGGCGATAAATAGGGTACCACTCTGCACCGATCGATAAAAATCCGGTGCTATTCCAGATAGCGCCCGACCAGTCAATTATGTGTTTTTCGATCAATGCGGTTTAACTTTCACCACATAAGAAAATTTTGTTATTATCGCTCTGGAAACGTCACTGAATTAACATGGTATCGTCACTTCAATCAGCGCAACAGGTTGCACAAATTCGTCACCGTGCAGGGCGGCGGCAACTGGTGAATATTGGCCGAATGTTGTTGTCGCTCTTTTGTCTTGTTGGTTTTGAAACAATCCTGTCATTGCTTTTGGAAGGCCGATATCTGCTCAGTGCTTCTGACACGATCAGAGTTTCAGCTCTGCTGATCACGGGCATTTACCTGATTATATTTCTGGTTGCCTTGCGTCTCTCAAGATGGACACGCTTTCGCACCGGGGAACAGCTTTTGTCAGTATGGTTGATTTTGGGCCTTGCTGGCACACTCGGCTTGTTGATGTTTCGCCTTCCTTACTCGGTTACGTTCCTGGGTTTGATTTACCCAACGGCAACCGTTATTCTGTTGCTGTTTGGCAAAGGACTCTCACAACGATCAAGCATGCGTCTTGGGGTGTCGGCACTGTTAATCGACCAGATTGACAGCCGTACCGGCGCGTTTATTCCCATGGACAGCGCATCGCTTCCAGAAGGCGCAATCGATGCTGTGCTTGTTTCAGAAGAGCAACTGTCCGACTCGGGTTGGACGCCCTTTTTGTCTTGGTGTGCGCTGAATGCTGTACCCGTAATCATGATTCGTGATTACATCGAAGCAGAGTCGGGCCGTGTAGATCTTAAGAATTTTACCTTCACCGACCTTCTGCATGTCCGGTCGTCTGATACCTATTTGTTTGTAAAACGGGTGTTTGATGCGGTGTGCAGCCTGCTACTTTTGCTCGTTTTTAGCATTCCAATGGCTCTGATGGTGGTGGTGATCAAGCTTGAAACCACTGGCCCGGCCATTTTTGCACAGCAACGCATTGGTCTGGGGGGTGTATCTTTTACCATGTATAAATTTAGATCGATGGTGACCGATGCTGAGAGAGGTGGTGCACAATTTGCCGCCAAAGGCGACAAACGTGTGACGCGTGTCGGTAAATTTATCAGAAAATTCCGGATTGATGAATTACCACAGCTTTACAATGTGCTGCGTGGCGATATGAGCTTGATTGGGCCGCGCCCTGAACAAAAAAATTTGCTCGATGAGCTTGTCGAGGAGATCCCGCTTTTTCCCTTCCGCCATTCAGTAAGACCCGGAATTACAGGGTGGGCACAGGTTTGTCAGGGATATGCCTATGATGTCGACAGTAGCAGTGAGAAAATCACCTACGATCTGTTCTACATCAAAAATCTGTCTTTTCTGCTTGATATGACAATCATCGTCCGCACGATCAGGATTATGCTCACAGGCTTTGGGTCGCGCTAATATTCATATGTCTGCAGGGCAGCAACCGGACAGTCAAGCCGGTCACGACCCTTCAAGCCTGTCAGCTCAATGATACTGACAGCTCCAGCCAGAACACCACCGGCCTGCTTCACGAGCTGTGTTGCAGCAACCAGAGTTCCCCCAGTTGCCAGAAGATCGTCACACAGAACAATGCGCCGGTTGTGGAGCTGTCGGCTTGCCTGAAGCGACAACCGCGCCTCGCCATATTCGAGCGCGTAGGATTGCTCCAAAACCTCACCGGGCAACTTGCCGGCCTTGCGAACCATGATGGCCCCGCAATCTAGCTCCATAGCCAATGGCAAGGCAAAAAGAAAGCCGCGTGCGTCGATGCCGGCGATGACGTCTGGCTTCATTGGTTGCGCGAGATCACACAGGGCAGACATGGCCGCTTTGACGATCACCTTGTCTTCAAGAATCGGACTTATGTCATAAAAGGTGATGCCCTCTTTGGGGAATCCGGGTGTTTTTGAAATAAAGCTGTCGAAGTTAACTGGCATTGGCAACAAGTGCCTTTCGTTCAAGTCGCCGACGATGTAGCACCGGTTCGGTATATCCTGATGGTTGTGCCCGCCCGTCAAAAACGAGATCGCAGGCAGCCTGAAAAGCAATGGATGCGTCAAAATCATCTGCCATTGGCCGGTAACGAGGATCACCCTCGTTCTGTCGGTCAACAACCGCCGCCATTTCCTTCATCACCTCCATCGCACGCTGCTGTGAGCAGACACCGTGATGAATCCAGTTGGCAATATGTTGCGAGGAAATCCGCAAGGTTGCCCGGTCTTCCATAAGACCAACATCGTGAATGTCAGGAACTTTTGAACAACCGACACCCTGATCGACCCATCTTACAACATAGCCGAGAATGCCCTGGGCATTATTTCGCAATTCCTGGCGGATATCATCATCAGACCAGTTTGGACGGGATGAGATAGGCACGGACAAGATTTCCGAGCGGCTTGCCGGCGTGCGCGTGGAGAGCTTTTTCTGTTGGTCGCGTACATTCACCGTGTGATAGTGGAGTGCATGAAGCGTTGCTGCGGTTGGTGAGGGCACCCATGCGCAATTGGCGCCAGACAGAGGATGGCTGATCTTCTGTTCCATCATGTCGGCCATGCGATCAGGCATTGCCCACATTCCCTTGCCAATTTGCGCCCTGCCGCCAAGGCCACAGGCGAGACCGACATCGACATTTCTGTTTTCATAGGCGGTGATCCACGCAGCATTTTTCATATCGCCCTTGCGGATCATCGCCCCGGCCTCCATTGAGGTGTGGATCTCGTCACCTGTGCGGTCAAGGAATCCTGTATTGATGAACACGACCCGTTCGCTTGCAACACGGATACATTCTTTCAGGTTGATGGTTGTGCGGCGTTCCTCATCCATAATCCCCATCTTGATGGTGTTGGTATCCAGGCCCAAAACATCCTCGACAGCAGCAAAGATTTCCGTGGCAAAGCGCACCTCATCTGGGCCGTGCATCTTGGGTTTCACAATGTAAATTGAACCGTTCGCTGAATTTGCCCTTCGCTGTAGATCAGGAAGCGCTCCCGCAACTGTCATGAAAGCGTCCATGATGCCTTCAGGAATCTCGCTGCCATCGGTAAGGTGGATGGCGGGATTGGTCATCAAATGCCCGACATTACGGACCAGCATCAACGCACGGCCGTGCAACTTCGTCTCACCCCCATCTGGCGTGGCATAGATAATGTCGTCGACCAGTCTGCGGGTGACCATCTTGCCGGCTTTTTCAAAATTGTCTTGAAGCGTTCCCCGCATCAACTGGTTCCAATTGTAATAAGCCAGGATTTTGTCCGTCGCATCGACAGCAGCAATTGAATCCTCGCAATCCATGATGCTTGAGATCGCGGCCTCGGCGCGAACGTCATTGATGCCAGCAGGATCGTCTTTGCCAATGGCGCCGCCGCGATCAATCATGATCTGCAGATGCAGTCCATTGTTATTAAGAATGATCGATCGTGGGTCTGCTGACGTGCCTGTGTAGCCCGTGAACTTGCTTGTATCGACGAGGGTCGTTTTGCCGCTTTCACATTTGACCTCCAGCGTGTCACCAACAATGGCGAGGTTCGTGACATCGGTCCATGAGGCGTTGGCCAGCGGTGTCACCGCGTCCAGTGTTTTGCGCACATAGGCGATGACCTGTTTGCCCCGCGCCACATCATAGCCAGATGTCTGTGCCTTGGCGCTTGCCTGAGGAATCACATCGGTCCCATAGAGCGCGTCATAGAGGCTGCCGAAACGGGCATTTGCAGCGTTAAGCGCATAGCGGGCGTTGGTGATTGGCACGACCAGTTGTGGTCCCGCCACTTGGGCAATCTCGGCGTCGACATTTTCTGTCGTGACCTGAAAATCAGGCCCTTCATCGAGCAGATAGCCTATGTCCTTCAAGAACCTCTCATAGGCGTTCTGATCAATGCCGTTTCGCGCGTTGTCTTTTAGCCAGTTATCAATCTGATCCTGCATTGTCCGTCTGATGGCGAGCAGCTCTCGATTGCGCGGTGCCAGCGCATGAACCGCTTTATCAAACCCTGCCCAGAAATGGTCAGTGGATATCGAGCTGCCTTTCAGAAGCTCATCATTGACAAAATTATATAGATCCGTGTTGACGGTCAGGTTTCCACAATTTGTGAAATTTGACATGAGTTCACTCCGAGGTGAGAGGCGCGGAAAGAGATAAGAGAAAAGCACGTTTGAATACAGTCAAACATTGCGACAGAACAAGCATAATCAGCGCTAACATGGCGAAAAAAATTCTTGAGTCTAACTTACTCCCAATTCAGCCCCATTGGTGCTGGGATAGCAGGTTTGTGGAGTGTGGCTTTTCCCAACTTAGCTAAAGGACCAGCCGAGACCGGCACCATCCAACGCGGCCTTGATTTGCGATATGAGCTGTTCCAGAGCTTCTGGGCTGTCAGCCTCGGCCCGTGCGACCAGCGCGGCTTCGGTGTTTGACGCACGAACCAACCACCACCCGTTGGAACAAGTCACCCGGACTCCATCAATGGTGTTGATGGCATCTGGCTCATAATTTTGTGAGACGACTGATTGCAGTTTTTCCATGATGGAGAATTTTCTGTCATCGGTGCAGTCGATCCGCAATTCCGGTGTTGCATGCTGGTCTGGCAAGCTGTCCATGAAGGCGGTGATGGATTGGCCGCTGCGCACCATTTGGGTAAGGATGCGCAACGCAACGTAAATGGCATCGTCAAAACCAAAGTAATCATCGGCAATGAATATGTGGCCAGACATTTCGCCGGCCAGGGGTGATCCTGTTTCAGCCATTTTCTTCTTCATATGGCTATGTCCTGTTTTCCATATTGCTGCGTTCGCCCCTGCAGCAGATAGCATGTCCACTGCCAACTGTGATGATTTCACATCAAGCAGCATTGTTCCACCCGGGTGTCGCTTGGCAACATCTTGGGCAAGGTAAGCTGTCAGAAGATCGCCCGGCACCTGCCGACCCTTGGCATCTACGATACCAATCCGATCGCCATCTCCGTCAAAGCCAATTCCCAGATCGGCATCTTTTGATTTGACAGCTGCTCGCAGAATTTCGAGTGTTTCGGGATCCACCGGATTGGGGTGATGGTTGGGAAAGGTGCCGTCAATCTCGGAAAACAGAACTTCATGCTGTCCCGTCAGCCGCTCGACCACAGCATCGGTCACCGACCCGCTGGCACCATTGCCGCAATCCCAGACAACCGACAGATCGCCAGCGTCAGCGGATTGTAAAAGTCTGGTTACATATTCGCTGAAAACTGATCGAGTCTCGCAGCTGCCACCACTTTGCGAGGGAACCCCTGCAGCGCATGAGGCACCGAGCTCTGTGATTTCTGCGCCAAAAAATGATTTTCCACCCATCACCATTTTAAAACCGTTATGTGACGGGGGGTTGTGGCTACCGGTCACCTGGATTGCGCCATCGGCGTCAAGATGTGTTGCGGCAAAATACAACATCGGTGTTGGCCCGCAGCCAATATCTGTTACCTCTGCGCCGCCATCAACCAATCCGTCAATCAGCGCTGCAGAGAGCTGTGGGGATGAGAGGCGACCATCACGCCCAACAACCACTTTATTTCCAAGAGACTTAATGGCAAGGCAGGCGGCAAAGGCGCGGCCAATCGCTGTAGCGTCTGCAGGGCTGAGGGTTTCATCACAAATGCCACGGATGTCATAGGCACGAAGGATGCTTGGATGAAGAGCATTGGCGTTCATGAAAAACGATCCTTGATCCAGCTTCGCAGGTCAGGTGCAAGCGTCTCATTCGCCATGGCAAAGGCAATATTTGCCTGCAGAAATCCCATTTTTGAGCCGCAGTCAAACCGTTCTCCAGAAAACCGCAATCCGTAGAAATCAGATTTTCCAATCTGTTGGGCAAGCGCATCTGTCAGCTGGATTTCATCACCGGCACCACGCTCGCCGGTGGACAGAGTCTGGAATACTGCCGGGTCGATTATGTAGCGGCCGACGACAGCGATGTTTGATGGCGCGTCTTCGGATTTTGGTTTTTCCACAAGGCCTGTGACCTCGACAAGTTTGCCGTCATCAGCACCTGGCGTGATGATCCCGTAGGCATGGGTCTGGTCTTTTGGCACATTCATCGCCGCGACCATATTGCCGCCACGGTAACACGCCGCCATTTCTGCAATACAGCTGTGACCAAGGATTAGATCGTCCGCCAACAATATGGCCACTGGTTCATCATGGACCATGTTGCGGGCGCACCAGACGGCATGCCCCAGACCCGCAGGATCCTGCTGTCTTACATAGCTCACTGATCCCGGTTTGTGAATCATGTCATGCACCACGGCAAGTGCATCAGTCTTGCCTTTGGCGATGAGTGTCTTTTCCAACTCATAGGAGTGATCGAAATGGTCTTCGATGGCGCTTTTATTCCGTCCCGTTACAAAAATGAATTCCTCTATACCGGCCTCGGCAGCTTCTTCAACGGCATATTGAATCAGAGGTTTGTCTACAACGGGAAGCATTTCCTTGGGCAGGGCCTTGGTCGCAGGTAAAAATCTGGTACCTAGACCACCAACAGGAAAAATCGCTTTTTTAATCATCGGACAACTTTCATTAGTAAGCAGATAGTTTGGCTATTGATAATCATGGAGTACCGCCCCATAAAGAGACGGTCAAGTAACAGCAGATGACAAAGAGTGAGATCGATGTCCGCACAGGCAATCTCCGACATTTTGGCCCAATCCGCAGCTGTCAAATTGGCCACGGCTGAACAATGTAGCTCTGCCGCCCTCGAGGCAAGCCATATGATCGCAACCGCGCTTCAGAGCGGGGGCAAATTGATGCTCTGTGGAAATGGTGGCTCCGCTGGTGATGCGCAACATTTGGCAGCAGAATTTGTTGCCACCCTTGACCACCAGCGGCCACGTGCGGGACTTGCCGCGATCGCCCTGACAACGGACACCTCATTTATCACGGCCTATGCGAACGATTTCGGCTTTGATGGCATTTTTTCACGCCAAGTGGAAACGCTTGGCAGGACGGAAGATGTTCTGATTGGCATTTCAACCAGCGGAAATTCTAAAAATATTGTTGGCGCGATGCAGGTAGCGCGTGCCGCAGGCATTGGCACGATTGCCTTTAGCGGCGAGGCAGGCGGTGAGATCTGCAGCCACGCCGACATTGCCATCTGTGTTCCCAGTCGAAAAACAATGCATGTTCAAGAAGCCCATATAGCGCTTGGCCACGTCATCACCCTCACCGTTGAACAGATTCTTGGTCATCAGTGATATGGTGCGAAAAGGCACAGGCATGGCTGTAACATTAATCATTGGTCAGCAAAGGACGGCAAAGTGAAGATCGCGATAGTTGGTACCGGTTATGTTGGATTAGTGTCTGGCGCGTGTTTTTCAGAATTTGGCTTTGATGTCACCTGTATCGACAATGATGCTGAAAAAATTGCAAAAATTGGTGATGGCATCATGCCGATTTACGAGCCCGGACTGGAGGATTTGGTTGCGCGCAATGTCGAAGCCGGCAGGCTGCATTTTTCCACCGACATTGGCCCGGCTGTGGCAGTAGCGGATGCCGTCTTCATTGCTGTTGGCACCCCTACGCGCCGTGGTGATGGGCACGCCGATCTTACCTATGTCTATGCGGTAGCTGAGGAGGTTGCCGCCTATCTGACTGGCTATACGGTTGTAGTCACCAAATCGACAGTTCCTGTTGGTACGGGCCGAGAGGTAAGCGCAATAATCCGTCAAGCCAATGCCAGCGTGGATTTTGATGTTGCCTCAAACCCGGAGTTTCTGCGTGAAGGCGCGGCGATTGGTGATTTCATGCGGCCGGACCGGGTGGTGGTTGGCGCCGAAACTGACCGCGCAAGAGAGGTCATGCGGGCGCTGTACCGGCCCCTTTTTCTGATCGAGACTCCAATCATGTTTACCGGCCTGGAGACATCAGAGCTGATCAAATATGCGGGCAATGCCTTTCTTGCTGTCAAAATTTCCTACATCAACCAGATGGCAGATTTGTGTGAGGTGGTCGGCGCGAATGTGCATGATGTTGCCAAGGGCATCGGCCTTGATAAACGTATCGGCAGCAAATTTCTGCATCCGGGACCAGGATATGGTGGATCATGTTTCCCCAAGGACACATTGGCCCTTGTCAGGACCGCACAGGACCATAATGTCCGCATAGGCATCGTCAATGAAGTTGTTGATTATAACGACGCGCGGAAACAATCAATGTCGCGGCGGGTTATCGATGCAATGGGTGGCGAGGTTAAGGGCAAGGCCATCGCGATATTGGGTCTCGCCTTCAAGCCGGAAACGGACGACATGCGGGACAGCCCATCCTTGGATATCATCCCACACCTTTTGGCCGCGGGCGCAAACATCAGCGCCTATGATCCAAAGGCCATGGATGAGGCAAGACACCTTTTGGCTGAGTCTGTCCATTTTACGAACAGTGCGGAGGATTGCATTACTGGTGCCGATGCCGTTGTTCTGGTTACCGAATGGAATGAATTTCGGGCCCTGACCCCGGAGCGATATCTAGCCGTAATGAAGGGCAGGGTCATGGTTGATTTGCGCAATATCTATGCACCAGAGGAAATGACAGATGCCGGGCTGCGTTATAGCTCAATCGGCCGTTAGGGGCAGGTGAAAACATCCCATTTCAACCGCTCGTCGCGTAGTGTTTTGCAGGATTCTTCGGAGTCCAGACCTTGATCCAGTCTTGTGATTGATTTGAATTTTGATGTCTGCTGGATGAAATGGAAATGCCAGCTCTGGTCGACCTCAGCGCATTTGCACTGATCATTTTCAGGGTGATGGCTCAAAAAATGTGCTTGTGCCAGTGAAGGCATGCCGAACAAACACAAAGCAATTGTCATGATTACAGGTTTCACCGTGACGAGCCTCACTGTCTTCCCTCTGTCTGTTCCGGCTGCAGATTTGGGATCGTTCCCATGAAGCACCCTATCAATGCAATAATGGTTGCATCGTATGCAATACAAAGCTCCACCATTATCCGCGTGTTAAAAGACAACGTCATGTGGGCATATATTGTTAGGGTTGTTCAAAAATTCTGACGATGCAGGTTTTCAGACATGTCACGTTTTTTGGGATTGTCTTTTGGGGGTTGAGCGGTACGCCAGCATGAATTTGCGTTTTTTGAAGGACTGGAGCGGGTGAAGGGATTCGAACCCTCGACCCCAACCTTGGCAAGGTTGTGCT
>ERZ802830.265-NODE-265-length-52037-cov-24.2278_pt1:0-7500 | contig 52037 bp, 47 predicted proteins | sample MGYA00345654_ERZ802830 | MGnify/ENA primary metagenome ERZ802830 (study PRJEB30503, sample SAMEA104212375) | marine metagenome | biome: Westerlies Biome; feature: [SRF] surface water layer (ENVO:00010504) within the epipelagic zone...; material: water...
TCGTTCATTATTTTCTCCTATTTAAATCACTTTTTAAAATTATTCCACCGTTACACTTTTTGCAAGATTTCTTGGCTGATCTACATTTAGTTTTTTTCCTACAGCAATATAATATGCAAACAATTGGAGAACTATTGTTACTAACTGGCAAAACATAAAATGATTTGTTTTAGGTACAATTATTAAATCATTTGCAAGACTCTTCAAGATCTTATCTCTTGAATCTGTAATAATAATAATTTTTCCTTTTCTAGATTTTATTTCTTCAATATTAGAAATGATTTTATCATATGTTTTATCTTTTGGAACAATAAATACATTTGGCATATCCTTATCAACTAAAGCAATAGGACCATGTTTCATTTCTGCAGCGGGATATCCTTCAGCATGGATATATGATATCTCTTTTAATTTCAGTGCACCCTCGAGAGCTACTGGAAAATTAAGGCCTCTTCCTAGATATAAGAAGTCTTTAGCATTTTTATACTTTAAAGCAATCTTCTTAATCTCATTTTCTTTTTTAAGTATGGTTTTAATTTTGGTGATACTTTCATCAAAGTCTAAGTGAGCTTTTATAGCACTTTTATTCATAGTATCTCTTGAATCTGCTAATTTAAGTGCTAATAAATAAAGTATACTTATTTGAGCAGTAAATGCTTTAGTTGATGCCACTCCTACTTCATGCCCACACCTTGTAAATATTCCACAATTTGTCTCTCTAGCTACTGAACTGCCAGGAACGTTACATAGACCTACTGTAATAGCTCCAAATTCATTAGCTTTTTTAATTGCAGCTAAAGTATCAGCTGTTTCACCGGATTGTGAAATGGCAATTACAACACTCTTATTATCAACTAGAGTTTTATTATATCGAAACTCAGAAGCATATTCAACATGGACTGGTACTTCTGCAAATCTTTCAATTAAATTCTTTCCAATTAAACCTGCATGCCATGATGTACCGCAAGCAGTAATAAATATCTTATCAGCATCTTTGATTTGGGGCCAATATTCAAGCAATCCATTAAGATAAACTCCATCTTTTTTTGTTCTTCCAGTTATGGTATTAGAAATAGTATGAAATTGTTCATGAATTTCCTTATGCATAAAGTATTTGAACTTACCTTTATCGTAATCATCAATTTTAAAATCTATTTTTTCAACTTTTTTTGGAAGACTAACATCTTTATCAATTGATGTTATTTTATAGTCACAATCATTTATAACTACCATTTGAGAATCTTCAAGGTATATAATTTGCTGAGTATGTTTTATAATCGGAGAGACATCGCTACCAATAAAAAATTCACTATCTTTTACTCCTAAAACAAGCGGACTACCTTTTCTGGCAGCGATCATAACATCAGGCTCTTTCTTATTTAAAACAACAATTCCATAAGCCCCATCTACTCTTTGAAGAGCTGCCCTTACAGACTGTTCAAAATTTAGTTTTCCTTGGTTAAAGAAATAACCAATCAATTGCACTAAAACTTCTGTATCAGTTTCAGATTTAAATTTTACTTTTTTTGATTTTAAAAATTTTTTAATTGGATTATAATTTTCTATAATTCCATTATGAACCAATACAATATTTCCTGATTGATCTTTGTGTGGATGAGCATTGACTTGATTTGGCTTTCCATGAGTAGCCCAGCGTGTGTGCGCAATACCAGCACCGTCACAATTTTGAAATTTCCCATCGACTTTAAGTTTTTGCTCTAGCTGAACAACCTTACCACTTCTTTTTGTAATTGAGATTTTTCCATCAGAAAGACAAGCAACACCCGCTGAGTCATATCCTCGGTATTCTAAACGATGTAATCCATCAATTAAGATTGGATAACAATTTTTTGAACCTTTATATGCTACTATTCCACACATGACTTAATATACATTAAATGCATTAATTTTTAATTTGTTATTTTAAGTATCATTTTAACATTTCCCCTATCATATTTATTAGAATCTAAATCTACCTCTTTAAAACCATATTTATCATAAAGATTCCTAGCTATTGTTAAAGAATCATTTGATATTAGAAAAATTTCTTTAGTATTTTTTTGCTTTGCAAAATCAAGGCACTGATCCATTAACATATTAGCAATTCCTTTTCCTCTATAATTTTCTTTTACTGTCATTTTAGCTAATTCAAACTTATAGTCTGAGTTCTTAATCATTGCCACTGTACCTATTGCGTTCTGATCTTCTACAGCAAAAAAAACTTGTCCACCATTATCAATAATTTTTTTTGGATTTAGTAAATCTTTTTTATCAGACTCTTCTAAAATCCAACTTTCTTCTATCCATGCCTTATTCAAAACAAAAAAATCTTTATCAAATTTTGTTTTATACTCTTGAATACAAATATTAGAATTATTGAATTTCATTAATTTGGCCAATAGATATATTCATCATTTTTTTCATACTTTTGTCCCGTATGCTTGTCAATAAGTATTGGTGCATTAACTGTACTTGGCCATAAAGACTCAGTTTGTTCCAAGTTATGCACATCGATTAGTTTATCTAGTAATGCTACTTTTTCTGGATGGTCGATAATAATATTATTTTGTTCGGTTGGATCTATAGCAAGATGGAAAAGCCATTTTTGATCAGCTCTGCTTGTCCTAATTAATTTCCAACCTTTATGCAATACTGTTTGTTGATGTCCTTGTCTCCAGAATAATGTTTCATGCAAAGCTCCATCTTTTGATCCATTTACAAAAGGCAAGAAATCTACTCCGTCTAATACTCTGTCGGTAGGAACTTTAGCATTTCCTGCAGCAGCAATAGTTTGAAAAATATCGTTATGATGTACTGCAGGTTTAAATTGAGTTCCAGCTTCAATTTGATCAGGCCACTTAGCCATAAATGGAATGTGTGTTCCTCCTTCAAAATGAGTAAGCTTCCATCCACGATAAGGGTCATTAATATCAGCAAGTTCTATATAACTTGCTCCCCCATTATCACTTGTTATAATAATTAATGTATTATCTGTAAGTCCATTCTGCTCTAATGCATCAACAATGCGACCTACACTTCTGTCTAATGCAGTAATCATACCTGAATAGACTTGTAGATTATGTCCTGTTGTATGATGGCTAATAGCCTCTACATCATCTTTTAATGCTTGCATAGGATTATGTACTGCCCAATGCGCTAAGTACAAGAAAAATGGTCTATGCTTATTTTTTTCTATTACTTGAATTGCTTCGTCTGTATAGTAATCAGTAAGATATCCTCCAGGAGCAAAATTAGGACTCTTGTTAAAAGATGCACTAAATTGACCTTTAGCCCATACCATGCTATCTACAGGATGATCAGTTTTGGCATTGACAACACGTTTATCATTTTCAGGCAAATAAAGTCCACCTTCCATGAATAAACTATCATCAAATCCTTGATCGTTAGGATGGCTTCCATCCACCCTTCCTAAATGCCATTTTCCAATATGAGCTGTATAATAGCCTGCGTCTTTCAGTACTTCAGCAATAGTAATTTCTTCAGTAGGAATGCCAGCAGAAAATATATCCTTTGCATCTTCATATAATTTTTCTTCTATTTCAATCTTAAGCTCATCATCTTGAATATCAGATATCCATTTCATCAACTGCACAGCACCTGGAAAAAGTGGAGTGAATTCAAATCCAAATCGTGTTGAATAGCGACCTGTCATAATTGAAGCTCTTGACGGAGCGCACATTGCATTGGCTGCATATCCATTTTCAAATACTACTCCATCTCTAGCAACTTGATCTATATGAGGAGTTATCAATAAACCGCTTCCTGCTCCTCCATTATAAAGTGAGACATCATTGAAACCTAAATCATCTGCAAGGATTAAAATAATATTAGGCCTATTATCTAGTATTTTATTTTCAAAAGATGGACCTTGTTGCCAATTTGAGGATCCTTCAGATAAAACAGGGCTTACAATATTTAAAATCTTTGGAAGAGCCCACACAGTAATATTAATTCTATTTTGCCAAACGAAAAGACCTATAAACAACAATAAGAATGTAGCAGCTATAGATTTTCTCATCCTATTCCCACTCAATAGTGGCAGGTGGCTTTCCTGTACAATCATAAACTACTCTACTGACTGTTGAGATTTCATTAACAATGCGATTAGACACCTTTCCAATGAAATCATAAGGAAGATGCGCCCATGTGGCTGTCATGAAGTCAACTGTCTCTACTGCTCTTAAAGCTAAAACATCTTCATACCGTCTTTCATCACCAACAACACCAACTGATTTTATTGGAAGGTAGACAACAAATGCCTGGCTAAGCGAATCATATAAATTAGCTTCCTTTAATTCGTCAATAAAAATCTTATCTGCTTTTTGCAGTACATCAATTCTATCTTTAGTTACTTCTCCCATAATTCTAATACCTAGTCCAGGACCAGGAAATGGATGCCTTTTTAAAATATGCTCAGGAGTATCTAATTCTTTTCCAATCTTTTTCACTTCATCTTTAAATAGATCTCTAATAGGCTCTACTAGCTTCAAATCCATTCTTTCTGGTAATCCACCTACATTATGATGTGATTTAATGACACTAGATTTATCTCCATCAGATGATGATTCAATTACATCTGGATAAATAGTACCTTGTGCAAGCCATTGGACATCTTTGATCTTATTTGCTTCTTTTTCAAATACATCAATAAAAGTATTTCCAATAATTACTCTTTTCTTTTCTGGATCTGTTACACCTTTTAATCGACTAAGAAAAATATCACTAGCTTCTGATAGTTGTATATTAATTCCTAAATCTTGAAAAGTCGTCATAACTTCTTTTACTTCGTCCAATCTCAGTAGCCCATGATCTACAAAAATACAAATTAAATTTTCTTTAATGCATTTATCTAATAGGATTGCAACCACAGAAGAATCTACTCCTCCAGACAAGCCGAGAAGGACTTTATCATTACCTACTTGATCTTTAACCGAAGAAACCATCGACTCTATAATGTCTGATGTCTCCCAATTTTTTTTACACTTACAAACAGAATAAACAAAATTACTTAAAATCTTTGAACCTTCATTAGTGTGTGTTACTTCTGGATGAAACTGTAATCCAAACCATAACTTCTCTTCATTCTGAAAACCTGCAATTGAACAATTATCAGATTGTGCAATGGGAGTAAAGTTATTAGGTAATTTATCAACCTTGTCTCCATGGCTCATCCATACATCTAGAGAACCTTCAGTTAAATCAACTCCATCAAATAAAATTGACGCCTCTACCATCTTTATATTAGCATGACCAAACTCTCTTTTATCAGAACTAATAACAACTCCACCCAGTTCTTGAGCCATTGTTTGCATTCCATAGCAAATACCTAAAAGTGGGATATTAGAATCAAATAAGTCTTTATTAATTTTAGGTGTGTTGGACTTTGTAACTGTTTCTGGACCTCCAGATAAAATGATACCACTAGGATTAATTGAACTAATCTTTTCTATATCAACATCACAAGGAAGAACTATAGAAAAGACTCCAATTTCTCTTATTCTTCGTGCAATAAGCTGAGTATATTGAGATCCAAAGTCTAGAATGATGATTGTATTATTGTTCATTTTAAGATAGATAATATATTATCTAATTTATCCTTTAAATTATTTCTATCCACTACCAAATCTATAAATCCCTTTTCTAATAAAAATTCTGCAGTTTGGAAATCTTCAGGCAACTCCTGATTTGTGGTCTGCTTAATAACACGCTGACCAGCAAATCCTATTAATGCTTTTGGCTCAGCTATTGTAATGTCTGCTTGCATCCCAAAACTTGCTGTAACTCCTCCTGTTGTAGGATAAGTGAGAATTGAAATATATAAACCTCCCTTTTTTGCAAATTTTGCTAAATGGGTACTTATCTTAGATAGTTGCATAAGTGACAGTGCACCTTCTTGCATTCTAGCACCACCGGACTGGCACAAGATAATTAATGGACAATTTTTATCAGATGCAAAATTAATTGCCTTAGAAATTTTTTCACCTACTGCACTTCCCATACTTCCCCCAATAAATTTAAAATTCATAATTGAAATAACTATCTTTTTATCACTGATTGATCCATAATAGCAATCCACTGCTTCTTTATTGGTAGGTACGTCTTTTAAAATATCTTCGTAATTCTTATTAGCTTTAAAATTTAATATATCTGTTGAGACAATATTTTCAAATAATATCTCATAATCATCATCCAAAATAATATTTATATATTTCTCACTTGAGATTGGAAAATGAAAACTACAATGATGACAAATAAAATTAGCAGACTCAAGCTCAGGACTATAAAGAATCTCACCGCAATTACACTTTGTCCACAAGTCGCTTGGTAATTCTTTCTTTTTAGAATCTTTTATATTTTTATCTTTTCTTGTAAACCAACTCATTTTTTACCTGTATTGAATGATCCTATATAGTTAGGCACTAAATTGTTGATAGATTTTGTTTTTAACAAATCAAAATTTTTTATTCCTATATCTATCATATTCTTTGCCGCTGGAGATACAATATGTACACTTGAAGATAAAGGATTGATATTATCTAGCAAATGCTCTGGACCACAATACATTATTGTACCATGATTCTCATTTGATATATTATTCAAAATTATTGATATTGGATCTTCCTCTAGCACATAAGAGTTATTTTTTAAAAAATATCTAGATTGATACAATGTAGTACCATGTGAATGTATCAATACAGTAATCAACTTATCTTGAATATCTTTAATATTAGGCAATAAAAGCAGATCAAATGTAGATATTGGGATAATTGGTATATCCAATGTAAGCGACAAACCTTTTGCATAACTTAATCCCACTCTAAGTCCTGTAAATGAACCTGGTCCCATCGAAATTGCAATACCATCTAAATCCTTAAAAGTTAATGAAAGAGTGCTAAGCATTTTTTCAATCATAATAGGCAAGCTAGTAGCGCTATCATTATTAATAATATCAGATGATTCATGTATGCTATTATTTGAGTGGATAGCTATACTACATTGCTTTGAAGACGATTCAATTGCTAAAATATTCATTATAAAACCTTTATTAATCTTTTCTTCTCTGATATATGCTCAAATTCAATTTCAATCTTATTAATCATATCAATATTCTCTATTAATTCTGGCCATTCTATCAATGTAATTGCTTTATGATTATTTAAATACTCTAATCCACCAATTTCTAAGAATTCTCCCATCGATTTTAGTCGATATAAATCGAAATGATATAAAAATTTACCATTAGAGTTATATTCATTTAAAATTGGATAAGTTGGAGATAAAATAACATCATCAAACCCTAATCCTTTAGAAAATCCTTTTGAAAAAGTAGTTTTTCCGGAACCTAAATCTCCTTTTAGTAAAATAATAGATCCGTAATCTGTGGAATGAGCAAATTTCTTTGCAAAATTGAATGTTTCTTCTGACGAAGACGATATGAATGGTTCTGTTGGTTGCATATTAAGCCTAATATACAAATAT
>ERZ802830.265-NODE-265-length-52037-cov-24.2278_pt1:12500-52037 | contig 52037 bp, 47 predicted proteins | sample MGYA00345654_ERZ802830 | MGnify/ENA primary metagenome ERZ802830 (study PRJEB30503, sample SAMEA104212375) | marine metagenome | biome: Westerlies Biome; feature: [SRF] surface water layer (ENVO:00010504) within the epipelagic zone...; material: water...
CATCCTCTCAGACCAGCTACCGATCTCAGTCTTGGTAGGCTATTACCCTACCAACTAACTAATCGGACGCAAATCTATCTTGAAGTGTAAGCCGAAGCCTACTTTAACAACTATGCCCCGAAGGGCCCGCTGCATTATTTGGTATTAGCACTGGTTTCCCAATGTTGTCCCAATCTCCAAGGCAAGTTATTTACGCGTTACTCACCCGTTCGCCACTTTACTATTATCCGAAGATAAATTCTCGTTGACTTGCATGTGTTAAGCACACCGCCAGCGTTCGTCCTGAGCCAGGATCAAACTCTCAATTGTATTGTTTAAGTTTGTTCGTATATCGACTACAGGATTAAAAGACAAAGGTTCTACATAGTAAATTTTCAAATAACTAAAAAAATTCTTTTGCATTTTTTTGACGCAAAAGCCACGCAAATTATAACGGTTTATACAGATAACCAACTAAAAAATTAAAAAATATTATTATTTTTAAATGACTAGATTAAAAGACCGGCAATTGTAGCAGTTAGCCACGAGGCCAATGCACCACCAAACATAGCTTTTGTAACTAGTTTTGCTAGGTCTTTTTTACGATTTGAAGCCATAGCTCCAATACCACCTAATTGAATTCCAATAGAACCAAAGTTTGAAAAACCACATAGAGCATATGTCGCAATAATAGCAGTACGCTCAGATATGAGCCCATTTGCTATAATTGTTTGTAAGTCTCCAAAGGCAATTAATTCTGTCAAAACAATCTTCTTTCCCATTAACATTCCTACAGTTTGGGCTTCACTCCAGGGTACTCCCATTGTCCATGCTAAAGGTCTGAAAATAAATCCAAAGATAGATTCCATGGATGTTCCTAAGAATGCAAGAAAAAAATTGATCATTGCTACAAATGATATAAATGCAATTAACATAGCAGCAATATTTGCTGCCAACTTTAAACCGTCTGTGGCTCCCGTACTTAAAGCTTCCATTCCATTGGTATGTGATTGTTTAATTTCTATATTTAGATCTCCCATTGTATCAGATAATTCCGTTTCAGGATAGATAATCTTAGCTATTACAAGTGCTGCTGGGGCAGACATAACAGAAGCTGCTAATAAGTGACCTGCAATCCCTGGAATATTGGATAGCCATGATACATAAATTGCCAATACTCCTCCAGATACGGTAGCAAAACCACCTGTCATTACTGCCATCAATTCTGATTTAGTCATCTTGTTAATGAAGGGCCTTACCATTAGAGGAGATTCTGTTTGTCCAAGAAAAATATTACCAGCTACGCTTAACGTTTCAGAACCGCTTGTACCCATTGTTTTTTGCATGGAGCGCGCAATGAACTTTACCATTATTTGAATAACTCCAAAATGATATAACACTGAAACTAAACTGGAAAAGAAAATAATTGTTGGTAAAGTTTTAAAAGCAAAATTTATAAGACCTGGATGAAAACCTACTCCATCTACATATGATGTAAATAAAAAGTTAGAACCGGAATCAGAAAAACTAATAAGCGTTGTAATAGCTTGATCTAAAAAACTAAATATAGGTGCACCAAAAGGAGTTTTAAGAATAAAAATAGCAAAAATAAATTGTAAAAGAAGTCCAAGAGACACAGTTTTTAAATTGATATTTTTTCTATTCTCGGATAATAAAAATGCAATAAAGAGTAATGTAAAAATTCCTAAAACACCACTAAGATGACCCATAATAATTATTGATTACTTTGCGCAGCTTGAAGATCTGCTGTATTAGTATCTTTCTCTTTGACTTTTGAGTGCTCTTTTAACATATCTAGTATTTTTTGATCTAGTAAATCATCAGATAATTTAGATTTATTAGATTCTTTCTTGTAAAATCTTTCAATTTCAGCTTTCTGACTTTCATTTTTTTCAATCGATTCTTTTATAAATTCATCAACTGCTTTTTCATCAATAGAAATTTCTAAATCTTTGATCATAGCCTTTCTTAACAAAAACCATTTCAAATTGTTTTCTGCAAAGAGCTTGTACTCTTCTTTTATTTTAGCATCATCCAAATTTTGCATATTTTGATTATTAGTCTTTACTTCATTTACAATATTTGTAAGATATGAATCTAACATTGATGATGGCAGTACAGGATCAACAAGTTTTATAAATTGATCAATGATAGCTGAATTAAAAAGTTCTTCTGATTTTTTCTCATATTCTAATGCAATACTTTTTTTGATATTAGATTTCCACTCATCTACGCTTTTACAATTTGGATCCATTGTTTTTACAAATGCTTCATCTAGTGTTGGTGGAACTCTTCTTTGCATTGACTCTACTAGAATGTTATAGTCTTTTTGACCCGAACCTAAATCAATAGACATTTTAATCGTATCCCCAACTTTTTTATTAAGTAAAAGATCCCTATTGTTATTAATAAATGGCTCTTGTCCTATAGCTATATATTTCTTTTCTTTTTTTCCTATAATAGCAATACCAGACTCATCGACTTCTTGAAAATCTGCAATCATAAAATCTCCCTCTGCAGAACCTTCTTCAATTTTATCAGTTTTACTTTGAGAGTTCAATATGTTGGTAACTGTATCTTCTACTTCTTTATCGTTCGATATAAAATTTGTTTTCTCTACTGTCACCATATTCTTTTTAAGCTTTGGGGCCGATAAAGGAGGCTCTATTTCAAATTCAGATTTAAAGGAAAAATCTTTTTCGTATGCAAAATCTATGTCTTTTAATGCTGCTTGATTAATTGGATTAAGCTCTTCTTTTTGTAAAGCTAAGATATAATATTTTTCTGAAAAATCTTGGACAAAGTTCATTTCAATTTGTCCTAAATATTGAGTCATTAATATATTATCTGGAATTTTTCCCTTACGAAATCCTGGTACTTTAATATCTTTTGCTAACTTCTTTTTACATAGTTCAAAATCAGCCTTTATATCTTTCCATGCAGCAACGATAGATAACTCATATGTGAATTCATTAATTTTTTTAGATTTAATTTTTAAGTTCATATTATTGTTTTAACCTGTATATACAGCCTTCTATGGTTTTAATAAATATATCTAATTGGTTTTGTGTACAAATTAAATCCTCTATTTCTTCATAAGAATCAGATGAATAAGATTCATGATCGTACTGCCTTAAAAAATTTGATTCAAGCTTAACAATCATATCTTCTAATATCTGCTTATGAAGATTTTTTCCTCGTAAAAAATTTATCTGTAGATTAATTTTTCCATTAGAAGAAAGTCGAAATAAAGGAAGAAGTCCGTAATCTGAATGGCATCTAAAAGTCATTGTACCACAACCATCACCGGTACCCCATGTGATTTCATCAGAATTTTTTTCAGAAAAATCTATCAACTGTAGACAATTGACAGCTACATCATTTTCACAACTTTGATTAATGTGCTCAATGAATGTTTTTTTAGACCATTTTGCCATATATACTCTCCAAATTAACTATATTCTTTTAATAGAATATGGTGAAGAATTTAAGGCTATCAACTCTGTTTTAAAAATAAAATTTTATTTATCTCCTAGAAAAATAAAAGATTTTTTTAATTTCTTAACGGCTTTCCTGTCTTTAAAAAGTGAGCAATCCTGGCCTGTGTTTTAGGTTCACCGGCTAAAGACATAAAGCATTCTCTTTCAATGTCTAATACATGCTGTTCATCTACCTTAGACATTAAACCGCCTTTTTTACCGCCACTTAAAACATATGCTGATTTTGAATTTACTAGTTCATCATGATCAGATATCTTTCCTTGAGCTTTCATCGCTTTTGCTCCAACAGATGCCATAGTTCTTAATGTCATTCCTGGCAATGTTAAATCATCTCTATATTTTGGTGGTTCATATCCAGCATCGCTCATTTCAAGTACTTTACTTTTACCCACAGCTAATAGATGTTCAGAATTCATAACAATAGTATCGCTCTTTCGCAACCAGCCTTTTTTCAAAGCATCTGTAGCGCTTCTGGATACTGTCATTGGATTTATAAGCTCGATAGCTTGGCGACCAATATTCATATTTACATTCTTAGCATCATTATTTTCTAAAAGATTTAGTAATACTCTTAAATGACCACCAGCGCCAGGAATTAAACCTTGAATAGCTTCAACCAGACCAGCATAAAGCTCACCAGAAGCAACGGTATGCGATGAACAAGCATAAAATTCAAACCCTCCACCTAAAGCTAAATTGAATGGACAAGTAACAACGGGATATTTTGAGTGCCTAATTCGCTGAGTAACATTTTGCATATCTTTAACACCTGCATCCATTACCTGTAAATTTCCTGAATCAATGGCCATTTTAAAATCATTTACATTAGCACCAGCACACCAATTTTTTCCTTGATGTCCTACTACTAATCCCTTGTATTTGCCAGTTTCTAATAAATCTAAAGCATGTTTCATGATGTCATTCATAGATCGATCAAGAGGATTAAATGCAGGTACAAAAATAGAATGAAATTCTACATTTAAAACACCATCGCCAATATCATGAATACTCGCACTCCAGTCACGCTTTATAGTATTTTTTGTGTCCTTATACAAATTAAGATTTAGGACTTTTTTATTTTGAGCATAGACAAGAGATTTCTTTTCTACGGGACACCAATATGTCATTTCTCCATTTTTGATTTCATAAAATGACTTTCTTCCAGCAGCTAACATCTCCTCAACCCATGTAGGAACTTTTCTATTTTCTTCTTTCATTTTATTAACAGATTTTTCAACTCCTATTGCATCCCATGCATCAAAAATACCAACCTCTCTAGCAAAACCCCATCTCATAGCATTATCAATTTCAACTATGCTATCAGCAATTTCAGGTATTAGATTTGCTGTATATGTAAACATTGGAGCATTACATTCCCATAGAAATTTTGCACCAATATCATCTAAATATGTAATTGCAGCCAATCTCTTTTTTAAATCTTTTATAGGTTTTCCTACTCTAATGGTATCGAACATTCTTTTTTTAGTAGGAGTATATTCCATTGTATCTAAGTCAAGTGATAAGATTTCCTTACCTTCTTTTTTATACCAACCAGATCCACTTTTTTGACCAAGTCTACCTTCTTCTACAAGCTTTACAAGCATGTCTGGAGCTTTGAACTTTTGTCTTTCTTCTTCTGATTCTGTAGTAACTCTATCGAACATATTATTTTGCACATTTAATGCTGTATCTAAACCAACAACATCCTGAGTTCTAAAATAAGCGCTCTTTGCATTTCCAACTAAAGTACCAGAAAGTGCATCTACATCTTCAACAGTAAGTCCCATTTCTACAGCTTTATGATATGTTAAAGGTCCACCTGCATTGATTAGCCTATTTCCAATAAATCCAGGAGTATCTTTAGCATGCACAATACCCTTTCCTAGCGTAGTTTCACCAAATTCAGTCATTGTTTCATAAACTTCCTCTGATGTTTTTTCCCCTTTTACCAACTCTAATAATTTTAAATATCTCGGAGGATTAAAAAAGTGAGCTATTAAGAAACTTTTCTGGATATCCTCTGGAAGAACTTCTACTAAATTTGCTAATGGTATCCCTGATGTATTTGATGCTAGGATAGCACCTTTTTTTAAATGCGGTAGTAGATTCTTATATACTGCATGTTTGATTTCAATTTTTTCTGCAACCGCTTCAATAATCAAATCACAATCACTTAATTTTTCTAAGTCATTATCATATGTACATGGAGTCACAAGAGCTTTATTAGAGCTAGAAAAAAGAGGTGCTGGCTTTAATTTTGATAATCCATCTACTCCTTTTTGAGCAAGCTCTTCATTTATATCAAACAATAATGATGGTATACCTGCATTTGCTATGTGACCTGCAATTTGTGCTCCCATTACTCCAGCACCTAAAACGGCACATTTTTTAATTTCAATACTCATCAGTTTTATCCCCTTTTTATAATAGTTGTGATTCCTTGTCCCGTTCCTACGCACATTGTTGCAAGTCCGACAGATTTGTCTTGTTGTTCCATAACGTTTAAGAGTGTAGTAATTATTCTTGTACCTGATATCCCAAGAGGATGACCTAAAGCAATAGCGCCACCATTTAAATTTACTTTATCTAAATCCCAATTTGCTTCCTTCACACAATACAAGGCTTGTGCAGCGAATGCTTCGTTAATTTCCATAACATCAATATCTTCTATTGACATTCCAGTATTTTTCAATGCTTTAGCTGTAGCAGGAACTGGTCCCGATCCAAACATTTTCCAATTAACGCCCGCTACTGCTCTACCTTCTATATAGGCTCTAATCTTAAGACCATGCTCTTTTGCATAAGCTTCGCTCGTTAAAAGCATTGCAGATGCTCCAATAGAAAATGGACTGCTCGTTGCAGCAGTAACAGTACCATCAGCTTTAAATGCAGGATTTAAAGATTCAATTTTTTCCTTATTAGGAACCCTAGGACCGCTATCTTTATCAAATACTGTTCCATTTTCAAGAGTTATTGGAATAATTTCATTATCAAACTTTCCTTCTTCTTGTGCAGCGACTGCTCTATTATGTGAATTATAACAAAATTCTTCTTGTTCTTTTCTTGAGATGTTCAACTTGTCAGCTAACAATTCAGCTCCTTCACCCATAGAAATATAATAGTCTTCTTCTGCTAATTGAACATTAAAATCAGGAGCAAAACCACCCTGAGGAATGCTAAACATATCTTCTACTCCACCTGCAATACCAACTTCAATATCTCCTGCTTCAATAGCAGAACTAATCATATGAAGTGAAGTCATAGCTGAACCACAGTATCTATTAATAACATTTGCAGCAGCAGTCTCTGGAATACCAGCTAGAAGAGCAGCTCCTCTAGCAACTAACATACCGGTTGGTCCTTCGGGAAATGCACACCCCAATGACACATCTTCAATTGTATTAATATCTAACTCTTTATTACGATCCAAAAGACCCTTAATAACTTGACCAGCTATTTCATCTGGTCTCATTCCTACTAAAGCACTTCCTTTTGTACCAATCGGAGATCTAACTCCATCAATAATTACAGCTTTATTACTCATTTTTCCTCCTTAGAAGCTTTGAACTGGATAGCCACCAGATTCAACAACTTTTTCTCCAATTATTTTCTTTAAACCAATTGTATCGGTTGATAAAGAAAGTCTTTCTTTCAAAACATCAAGCTTAGCACTTAAATCTGCTGGAATATCACCTTGATAAATATTATTTAATATTTTGTATGCATATTCCATGATTCTAATACCTTGCTCAGCAGTGTATACCTTTGCACACATTTCAGGAACAATTTGATTTTTAGATTCATAAAAATCCTTGTGCTGCATCACTCTTGATAAAGTTGAATCAGCTACGTAACAATAGATTAGAATATTAGCTAGATTTTCAATAATTACTTGCTCAGTTCCAATATCCTGACCATGCTTGCTTAAAGATTCATTCAAACAAATTGCATAAATACCTTTAGCAGCTTCAATACATTCAACTTCATCCTTGTATGCACCTTCATATCCGCTATCATGACCATCCTTACAAAGCCCATCAACCTTTTCTAGATATTCTTTAAATCCTATCTCTCCGCTTAAAGCTTTTGTAATCATAGCTCTTCCACAAAGCATTTTGTTGATTTCATTTGTTCCTTCCCAAATTTTATTTATTCTATTATCTCTATATGCTTGTGCAATAGGATATTCTTCAATGAATCCATATCCACCAAAAATTTGAAAACAATGATCAATTAATTGTTCAGCTGACTCACTACCATATACCTTTACAATAGAATTTTCAGCAATATATTTTTCTGTGGTATTTCCTTGCTTGATGTAATATTCAGGATCATTCTTATCTAACTGATTAATAGCTTCAGTTTGTTTTCCTATAACTGAATAACATGTACTATCAAGTGTATAGGTTAGAATAGTTGCAGTAGCTAATTTTTCTTGAATTGAGCCAAAATCAGAGATGTATTGTCCAAAGGCCTTTCTCTCTTTTGCATATTCAACAGCATGTTGCATTCCTAATATCATTCCACCTATAGCTGAGGCACCAAGCTTAAATCTACCAATATTAAGACCACAAAATGCAGGTCCCGCACCGTCTCCTACATTACCAAGTAAATTTTCAACTGGAACTTTGCAGTCTGTAAAATATAAAGGGACAGTTGATGAACCTTCCATTCCCATTTTCTTTTCTTCTTTTCCAAACTCAAATCCTGGAGTACCTTTTTCAACAACAATAGAGGAAAATTTTCCATCAATTTTTAATGCAACTATGACAGTATCAGCCCATGCACCATTTGAAATAAAAATTTTCTGACCATTTAATATGTAATGTTTTCCATCATCTGAAAGTACACCTGTAGTTTTAGAATTTGTTGCATCTGAACCAGCTTCAGGTTCTGTTAAACCAAATGCTGCAATTTTTTCTCCAGAACTAATACCAGGAAGCCATCTTTGTTTTTGTTCATCATTTCCATACCATATGATTCCCAAAGAACCAATAGAAGTTTGAACATTCCAAACAGTACAAAAAGATGGGCTACCACAAAATGAAATACCTTCTGCTAATATACACATACCAGTTTTGGTCATTTCAGATCCACCATATTTCTCAGGAACATCAATTCCTAAGAAACCTAATTCACCCATTTGTTCAACAAGTTTTCTTATTAATTTTTCATCTTTTTTATTTAGTTCATTTTGAGATAATGGTAACAATTCATTTGTTGCAAAATCACGCATTGCTTCATAAATCATTTTTTCTTCTTCTGAAAAAAGTTCTTTACAAAAAACTTTTTCAGATCCGACAACATTAGTTAAAAATGTTCCGCCAGTTTTAATCTTACTAAAGTCAATTACTCCATCTTTTGATGAGTTTGTTGTATTATCATTTTGTTGTTTATCGGACATTATTATTTCCCCTCTTTTAACGTATAAGCATTTAAAATATAATCTGAAACTTGATCTATATACTTCTCTGCATCTAAATCTTTAGATTCAAATAATGTGAACCAAAAAACTCCTTCAATATTTAATATTAGAGATAGTGCAGAAATTTTAGGATCTAAAATACTCTTGAACTCTTTATTTTCGATTCCTTCAATTATTATTAATTCTATAAATTTTTGAAAGCGATTATACATTTTTTGTATTGCTTTTCTAAAATCGTCATCATGTCTAGAAATTGACCAAAAAGTTGAAAAAGACTTAAAAAAAGTAGGATCTTTATCAAGCTGACTACCAACAATAGTGAACAATTTTTTCAATTTTCTTTTATTATTTTTTTCAGTGTTTACCTCAGCAAAAACTTGGGTATACTTTGTTTCTAAGGATTCAATAACACCTAAATAAACTTCCTTTTTTGATTTATAATAATGATAAATAGCACCCTTACTCATTTTTGAATCTAGTACAATATCGTCCATTGTACTTCCATAGTACCCTTTTTGAGTCATAACTCTTAGGGCAGATGCCGTTATTAAATCTTTTTTATCGCTTTGATGTTCTTTTTTCATAAACCGACTAGTCGGTCTGCAAACTAAAAAAGAAGTTGCTATTGTTTCAACAAAAATTCTTTCTTTTGAGAAAAAATAATATGTAGCTTATTTGGGGTATCAATGGAAAATAATAAGCCAATCATAGCGCCATCATTATTAGCAGCCGATTTCTCTAATCTTAAGAGTGAACTTAATCTATGCAATAATTCAAAGGCTGAATGGCTTCACCTAGATATTATGGATCATCAATTCGTTCCAAATCTATCCTTTGGTGCTGATATTGTTAAGTCAATAAGACCACACTCAAATCTTTTTTTTGATGTACATCTGATGGTAAGTAATCCCTTTGATATGCTATCATCATTTATTGATGCTGGCGCGGATGCTATATCTTTTCATATAGAAACAACTGAACCAAGATTTACTTTTCCTCCCAAAATTCTTATTAATATGATCAAGAAAAATAATTTAAGATGTGGTATCGCAATCAAACCTAAAACCTCAATAAAAGTTCTTGAAAAATATCTCCCCTTTATTGATTATATAGTAGTTATGTCTGTTGAACCGGGATTTGGAGGTCAAGGATTTATTCCTTCTACTCTAGAAAAAATTTCTTCTATAGATAAAGCTTTAAATGACAAAAATTTGAGAGATCAAATTGCTATTCAAGTTGATGGTGGTATAAAACTTCATAATGCTAAAGAAGTCATGGACGCAGGTGCAGATATATTAGTAGCAGGATCTGAAGTATTTAAATCAGAAAATCCTATTGAAACCATTGATAAGATGTATAATCTATGAATTATAAAAAAATAGATACCTTTAGTAATTGGACTAAAGATGAAAAAGATCAATTCACCGTAAGTGTGATAAAAGGTCTAATTATTGATGGTGTTAGAAAAGCGAACTCTGGCCATCCTGGAGGTCCAATGTCTCTTGCAGATTTTTCATACATCCTTTATTCAGAGTATCTAATATTTGATAAAGATAATCCAGATTGGCATTCAAGAGATCGCTTAGTCTTATCTGTAGGACATACTTGTATGCTTCTTTATGTTTTACTCTATTTATCTGATATCTTAGATATGGATGACTTAAAAGAATTTCGACAATTACATAGTAGAACACCTGGTCATCCTGAAATTGAAACTCCTGGAGTAGATGCAAATACTGGACCCCTTGGCCAGGGAGTTGGAATGGCAACAGGGATGGCATTAGCAGAAAGAATGCTTAGTGCTTCAGCACAAAAAGATAGAAAGAACTATACTTATGTTTTAGTTGGAGATGGCGATTTGCAAGAGCCTATCGCACTAGGCGCAGCTACGTTAGCGGGACATTGGAAGTTATCTCAGTTAGTAATGTTTTATGATAAAAATGATATACAGATTGCTGGAAAGACTTCTCGATGTGACTCCACAAATTATACAGAGTTATTTAAAGCTATGAATTGGGATGTACAAGAAATCGATGGTCATGATCATCAAGCTATAAGAAAGGCTATAGAAAACGCTCAGGTATCTCCTCTTCCAAGTATTATCATTGGCAACACTACTATTGCTAAAGGAAGTGCTACACTTGAGAATACAAGTCAATCCCACGGAGCTCCATTCAGCCCAGATGAGATTATTGGAACTAAACAGAATTTAGGATTACCGGAAGATGAATCTTTTTATTGTCCAATTGAAGTAAAAAAATATTTTCAAAGAAATTCTAAATCAATACAGCAACTCATTTCAAATTCAAAAAATAAAAAAGGTAATAACACATTTGATATATCTTCAGAATTAAAAAATATAGACCTAGTTGATTTTGACCCCAATGAAGTAATTGCAACAAGAAAAGCTTTTGGTATGTCATTGGATAAATTTTCTTCTCATATTCCAACTATTGTTGGTGGATCAGCAGATCTAGATGGATCAAACTGTACCACAAATTTTGCTAACACACATGGAGACTTTTCATCCACAAATTTAAAAGGAAGAAATATTCCATTTGGCGTTAGAGAGTTTCCAATGGGATCAATTATGAATGGTATTAGTTTGTATGGGGGACTTTTCCCATTCGGAGGTACATTCTTGGTATTTAGTGATTATGTAAGATCTGCAATACGCCTATCTGCTATTCAAAAATTACATGTTATGTATGAATTTACACATGATTCAATTTTTGTTGGTGAAGATGGACCAACACATCAGCCTGTTGAACACATAATGTCATTAAGATTAATACCAAATTTGCTTGTTTTCAGACCAGCAGATGCAATCGAAACTCATTTTTGTTTTGAAGCAATTATGGAAAATGATAAAAATCCAAGTACAATACTTCTTACTAGACAAAAGCTTCCTGTTAGTGTACTTGATAAAAATACTATTAGAGATGGTGTAAAAAAAGGTGCTTATACTGTTTTAGAATCAGATAATCCAGATCTAGTAATATTTACAACTGGTTCAGAGTCACATCTTGCACTATCTATTGCTAAAGAAATAAAAAATGATGTTAAAATTGTTAATATACCATGTTGGGAGCTTTTTGAACAGCAATCAGAAGCCTACAAAAACAGTATTCTTACCTCTAGTTGTAAAAAAAGAGTTTCATTAGAAGCTGGAACAACTTTAGGATGGGAAAAATTTGTTGGGCAACATGGATTAAAGATTGGTATTGATGATTTTGGTTTATCTGCTCCTGGAGTTGATGTAGCAAAACAATTTGATTTTACAAAAGAAAAAATTACTGCTAAGATAAAGAAGTATTTAAATGACTAATTATAGAATAGTTTTAGCTACAGACCATGCTGGATTTAAATTAAAAGAAGCAGTTAAGAAATCTTTATTAGAATTAGGACTTGAAGTAAAAGACTTTGGCGCATTAGAATATGAGTCTACAGATGACTATCCTGATTTTATTAATCCTGCAGCTAAGTTTATATCAGAGAATGATAATACTATGGGGATAATTTTTGGAGGATCTGGGCAAGGCGAAGCAATGGCTGCAAATAGATTCAAAGGTGTTAGAGCTGCTGTTTTTTATGATGGGCCAGATGAAATTATTAATCTTTCAAGATTACATAACAATGCTAATGTTTTATCTTTTGGATCAAGATTTATTGATGCGGATCGTGCGATAGAATTAATTAAGAAATGGCTTTGTGTAGAATTCGAAGGTGGAAGACATCAAAAAAGGATTGAAAAGTTAGATTCTTACTGATTATAACTAGCATATACTGTAAAACTATCATCATCATTAAAAGCTAAAACATCATAAGCATCATTTCTATACCCTTCCATTCCAGGAGAACCCATTGGCATTCCAGGTACTGAAAGTCCTTTAATATCAGGTTTTTCTTTTAGCATTCTAGTAATTTGCTCTGCATGAACATGCCCTTCAACTATATAATCCCCTATTTTTGCTGTGTGACAAGACTGTAGCTTATTTGGTACTCCGCCGAGCTGCAACTTTACAAGATTCATATCCTCTCTATTAAATGTTTCAACTATAAAATTATTGTCCTCTAAATGATCTATCCAATCATTACAACAGCCACATGTTTCACTTTTATAAACTATTATATCTGCATTGGAAGATGATATTGATGATGTATTAGAATTTAAAATGCCACTTAATGAAGACAGTATATAAATAGCGCATAATACTGATAAAGTGATTAATAAGTTTTTTTGCATGTGAGTCATTTCTTTCATTATTGTTTTTATATAAATAAATCTGCTAAAATTAGAAAGAATAATAAAGGAAAATAATAAATTGATGTTTTAAATATTAAGCTAGCATTCTCTCTAGATTGCTCTAAAATAAATGGAAGGCAACATAGCATATAAATATTACTTAACAGATATGCTCCGACAAAATATACCCTTCCTGATACTCCAAAGAAGAATGGTAAGGTAGAAATTGGAATTAATATTAATGCATGTAAAAAAATATGCAATACTGTCCTTTTGATTCCATTATTTACAACAGGTAACATTTTTAAACCTGCTTTAGCATAGTCTTCTTTATACATGAAAGCAATAGCATAAAAATGAGGGTGCTGCCAAAAGAAAAGAATTAAGAATAGAGCAATTCCTCCTAAATCTAAACTGTTAGTTGCAGCTGTCCATCCACCTAGCGGAGGTATTGCGCCAGGAATAGCTCCAATAGAAGTGTTTATCCATGATACTCTTTTTAATGGCGTATACACTAATAGATAAAGCGCGATAGTCAACATTGACAATATTGAAGTAAGAGTATTTACCTTAAAATACAGAACAGATATTCCTAATACGACAAATGATAAGCCTAAAAATAAAGCAAAATTAACAGATATTTTTTTTGTTGGAAGAACTCTATGTTTTGTTCGGTCCATTTTTTTGTCAGAATCAACTTCAATAACATTATTTATAATTGAACCGCCAGTAGATGAAAATAGAGTTCCGATAACAGTATAAAGCAATAAAGAGTATGAAAAAGATCCTTGCGCTCCGAGATAAAATCCAATAATAGTTGTGGTAAGTACTAAAAATCCAATCCTAACTTTGGTTAACTCGATTAAATTTTTGATCATAGCTAGCCTTGCTTAATAAGAGTTACAATATCATTTTGTAGCTCTACTATATTTGCATCAATAGTACCTTCATAATATTTTCTAATATTTCTATCTTTATCGATTAAAATTAGTCTAGTGGAATGTCCTAAAGGTAGTAGACTTGCAGACAAAAAGAATCCATCTTGAGATAGCTCAACTACCTCATCAATATTCCCTCTTAGAAAAAACCAATTATTTTTATTACTATACTTGTTCGAAAATTCTTGTAAGATATCTTTAGAGTCATAATCGGGGTCAGTTGTAATAGAAACAAATTGCAGTTCATTTGATTCTGCAAATCTTTTCTGTAATAATCCCATATTTTCTGACATGATTGGGCATGCACCTTCACATTGCGTAAAAATAAAACTAGCTACAGTAATCTGATTATCTAAATTTTGTTCTGTGAATGAGGTACCATCAAAATTTTCTAACTGGAAAGAAGGAATTTCAGTAATCAGAGGTAAATTATTGATTCTAGATTGTGTGGCTTGATCTATTGTAAATAATCCAACAATACCAAGAATAAATACCGAGAAAAATGCAATTATTAATTTTTTATTTAGATCGCTCATTACTGATGCAATTATACAATATAATTATTACACCAACAAGCCAAGATGAACCCCATGTATGAAAGAGCCTAGTTAGCTGAGGTAACTCAAAAAACACCATCATTTCTCCTAAGAAAATTTGAACTATAATCATTCCAAGGATAAATATGCCCAAAAATTTTGCTATAAATAAATTATGATTCTTTAATTTTGCATAAATATAAATACTTAAAAAGAGTAATGTGAATCCAAGGAAAGAATGAAAATATTTGTATGAGTCTAGTGCATTTAACAATTCTCCTTTTGATAATAGTGGGTTATCAATAGAAATAAGTTCAAGGTTAGTTCTTATACCAGTCCCTAGAAGAATCTCTATAAAGATGAGTAGCCAAAAAAGAATTAAGCTATTAGAAAGGGCTCTACTACCTTGTAGATTTTTAAATTTGTCTTCATGAATTAATTTATAAGACTCAATACATGCATAACTCAATACCGATACCAGCATAAGCGCTAATATCATGTGCAAGCTTACTAAAAAAGGGTTTAAAATAGATGAAACAACAATAGCACCTAATCCTCCATTTGCTACTACTAGAATCAAGGACAAAATTGCTGATATAAGAAGCTTAGTTTCTTTTCGAAAATAATATATGGCTATGATATTTAGCACAATGATTGAAAGACCCACTAAAACTCCTAGAGAGCGATTACTGTACTCAATCCAAGCTAATACTATATTAAAAGCTGTAGGGTCAATATATGATGGTATTTGATCAACACTAGTAGGTGGGATCCATCGGCCAAAACATCTAGGCCAATCGGGACAACCCATACCAGATCCAGATACACGAACTAGGCCTCCTACAAAAATTAATAGATAAGATAGAATAGTTGAAACTACAGCAGATTGAAAAAAAAGCTGTTTTTTCATTTAATGATGATCCTCATCCTCTCCATGGTGATCAGAGCTATGCTCATCAACAGGATGTCCATGAGAATCTGTAAGGGGTAATGAGTCATAGAAAGAAGCACGATTATTAATTGGGTTTTCTACTTCAGAATTCACTCCTCCTCTAAAACCGGTATCCAGAAGAGTAATCGTAATAAATATTCCAAGAAACATTAAAGACATAACAAACATTGTTAAATTTTTCTTATCATCCCATAAAAGATGCATAAAGAATAAAGCTACTATACTAGCCTTCAGTGATGCTACACCCATAGCAATAACAATATTAAATGATCCAAAATCAAAATAGGATACCCATACTGTTACCGCAGTCAAAAACAATAATGTTCCAGCAACTGCTAAATATGTTTTTAATGGCGTTATGTGATGTTCAGACATAATAATCCTATATTAAGTAAAATAATGGAAATAAATAAATCCAGATTAAATCAACTAAATGCCAAAAAATACCAATCATCTCCATTGGAGTATAATATTCAGAATTCAGGTTTCCTTTAGCTGTTGCATAAATTAACCATGCAATCAATCCCATACCAATTGCAACATGCAATCCATGAAGTCCAGTCATAATAAAATAGATACTAAAGAAAATATGAGGATTGTTAAGATGGGCAATTTCAGGTCCCATGTAGCTGTAGTATTCTCCCGGTAATTGCCCAACTTCGAACTTATGAGAATACTCTAAATATTTAATACCTAGGAACATAAAAGCAAATAAGAATGTTGCTACAAGCATGAATAAAGACAGTTTTTGATTTTTTTTCTGTATCGCCCATACCGCAAGAACCATGGTTAATGAACTAGTAATAAGAACAATTGTATTCAATAAACCTTTATTAACATCTAGGAGTAAATTTGCACCAACAAACATTTCAGGATACCAAGAACGATATACTACATATGCAACGAATAAACCTCCAAAAGTTAAAACTTCAGTAAGGATAAAAGCCCACATTCCAAACTTTGCAGTTTCATATTGCTGATCAACGTCATGAAAATGATGTTGCAAAAAGTTAGGTGATGAATTATCGTGGCTCATTTTTTAAATGTTGGCTCAACAATAACCTTGTCATAATCATAAGGACCATGCTCAAGAACAGGTTCTTCTTCAAAATTATGAGGATGAGGGGGTGAAGTGGTATGTGTCCATTCAAGCGTCATTCCACCCCATGGATTACTTCCTGGATCTAACTTATTATTTTTTCTTAGAGACCACATTAAATTCATAATTGCAATGAAAATAGACAAACCAAGTATTCCGGACCAAAAACTAGAGTAATTATGTAATTCTGCATACTGTTGATCATAAGTAGCATATCTTCTAGGCATTCCTCTTAAACCCAAAAGGAATTGAGGAAAAAATGTTCCATTAAATCCTAAAAATACACCAAGACAGCAAATATTTGCTACAGTTTGATTATACATCGTACCCATTGATTTAGGCCACCAATGATGCAACCCTCCAAGGAAAGCAATAATAGTACCTCCTTGCATTACATAATGGAAGTGAGCAACTACAAAATAAGTATCATGTAGGTGAATATCTAAAGCTACAGCACCAAGAAATATTCCTGTTAAACCTCCTATAGTGAATAAAAATAGAAAAGATAAAGCATACAACATTGGGGGGGTGAAAGATACCTGACCTTTATACATTGTTAACATCCAGCTAAATATTTTTACTCCAGTTGGAATACCTACAAAATAGGTTATAAATGAGAAAACAATTTGTGAAAAAACTGATTGCCCAGATGTAAACATATGATGTCCCCATACTAGAAATCCAATGAATGCAATTGAAAGTGTTGAGAATGCAATGAATTTATATCCCCATACTTTCTTTCTAGAATGCACAGGAATAATCTCACTGATAATTCCAAAAGCTGGCAATATCATAATATAAACAGCCGGATGGGAATAGAACCAAAAGAAGTGTTGGTATAGAACAGGATCTCCACCAAGCGCAGGATCAAAAATTCCAATTCCTAATAATCTTTCTAATATTAATAAAACCATTGTAATAGCAATCACGGGAGTTGCAGTAATTTGAACTAAAGATGTACCATATAAAGCCCAAACAAATAATGGTAGTTTATACCATGTTAAACCAGGAATTCTCATTTTGTGAATAGTAGCAATAAAATTTAAACCTGTTAAAATTGATGAAAATCCAATGACAAAAATTCCCATGGTCATTGGAATTACATTAGATGTACTTGTAGTTGAATAAGGGGTGTAGAAAGTCCATCCTGTATCAACTCCTCCTGAAATAATAGTGTACATAACAAATAATGCGCCGACAGTATATATGTAGAAACTAGCCAGATTTAGTCGAGGAAATGCTACATCCTTAGCTCCCAACATAAGAGGAAGGAGAATATTTCCTAACGCTCCAGGAATAGCCGGAATGATAAATAAGAAGATCATTATTGCTCCATGCAATGTATACATGTTGTTATAAGTATCATTTGATACAAAATCATTACCAGGAGCAGCTAATTCAAGTCGCATTCCCAATGCTAATACCCCTCCTAAAAAGAAGAATGCAATTCCTCCAAATAGGTACATTAAACCAATACGCTTATGATCGAGGGTTAGTAACCAAGACATTATGCCTTTTGGATGAGTTAGATAATTTTGTTTTTGATTGTCAGCCATAGATATATCCTAATTTACAATTAAATTTGAGAATCCTCCTGTAAAGATTTTAAGAAAGCGATAAGTGCATCTAACTCTCTATCATTTAGTAGTCCTTGATAGGTAGGCATTACTCCTTGGTAGCCTGCAACTATTTGGGTTTGCGGCTCTAATATAGAACTTCTTATATAATTATTATCAATTACCGTACTAGTACCATCATCAAAGACTCTTTCTTGTCCCCACATTTGACTTGTTTGCAAGTATGAAGGACCAACAAGAGCAGAACCATCTAAAGTATGACAAGTATTACATGCTTTTTTTGTATAAAGCTTAGCACCTAGTTCATCTAATGGTATATTTTCATCATCAGAACCCAACTCAGCAACATACGCTTCATATTGTGCAGGTTTCATAACTATAACCTTAGCTCCCATTTGAGAGTGTCCTGTTCCACAATATTCTGTACACATTATATCGTAAACACCTTCTTCCTGTGCATCAAACCACATAACATTATACCTGTTTGGAAGACAGTCCATTTTAGTTCTCATTACAGGAATAAAAAAACTATGCAGTACATCTTTGGAGGAAAGAATAATTTTAATAGGTGTGTTTGAAGGAACTACAAGCTCATTAAGTGTTGTTCCTCCATCTGGATAGTCGAATGTCCAAAACCAGCTTTGGCCAGTAACTTTAATTTCAATTGCATCATCAGGAACAATAATCATTTGTAAATAAGATTTAATTCCCCAAACAAATGTAATACTTACCAATATAAGAGGAACAATAAAAAATAAGGCCTCTAATATGTTACTATGATCTTTACTGCTAGTAAGTCTGACTTCATCACCTTTCTTGAAACGGTACTTGATTGCTAAATACATCATACCAAGAACAACAATAGCAAATAGCGCTATTGAAGAATAAAAAATAAAATAAAATAGGTTATCAATGTCAGCAGCAAAGGTTGACACCTGTTTTGGAAACAAATATTCGGTTAATCTATCCATGTCTTCTACTATTATCCCCTAAATAAATTATGGTCGTTTTTCCAGTAACCTACAATTGTAATACCTAGAAAAATGATAGTTAATATACCTCCTAATCTCATAACATTGGTAGCAAAAAGTGTATAAGTATTTTTATAGGGATCATAATGGTAGCAATAAAGAATTATTTTATCAAGCGTAGATCCTATTTTTCCTTCACCTGCCTCTAATAAACTAAGCTTTAAATCTTTTTCTAAAAATTGGATTCCATATAAATAACGTGAAATTTTTCCTTCTGGACCTAATACTGAAATTGCTGCGGGGTGCATATATTCATCTCTATCTTCATCGTAGTAGTAAATAAATCCTATACTATCAGCAATTTTTTGTATGTTTTCTTGATCACCTGTTAAAAAATGCCAATCATTTTTAATATTTTGGAGGTTATATCCTGCTATATAGTTTCTCTTTTTTTGATTAGCAAATGCTGTAGTTTCATTTGGATTAATATCGATAGTGATAATCTGGTATTCATCTCCTGCATTCAATGTTAATTTTTCAATCGATTCAGCTAAACCATTCAACACGAGAGTACAAAGCATTGGGCATTCAAAGTAATTTAATGTAAGAATAGTTGGAATTTTTTTCTCAAATAAGTCTTTTAAAATAATCTCTTTTCCAGATTCATCTTTGAATATTGCATCTAATGGAATGTAATCTCCTAAATTTTCAATAACATCTATTGGAGAATCTGCTGGAAACTGATCTTTTAAAGTTTGTGAAAACAAGAAATGACTTGAGATTAAAAAAACTAAAAGTAGATTATTTTTTCTGATCATCTAATAATAGCTCTTTTGATCGATCAATAGGTATATGATAAATTTCTTTTTCTGGATCGATTACCTTATAGCTATTGAGAGTTTCATTTTCTGACTTTCTTAACTCAATTAATTTTTTAGGCTTTTTACTTAATTTAAATTCATAAATACTAGCATCGACCACGCGAACATAATATTCATAAAGAAGAACAATTGTTACTACAACAGTCAATACAAATAGTAGCCCGCCAATTAATACTGGCTTAACTGGAATGTCTTTTTTTTCATAGCCTCCGTTACTCATAATTAATGATTCCTATGATTAATTGAATGTATTAACTCTGGATCGTTAAGAGGCACCAGAGGACTTCTTGACATAATGTATCTAAATCCACCAATAAATATAGCAGCAAATCCCAGCATACTAGCTAAGTCGTATATTCCAAAATGAAAATCATGATGATGAAGGGTTGGCATTACAATGAAATTAATATCTATATAATGCATAAACAATATCCATATAGACATAAATTGCAGTAATCTTATGTTTCTCTTTGATCCTCTAAAAATTAATGTAAAAAATGGAATAAAAAATTTACCCACTATCAGCAAAATACTTATTGTCTTCCAAGAACCTACCCATCTATGAAGATACCAAATGGTTTCTTCTGGAATATTACTATACCAGATAAAATAAAATTGTGCACCAGCGATGTAACAATAGAAGACGGTGAAGGCGAATAAGTACTTACCAAGGTCATGAAAATGTTCATGTGAAACAATATTTGTTAAATATCCTTGATCCTTTAAGCGAATTAAGGTGAAAGTTAAAAATGCTAAGAATGCTAAAAATGAACCTGCGAAAGTATAAACACCATACATTGTAGAATACCAATGTGGATCTAAGCTCATTAACCAATCAAGACCAGCAAATGTGATACTTGTGAATAATAATACTCCTAAAGGACTCATAGTAAAATTTTTAAGCCTTTTCAAAGCATTATGGTCACCAGTTTTATCATGATTAGTAGAAGTATAGTATATGTAGAATGCTATGAAATTCCATAAACTGAAGTAGGCTACTGCTCTTTGTAAGAAGAATTCTTTATTTAAAAAAGGTAATTTATGTTGAATCAAATGATCTGCTTCAAAACTGTGAGTAAGCCAATAACTATGATTTGGAAGCCATTTAAAAAGTAGCTCCATTCCTGCAACAATTGGTAAGAACAATAGTGTGAATATTGGCATCAACATTAAAGTATTCTCCATAACTCTGATTATCGCAACACTCCATGTTGCGGAGAAAGCATAGTGAACAAATATAAAAAACATAGCTCCTAAGATAATGCTCAACCAAAAAAAGAAAGAAGTCAGGTATGAAAAATAAAATTCTTTGGAATCAAAGCCAACAATCCAAGACATAATTAATAATACTAAGCCTGTAAAAACTAAAATAAGATTTATAGATTTTTTTGATGTATAGTTATATGTTTTTGAATCTAGTTTCATGATTCTTTAGCTATTTTTTCTTGTTCATCTTTAGGTAAGTCTTCAAAAGTAGCATTTTGACTTCTCTGTAATGCTCTAACATAATGTACTATTGACCATACATCATCTGCTTCTATTTGGTATCCATATGCAGGCATACTACGAAGCCCATATCTTATAGTATTATACATTTCACCATCAGGCTGTGTACGAATACGCTCATCGTGAAGATTGGCTGGGATAACAGGATAGTCATATTGAGTAATAATACCCTTACCGTTTCCAACTTGCGAATGACATACAATACAATAAATGTTAAATCTTTCTTCACCCCTGTCAAGCACTTCAGCGGATAGTGCTACAGGGTTATTAGCTAGATATGAACCGTCCTCATTCTTGCCAGTTAATCGTGAAGCATTCTCATCATACTGCCCTCTGGCAATAGTTCCTTCGATTGGAGTTCTCATAGTAGAACCATCTTCAAAAAAATAGCTCTCTTCCAATGATCTATATTTTTGCTGGTTATCCATATTAGGATTTAAGTGAATTGGAGGTTCTTCAAATTTTGCACCTCTAAAACAGCCAGAAAGAAAAAATATGCTTAAAAGTAGTATATTAATTTTCATCTTTTAAAACCTCAATATCTGTACCACCAATTTTATCTAAAAATGATTTTACTTCCTGTTCATTGTATTTAGGATCTGAAATCTCAATACTAACATAAAATGCATCACTTGTAACTCTAGAAAACTTATCTGAATAAAATACAGGATGATGGAATCGAGGTATACTATTAAAGTACATCATCCCAAATACAGCACCAAAAGCACTAAACAGTACCATGAGCTCAAAGGTAATAATTGCATATGCTGGGTAAGCAAAAAATGGTTTTCCACTAATATTCATAGGATACTCAATTGAGTGAATCCAAGTTTGTAATCCAAAACCAAATAAAGCGCCAGTTAATCCCATTACCCCAATTAAATAACCCAACTTAGATCTTTTAAGTCCCATTGCATCGTCCATACCATGAATTGGAAATGGAGAGTGACAGTCAAAATCTGTGAAACCTGCATCTCTTACTTTCTCAGCAGCATGAACTAATTCTACTGGATCATTAAACCTTGCTATTACACCGTATGTGTTCATTCTTCGTGTCCATGATGAGGGTTAGATTCTGGCAATACTAATTTTGCCTCGGCAATAGATACCATTGGTAAAAATCTAAGGAACAATAAAAATCCTGTAAAAAATAATCCAAATGTACCTATATAAATAGATACATCAAATATTGTTGGATTATACATAGCCCAAGCACCTGGCATGAAATCTCTGTGAAGTGTAATAACTACAATAACGAATCTTTCAAACCACATACCAATATTTACTAAAATTGAAGTGATAAATAAGAATGGAATATGCCTTCTATATCTTTCAAACCAAAAAAATTGAGGTACAACAACATTACAAAAAATCATCGCCCAATAACCCCACCAATATGGTCCTAAGGCTCTATTTACAAAAGCAAATGATTCATATGCATTACCACTATACCATGCAACGAAAAATTCCATTGAATAAGCATATCCAACCATACACCCAGTTAATAGCATAATTTGTGCCATCTTATCGAGATGCTCCAACGTAATAATATGACCTAAGTTATATACCTTTCTTGCAATAATAGATAATGTCATCACCATCCCAAATCCAGAATAAATAGCTCCAGCTACAAAGTAAGGCGGGAAAATCGTTGTGTGCCAACCAGGAATCACACTAGTAGCAAAGTCAGAACTAACAACACTATGCACTGATAAAACTAGAGGAGTAGATATACCAGCAAGAACCAAATAAGCTAACTCATAATGCTGCCACTGTCTATTTCCACCTCTCCAACCCAATGCAAAGAAGCCATAGATTTTTCTTTTTAAGTTTGTCTTTGCTCTATCTCTTAATGTTGCCAAATCTGGAATTAGTCCTGTATACCAGAATAATAATGAAACTGTAAAATATGTGAACACAGCAAAGAAATCCCATATTAATGGACTTCTCATATTTGGCCACATTCCCATTTGATTTGGTATTGGTAAAAACCAGTAAGCAACCCAAATTCTACCGACATGGATTCCAGGGAAAACTAGTGCACAAATCACAGCAAAAAGGGTCATAGTTTCAGCAAATCGGTTAATAGCATTTCTCCAATTTTGTCTAAACAAATGTAAAATTGCAGATATCAAAGTTCCTGCATGACCAATACCTACCCACCAAACAAAATTAATAATAGCCCATCCCCAGAATACAGGATTATTAATACCCCAAATTCCAGTACCTTCCCATATGAGGAATCCAACACTACCAGCAAAAATAGCTAATAAAGACAAGGCTAACCCAAATAGAAGCCACCATTGAATTGGAGTCTTTTTTTGTTCTGGTACTCCAGCTATATCGTCTGTTATGGTAGTAAAGTCCTGATTACCAGGAAGAAGTTTTTCAGCACGAATTTCTGCTTTTGACTTTATTTTATGATCAATCATCTAGTGATGTGCTCCTTGATGACTACCTGAAGATAATTTAGGATTTTGATTTCTAATTTTTGCAAGATATGTAGTTCTTGGACTTGTTCCAAGCTGACCTAGTAGCGCATAGTCACGATTACGTCTTTTTGCTTTGCTAACTTCACTATTTGGATCATTGATATCTCCAAATTTAATAGCATCTGCTGGACATGATTGTGCACAAGCTACTTTAATATCTCCATCAACTAAATCTCTATTTTCATTTTCTGCCTTAATACGAGCTTCACTTACTCTCTGATAACAATATGTACATTTTTCCATAACACCTCTAAAGCGCATACTTACATCAGGATTCATTGCCATTTGTACTACTTCAGGCAGATCCCTTGTATAATTATAAAAATTAAATTTTCTTACTTTGTAAGGGCAGTTGTTTGCACAATATCTTGTACCTAAACAGCGGTTATATGTCATTTGATTTACACCGTCTGTAGAATGAGTAGTGGCACCAACAGGACAAACTTGTTCACAAGGCGCTAATTCACAATGCACGCATGCAACAGATTGTGTAGATACCTCTGGATTATCAGGGTCACCAGAAAAATAGTTATCAATACGAATCCAATGCATCTCTCTACCATTCATTACTTGCTGTTTACCTACAACAGGAATATTGTTTTCACTTTGACAGGCAATAGAACAGGCATTACAACTTGTACAACTTGTTAAATCTATAGACATCCCCCACTGATTACCTTTTGAGTAGTCATATTCTGGCTCAGGATTATACATTGAATGATCTGCCCAGCTTCTTTTTTTGTCTGGTTTGTGTGATTCAACTATATCTTGTACAAATTCTGGGTGCTTTTTGTATTCTTCTAACGTTGATTGTTTGACTAAGTCGGGAATTCTAGATTGCACTTCATTTGTAGACAAATCGCTAAAACCTGGAGCTGCAAGCTTATCTTCTTCAAGACCATAATGTTCTTGCGTACTTGCTAGAGGATATGTCTCATTCAGTGTTTTAATTTCAGCGTTCATAGCATATCCCATATTTGAGCTTGTTCTTAACGGATAAACGTTAAAGCCTACTCCGCTACCAATTCTACCAGAAAATTCTCTACCATAACCTAATTCAAGTGTAATAGTTTTTTGATTCTGTCCAGGTACAATCCATGCTGGTACTTTAATACTAACGCCTGAAATTGAAATTTCAATCATTTGTCCATTTTTAACATTTAATTTTTTTGCCACCTTCATGCTGACAAAAGCAGCATTATCCCATGTTAAGCTTGTAATTGGTTTTGGAATCTCTTGAAGCCAGCCATTATTAGCATACCTTCCATCATAAACAGAGGAGGATGGTGCAAAAATTACTTCAAATTTGTTATTCTCAAGAACTGGTTCTTTACTAAGGACTGCTGTTGAAACCTTATTTACAGTACGAACTTTTTGACTATTTAATAATGGTCTAACATGAACACCTTCATGCAAAATTTTCTCCCATTTTCTCTCAAAATTAGTTTCTTTGATAATACTATTTTTCCAAACGTTTTTAACAGTATCATAAGAACTTCTATCTTCCTTAAAGACTAATGGAGTTAATACTTGAATTGCACTCTTTGAATCAAAGAGAGGTCTAATTTGTGGCTGAATAATACTTGCATAACCATCATATGTCATCGCATCTCCCCAAGTTTCAAAGAAGTGAGCTTGTGCAATGTTCCATTGGCAATGCTTAGATGTTTCGTCATAAATATTACTTAAATGAACTGAAGATTTTACTTTCTTTAAAGATGCTTCAAAATTGCAATCAGCAGGAGCATCATATACTGGATTTCCTCCTAGTATAATCAAATTATCTACTGAGCCTTTTGCCATTTTTTTACATAATGCTTTGAAATCTGTCATCGAAGTAACATGTGAACTACTTAATGGATAATAATCGATTGGTGCATTCAATTGACTATTAATACCTGCAATTAAACAATGAATATCTGGTGATAAGTCACTTCCACCTATAATGATGGATTCACCTTTATTTTTCATTAAATCTTCTGCTACAGTTTTAATCCATAAATGATTTGATGTTTTCATAGGACTAGCATCAATCTTTAATCCTAATTTTTTTAATTCTCCAGCAAGTTCTTTCAAAACTGAAGAAAATTCATGGTTAGGCACATTCAAACGGTGATCTGCGCTTGATCCAGTAGGAGTCATGAAGCTTTCAACAACATAAAGCCTATTCATTGTACTTGTTTCATCTTTTAAATCTCTATTCTGAGCAAATTTTCGAGTATGGTATACGCAATTATCTTCAACCCCTAAGAAATCAGATCCCACAGAAAGGATAGTCTGCGCATTTTCTAAGCGATTAAATGGCTGTAATTTTTTACCAAAAGCTTGTTCAATACCTTTATATAAATTTTCATTATTAATCGGTTCATAAGTAACCCAATCCGCTTTAGGGTATGCTTTTTTAAACTCACTATGCATATACTGCATTGTTGGGGACGAAGACTCTTGTGATAAAATAGCTAGGTTTTTTCCATTAGAGCTGTTCAATGACTGTGCATATTTAATGTACTCAGACCAATCTACTTTTTTACCATTAAATCTTACCCCCCTAGATCTATCAGGATCATACATATCTAATGTGGTGGCTTGAGAAAAAGAATTAGATTTACCCATTGATGCAGGGTGCTTTTCATTTCCTTCAACTTTTACAGGTCTTTCATCATGATTTTCAATAATTATTCCAAGAGCATTATTTTTAAATGGCATAGTACTTGCGTAGTGTTTTGGAATTCCTGGAATAGTTGCTATTTCAGCTTCTACATATGGAATAATTTTTTGTACAGGTTTTTTACAGCCTTCTAAGCCCGCTAAAGCTACAGATGCAGCCACAAGAGATAAAAAATTTCTTCTAGATAAACCATTATCTTCATGATGTTCAGACTGTTTTAGATAATTATCGTAGTCTTCCGAAGATGAAATATCTTTTAAGCTTTTCCAATAACCAAATTCATGGGATTGAGCAGTATTCTGATCAATTTGGTTAGTATCTACAAATTCTTTTGACTTATTTTTTATCTGTGACATTTTTGACAGTCTCCTACTGGTCTTTCATCTCCATGCTGCTCTACCCAAGATGAAACAAAATTATCGTAATCTGCTGGAGGAGTCCAATACATGTTTGTTACTTCGTTTTTTGGTCTAATCTCTGGCGTGTCAGATCTATGACAATCTAAACACCAATCCATACTTAATGGCTTGACCTGATACACTACTTCCATCTCTGCTATATTTCCATGACAAGAAATACATGCAACCCCTGAGTTGACATGTACGCTATGATTAAAGTATGCGTATTCTGGTAACATATGAACTTTAATCCATTCAATCGGTTTTCCAGTCTCCCAACTTTCTCTAACCAACTTTAATTTTTCACTATCTGTCTTTACATAAGTATGACAACCCATACAAGTTTCTGTAGGAGGAATAACAGCAGAATAGGACTGTTCAACTCCGACATGACAATATCGACAGTCTATACCCATATCTCCGGCATGTAATTTATGACTGTAAGGAACGGGCTGAGTAGGCGCATAACCTACATCAGTATAATATGGTGATCCATAATACCAGATAAAAGAAGATAAAGAGAATAGTAAGAGGAATACACCTATAAGGAATATTCCAGGAAAATTATTTGTCCATCTTGGAAATAGTTGCATCTTTTTTTTATATTAAAACCATTTAAAATAGAGGTAAATCTTGCATTGAACATTACGTCAGAATCAGTCAAGCAGTCAAGCAATTATAACATAAGTGTTATCTTTTCTTCATTTATTAAATAAATTAGATTCAATGAACGAGTCTTATAAAATAATCTCATCTTCAATGCTATATTGGTTTTCTCAAAAAAAATGGTTTGTTTTTAGTGTTTTATTAGCAATTTTTTTATTGAATTTAGGTACACCGATAGGCTTAACAGCTCCTGCGTATCATAGCTTAATTATCCTATTGATGGTTTTCACATTAGTAACATTTGAGCCTATACCATTTCCAGCAATAGCACTATTGACATTAGTACTACAAGTTTTATTGGGTGTAGCACCACCAGATGTGGTTGCAGCATCATTTATGAATGATGCTGTATTATTTGTGATGGGATCTTTGATGTTTGCTATTGCTATTGTCCATCAAGGTCTTGATATAAGATTAGCAAAAGTTATCATACGAATGTTTGGTAGAAGTAAAAGATTATTCCTTGCTGGACTAATGACTATTTCTGCAATTCTTTCTTCTTTTTTAGGGGAACATACGATAATTGCTATCATGCTTCCTATAGGACTATCGGTTATAAAAAATATTGATACAAAACAAACTGATGGAAAAAATGCAGTATTGCTTACCTTATTTTCAGTGGCATATGGAACTATTATTGGTTCTATTGGAACACCATCTGGTGGAGCAAGAAATGTAATTATGATTAATTACTTACAAGAATTTAGTAGTATCCATATTGATTATTGGGAATGGATGAAACATGCATATCCAATATTAATAATGCAATTAGTTGTTGCCTATTTTGTTTTGCAATTTGCTTTTCCAACCTCACTTAAAAATATTCAAATTCAAGGCTATAAAAAGAAGGTTGCTAAATCGAATACTAAAAATAATATTAATCATCTTTTTTCTTCTGTTATCATTTTATTTATTGTTACCAGTTGGTTTTTATTTAATGAACAATTCGGCTTGGGCATCATTGCTCTGTGCGGCGCTTTAATCTTTATGATTTGTGGAATGGTATCATGGGAAGTGATTAATAAAAATACAAACTGGGGTGTAATACTTCTTTTTGCTGCAACCATTTCCTTAGGATTTCAAATTAATGAAACAGGAGCATCTACTTGGATGGTTGAAAAATTTAATGCAATGTTAGGATTAATGCCTGAAAGTGATTTAAATCTAAGTTGGCCTTTTATGGCAATTTTAACTGGCCTAACTGCTAATTTTTTTACAAGCTCGGCTACAATTTCACTCTTAGGGCCTATGGCAATTGAATTACAACCTTCAGACATCTCTTTTGCTTTGTCTGCTGCTATAGCATCTGGATTTTCATTCCTTACCGTTATTTCATCACCTACAGCAATGATTCTTTATTCTACCGGCTTAGTTAGTACTAAAACTTTTTTCAAAGTTGGACTATTGATGTTTGCTAGTTCAATTGCTATTTTATATTTAATGTCACAATTCTATTGGGTAACGCTATGAATATTTTAATTGCAATTGGTGGTAAGGAATATTCCAAACCAACATTAGACCTTGGAATGAAAATCGCTAATTCATTTGAGGCAACTACTACTATTGCATATGTTGGTAAAAAAATTAGTCAATTTTCTGAAAAAGATGTTAGTGTTGTGCATCAAAACTTAGATGAGAGAGAATTATATAGACCCGGGGTAAGAACTTTAGAGTGGGCATATGATTTTTTAGAGTCAAAAAATTACATTAAAAAGAAAGATAGCAATATCAATTTTAATGACCACCTTATTATTGATGAAGAAAATTCTAGAATGCGTGTAATTCTCAAAGGAAGTCATTCAAATAAAATTGATTTAATATTGCGTACCGGTGAGATTATTGATCAGCTAAAAACAGAGGTAGAAAGAAATAATCATGATATAACTATTATTGGTGGTGGTGGTAATAATGGAATGCATCATAAATTAGTACAATTTATTGATAGCTCTGTAATGGTAGTAAAAAACTATTCAGTAAATAAGAAGTATAAAATATTATTGCCCGTAAATAATTCTTTGGGATCAAATAAAGCAATTGAAATTGCTCAACAGTTTGCAAAGTCTAAGAAAATGGCTGTAGAAATTATTACGGTATTAGAAAATAAGCCATCTGATGAAAAACTTAAAAGTATATTAAAAAGAACTCAGAAAAAATTCACGAATAACGGTATCAAAAATTCTGCAATTATTCTTGAAGGTGATCCTGTACAAACTGTAGTGAAATATGCAAAAGATGATAGTCTAGTTATGCTTGGAGTATCTCCAAAGAATCCCATTTTAAAGTACTTTTTCGGCAGCAAGCCAATTAGTATTGCTCAACAATGTAATTGTCCCGTACTAATTGCTAAGTAAGCGCATTTAGAACATCATCATAGTCTGGCTCATGTCCTGTTTGATCAAGCAACTGAGTATAACCAATTGTTCCATCAGAATTAATAATCACAACTGATCGAGCTAATAAACCTTGAAATTTTCCATTTGTATGCAAAACGCCATAGTCACTTGCAAAATCATGGTTTCGCATATCAGAAAGAAAAAGTACATTATCTAAATTGTTAGCAACACAAAACTGTTTTTGGCTTAAAGCTAAATCTCTTGATATGCAAATCACTACCGTATTATCCAAATCGCTCGCAAGCTCATTGAACTTATGAGCTGCAGCTGAACATACTGGAGTATTAAGAGTAGGAAAAATGTTTAATACTAATCGTTTGCCTTCAAAATCTTTTAAAGTCATATTTACTAAATCATTATTTGCTAATAAAAAGTCTGGAGCTTCTGAACCAACCGCTGGAAGTGAACCTGAAAGATCTACTACTTGATCACCTAATTTTATTTGAGTCATAATTTTCTCTTTTGTTTGTTAAATTGGATTTAAATTTAAAACAGTTATAACAATTAATAGGAGTTTTTTTATGAATGATACCAAAAAATTTGTCTTACCAGCACTACCATATAATCCAAATGATCTTTCACCGACTATATCCTCTCAAACGGTAGATTTACATTATGGAAAACATCATCAGGCATATTTTAATATGTTGAATACATTTGCAGAAGGTACAAAGTTCATGGATATGGATTTAGATGAAGTAGTTGTAAAAAGCTATGAAGAAGATAATAAAAAAGTGTTTAATAATGCCGGCCAAGCTTGGAATCATATACTTTACTGGGATCAAATGAAACCTGGCGGAAGTAATACACCTAATGGAAAATTATTAGAAAAAATAAATGAATCTTTTGGTGATTATGAAACCTTCAAATCAAACTTTACTCAACAAGCAGTGGGTGTGTTTGGAAGTGGATGGGCGTGGCTTATTGAAAAAGACGGAAAGTTAGATTTGAGAGGATTGCCAAATGCTGAGAATCCACTCGCACATGGAGAAAATGCTTTAATGGGAATAGATGTATGGGAGCATGCATATTATCTAGACTATAAAAATGTTAGACCTGATTATGTAAAGGCAGTGCTAGATAATCTTATTAACTGGGATTTTGTAGCAGATCGTTTACGATAATTGTATCATCATATAATAAAAAAAGGCGAATAAGTTATTCGCCTTTTTCATATCATTTTTATTTGAATTCAACTACCTGTATTAACGGTAGCATCTATCACTAATGATAGCGTGTCCATGTCTTGACTAAATGTAAACTCTGTAGCATCTGCGTAAAATATAAATTGTCCAGTTGGTGCAAACATGTTTCCACTATGCGTTCCCCAAACATATTGATTAGTTTGTGGATTAGCATCATTTGGATCTCTCCACGAAATAGATGCTAATTTATAGCTATCAAAATCTAATTCATCAAACATAAGACTAATAGTGCCGCCTTGTACTTGACTACTTTCAACTACAACACTCTTGTATGGTGCTCCTGATGGAGGCCAAGTTTTATCTAATGAAACAAATACTGTTCCTTCTGACGGCCATGCTTCTGGATTAGAAACATTAATAGTAAGATTTAATGTTCCAGTTGTAGCTGGATCGCTACTTCCACTATCTTCACATGATACAAAGAACATCATTGATAAAGCAAGTGTAGCTATTGTAGTTTTTCTTAGAATATTCATTTTTTCCCCTTTTTTTATTTATCTATTCTTAAATAGTCATGAATTTTAATATTGAAAAAAATTACACACAAGCCTTTTTGAGATACAATCTCATTACTTTGTAATTTTACTTAAGCATTACTATCTAAAATGATTTTTCATAGCCAAGACTTACCACCCGTCCAGGCATAGGATAATCTTGTATAAGCTGATAGTCTACATCAAATATATTCGATACTTTAAAAGAAATTTTACTACCTAATAACTGATAGCTTCCATTGTAGTTAAATAGCATTAATGCATCTAACTTTTTAATAGGGAATCTAATTTCACTGCCTTCATATTCACGATCATCACTTAAAAAATCTTGGTAGTCTTGTTCTGATTGATATCTCATAGATATAATATTACTTATTTTGCCTTTAGTATATTTGATACTAGATACTAATTTATGTTTTGGACGATATAAAATAGGGTCAATATCATTTAAGTCATTTACACGTAAATAAGTATAGCCGGCATTAATACTAATTCTGTCATTAAGTTTATAATTTATGTTTGTTTCTAATCCACATGAACTGATATCAGATCTATTACGAGCTACTACGGGTAATCCATACACAAAGTCTATCATATCTTCATACACATAATAGAAAGTGCTTGCTGAAAAAGATAAGTCAGATAAATTTGAAAGATCATATCCTATATCTAATCCATATAGTTGTTCTGGTATTAAATTAGGGTTACCTTGCGTGTATAGTCCATAATCCGTTGCATACTGTAAAAACATTTCTGATAACGAAGGGGACCTGAATCCTTTACTTAAAGCAAAATTCCATGTTGAATAGATATCTTGTTTGTAACTCAGATTAACTTTTGGAGATACATTGCTAAATGTTTTATTGCTATAAATGTCTCCTCGATCAATTGATCTGTAATCAATTCTTAAACCAACACCAAGTAATAATTTTTCACTTAATATAATTCTATTTTGTGCAAAAACACCTGCAGTAAACTGCATTGGATTACTATATACATCTTTATATATAGATATATCTGACCGTTCAGCAATAAGGTCTGATCCAACAATAAGATACGATTTATCATTAAATAATTTTTGATATTCAGCTCTTAGATTTAAGCTTGTATCATTATAAAATGTATCATCTTGACCTTCATCTTCCGGAGTATCAGTTCTATCTTGATAATATGTATAGAAATGATTAATACTCGCAGAATAAACTAAATTATTATTGTTATTAAGATTTTGCTTTTTAAATAATTGCAAGTAAACAGAATCTCTATCTGATAATCGATAAGATATTAAAGATGGTCTTTCTTCGACAGAAAAACCTGGCTGACCATTTGATGATCGATTAGCTATAAAAGACACAGACAAATCTTTATCTTTATTATTCATTTTAACATAAAGATTATTTTGCTCATATTGAGCATTGAATCGATGTCCATCACCTTTTTTATATTGTAATAATGTCGTATAGGAAACATTATTATGCATATTATTCATTCCAATATTAATATCTTTTTTATTAAAACTTCCTAAAGTGACTTTTGAATTAATAAACTCTTCTGAATAATTTTTGGTGACTAAATTAATAATTCCGCCCATAGAGTTTTGACCATATAAAGACGAGACAGGACCTTTTACAACCTCTACTCTATCAAGAAAGTCTAATGGCATCCCGTTCCAATCAATGGAACCTGAGTAGGGCATACTGATTTGGAATCCATCTAGCAAAACTAAAACTCTATTATTGTAACCACCTGGTTTATAGTCGGATGAACCTCGAATAGAAAAATTTGCATTACGGCCATTATTGTGTTCCATTTGAACATCAACGCCTCCAACATTTCTAAATAATTCAGACATTGTTTGATAATCATTATCTGTTATATCTTGATTAGAAATATTTTCAGTCAAATAGGGAACGTGCTTAGATGGGAATCGCCCTACAACATTTAAGGTTTTTGCTAAAACAGATTCATCTTCTAATTCAATGGATAAGTTTAAAAAATTGCGATTGAGATTGATTGGTATATATTTATCTTTATATCCAATAGCACTTACTATTAGAGTGTAATTATTAGATTCTAATCCTGTGAACGTAAATAATCCTTCTTTACTAGATGCCGTTCCTAGTTCACTATCCTGGATAAATATATTAACATCCTGAATTGGATTAAGTGTGCTTTGAGAAATAATTCTTCCAGACAGGTCAAACCCTTGAGCATAAATAAAAGATAAAAGTATAATAAATATCGATTTTCTCATAAAAGTTTTTTCTCTTTTTACTACTTAATTCAAAAGATACTATTACAGGAAAAATTTATTTGCAAGTTATTTGAGATAGGATTTTGATATATTTTTCTTATTATAATGGAACACTAAAAAAGTTATGTTAATTTAATTGTATATATGAATCACAAAACAAATATTGCAATGGTTATTAGTGGAGAATTTCCTACAAATAGTAGAATTATTGATAAGATTAGATCGGCTGAAAAAGTGATTGCAGTTGATGGCGCAACAAATACTTTAATTGACCAGGGCATCATACCATCGATAGCTATAGGAGATTTTGATTCAATAAGGCTATCTTATAAAGATAAAGTTTCTGAAATAGTTCATACAGAGGATCAAAATAAAACGGACTTGGAAAAAGCGTTAGACTGGTGTATTGATAATAACTATTTATCATTATCAATATTTGGATTTCCCGGAAAAAGTGAAGATCATTTTTTAGGAAATTTTTTTGCTATTAACGATTATTATGATGCTATAGAATTTAAAATTTATACAGATTATTCTACCATCACACCCTGCATAGGAAAAACTGTATTCGATTCTTTTAAAGGAGAGACTGTAAGTATTGTTAGTTTTGAAATGAATAATAAGGTTACTTCTACAAATCTTGAATATCCTTTAGATTCATATAAATTATCTCCTTCTACGCGAGCAATTAGAAATCAGTCTTTGGGGGGCAGTTTTACTATTGAATCATCTGAAAAATTAATGGTCTTTCAAATCAGAGATTAGATCTAGTAGCTAAACTATTAGCCTTAGCTCTAGTAAGTAAAGCTTGCTGAGCTAATTGAGGATTTTCTAAATTTTTTGACCACGCTTTTAGGGCATCTTGCTGTAACGCCCTTCCATATGAAAATGTTACATTCCAGTCAGTGTCTTTTTTATTCATTTCATTTAAGTGTGCAGTTGCAAGATCATTAGACTGCCCACCTGAAAGAAAGGCTATACCAGGAACATCTGATGGAACATTTTTTTTCAAGCATTCTAAAGTTTTTTCTGAAACAAGTTCAATGCTTGCTTGATTTTCACAACTGTAGCCTGATAATACCATATTAGGTTTAAGTACTATTCCTTTTAAATCAACATGGTGCTTTTCTAACTGATCAAATACTTCAGTTAATGTTTTATCTGTTACTTCAAATGATTTATCGATGGTATGATTACCATCCATTAAAACTTCAGGCTCAACAATTGGTACTAAATTTGCTTGTTGACATAATAAGGCATACTTGGCTAAGCCTTGAGCGTTAGCTAAAATACAATCATCTGTTGGAATTCCATGGCCCAAAGTAATGACTGCTCTCCATTTTGCAAAACGGGCACCTAGAGAATAGTATTCTCCAAGTCTTTCCGATAATCCATCTAATCCTGTTGTATTTTTTTCTTCTGAACCTTCTTTTAGAGGGTGCGCTCCAGTATCAACTTTAATTCCAGGCAATATATCTTTTGACTGCAAATATTCAGGAATAAGATTATCTGATCCAGAAATTTTTTGTCTAAAAGTTTCATCATATAATATGACTCCACTAATATATTTTTCTAATCCAGGTGATGTAAAAAGAGTACTTCGATAATTACATCGAGTTTCAGGTGTAGATTCTACGCCTATACTTTCAAATCGTTTTGAACAAGTTCCAGTGCTTTCATCAGCAGCTAAAACTCCTTTTCCTTTTGCAACCATTCGTGCTGCAACACTATGTAGTTCAGACATCAAGTCCTCCTAAATTATATTCGTTAGTAATCAACTTAACTTCTCCAGTACCTCCAAAGATTATTTTTGAAGTTACCATTGCTCTATCTTCTACAAATTTTACTCCAGGAACCCACCCCGAACAAACACCGCTTGCTATAAAAAATGTATCATCAGATGTACACAGATCATTTGCAGTCCAAATTTTATTGATATCACTTCCAACCATTTTTTGAGCCCTACTTTCAAATTCTTTATCATAAAAAACTAATTGGCCTTCAAAAAACCCACCTAGAGCTCTAACTGCAGTTGCAGTAATTACTCCTTCTGGAGCTGCTCCGATACCATACAATAAATCTACTTCTCCTTGTACTGCCTTTAATCCTCCGGTCACATCTCCATCACCTATTAAAATAGGACTCACCCCAAAAGATTCTATTGATGCTATTAAATCTTTATGACGATCTCTGTCCATCACAATCACTTTCAAATGTTTGACGTCTTTCTTTAAAACTTTTGCAGTAGCTACTAAATTTTCTTCTACTGTCTTTGTTAGCCCAATATGACCAATTAATTCTTTTCTACCACACAGCTTATTCATATATGTGTCTGGAGCATGTAGTAACGATCCTGCAGGTGCCCCTGCAAGAACTGCAATAGAGTCTGGTAAATCAAAGGCACAGTGATTAGTACATTCCAGTGGATCTACAGCAATATCAACTTTTATCTCACTATTATCTTTGCCTAATTTTTCTCCAATAAATAACATGGGGGCCTCATCTCGCTCTCCTTCTCCAATTACAACCGTAGTTAAAATTTCCTGATTACTTAAAACTGATCTCATTGCCTCTGTAGCAGCCTGGTCTGCTATTTTTCCGTCTCTACAACCTCTCAATTTAGCAGCAGCAATAGCTGCTTGTTCAGTCGCTTTTAAAAATGGTTCATAATGTTCTAATATTTTATTCATTCAATGAGTCAATAAGTGTAAATAATTCATTTATCTGTTCAGGAGTAGAAAATCCATCAAATTTACCCTTAATGATTCCATCCTGATTAAGTACATAAATATAACAACTTTTTTTACTACTAATCCCAAGTGATTTATAGTATTCTCTTAAAGGTCCATAGTATGTTACGGTAAAATCATGTAATGGCTTTGGTACACCATTTTGCATTCCTCCATCAATCCAATTACGTGCCATTGTCCATTGACCTCCTAACATAGGAATCTCATAGTATTGAACATTTTGATCGATGCCATACTTTGGTAATAATTCATCTGCCCACGTATTTATACACAGCTGAGCTTTTTGTTTAAATGCTACTGATAAAACTGCTACTCTTCCACTGATATCATCTGGAAATGTCACATCATTTCCCGAAAGTGAAGTTCCGGAGACAGTCGGAAATTTTTTGTTTAAAAAATTTTCAGATGCGTAAGCAATGTTTGAAAAAAATATAATCGTCATTAGAACTGTTAATGTTTTTTTCATTTATTTCTCCTCTTCAAAAATGATATTATAATTATACCGATCAGAATTAAGGTTTTCACTTAGATTTCTTCTCAGCAAAATAAAATGGTAAATATAGCATATAAAATATTCCTGCCACCAAAGGAAATACTGGAATGACATGCATTGGAGGATCTGGAAAAAGGGTCATTAAAGACTCACCTGCTGGAGCTTTCATTAAATACCATAAATTTGCCTCGTATCCAGGTTCTCCCCCAATTAATAGATTTAAGCCATACATAATTGGTAATAGAATCAGTGAATATTTTAATGCATTAACTAAAGAAGAAAATGTTACTTTTTGACCAATTACAATTACAATATACATGAGTCCAAAAAATAGCAGTCCATGCCCTGAGAATAATGTAATAAAATCAAGATCTGGAAAAGTAAATTCTACATCAGGAGTTAGAAGAGCCATCGTTCCTCCGCCAAGCCCCCAAAAATATGCAAAATCAAAAAAGCGTTGGTGTCGTGTTAGCAAAAAAAGACCTGTAGCATAAGAAGACATATGACAGGCATGTAGTGGAACTGTATTTGTCCATCGATAGTCTCCAAATGCAATTAAATAGAATGGTTTCATTAGCTCGTTTAAAATAAGTGCACATCCCAGGATTTTTTCAAACTGCGAAAGAGAATCTAAGCTATATTTATCTCGCAGAAAAAAAGGAACTCCAAGCGAGATTGCAAAGATGATTGCGAGGGTTAATAAATGAGTAGTACCAAATAAAATAAATTCATTCATGATTCAAAGAATCTAATAAAAGTTATGTTATAAGTTCATCAATTATTAATAGCATCCTCATTGACCAAAGAAAAGTTCTTATCCAGTTAGTATTCACCAACTTTTCAATCATCGCATTATCTTTTTTTTGAGAAAGAATATTATGAATTGGAACCTGTATAAAGAAGGTTGAACACCATATCAATCCAACAACTATAAGATTTAATAAAAAAGTGTGATTCGACATATCATTAAAATAAAGAGCAACTGAAGAGATTAATTCTAAGATCATTAAGGGCATAACAATAATAGATATTCTACGTTCATGAAACTGATGAAAATTTACAAAAGACAGCTTATCGATATAATGAAAAGATGGATAGTGAACTATTTGAATTGTCCAAATTACTCCTGTTAAAAAAAAAGCTGAAATAACGTTTAAAAAGAAAATAAAATCCATTTAATGACAGCTAACATTATACTTTTTTAATCTCCAATAATTATAAGGCCAAGGAGTTAAAAAGCCTGCTAATAACATTATAGGCATTACCCACCAAGTAAGTAATGCTCCACCAGTTAATAATACATCAGTGACATTCATTGCAGTTTCCATTGCTACCATTGAAATAAAACTCATACCAATAGCTGTTTTAAAAGCCAAGCTTAATATCATCTGCCTACTCAAAATAAAAGTTTCTAATGCAATACTTGTTAACAAACCATTTATGATTGCAAGTGACATTACTTGCCACACAGACCAACTATGTTCAATCATTTGAAATGTAAATATAGTTCCAAAATCACCAATAGAACATCCTAGTAGACACCATGCAGTATTAACTGCGGATTTTTTCCATGTATGTTTACATTTCCAACTAATCATAATAGTGTTAATTTAATAGAGTTACATGAAAAAAAAATTAATTCTATTTCTTTTAATCTGTTTTCCAGTTTTATGGTATTTGTCTATACCAAAAGAACAGGAATTTGTACTTCCAATTTTTACTCCTTCAGATTTACGCTCTAACTTAGTTCATCCTTCCTTGGTAGGAAAAAAAGAGCATATCGTGCCAAATTTTTCTTTTATCGATCAAAATGGAAATATAGTTTCGGAGAAGACTGTTGAAAATAAAATTTATATAGTTGATTTCTTTTTTACATCTTGCCCATCTATATGTATAGACCTCACTAACAATATAAAAGAAGTGCAGAGTGTATTTGAAGAGAATGATGATGTTTTGATTTTATCCCATAGCGTTGATCCAAAAGTAGATAATATTGAACGACTACAAAAATATGCTTCTATCAATAATATTAATAATGAAAAATGGTTTTTACTTACAGGTCCAATAGAAGAAACTATTCGAATGGCACAATT
>ERZ802830.266-NODE-266-length-51973-cov-14.4702_pt1 | contig 51973 bp, 59 predicted proteins | sample MGYA00345654_ERZ802830 | MGnify/ENA primary metagenome ERZ802830 (study PRJEB30503, sample SAMEA104212375) | marine metagenome | biome: Westerlies Biome; feature: [SRF] surface water layer (ENVO:00010504) within the epipelagic zone...; material: water...
TAGGTAGATATATGGCTAAGAAATCAATGATTGCAAGAGAAGAAAAAAGAAAAAAAACTGTAGCTAAATATGCTGCCAAGAAAGCTGAATTAAAAGCTATTTTTAAGAATATGAATGCTAGTGATGAAGAGAGATCAGAAGCATATAGAAAGCTTCAGAAATTACCTAGAAATGCTAGCGCTTCGAGGGTTGTAAGAAGATGTTCAATAACTGGAAGACCACATGCTGTCTATAGAAAATTTGGCCTTAGCCGAATTAAGCTAAGAGAAGCAGCTATGAGAGGTGATATTCCAGGTTTAGTTAAATCAAGTTGGTAATAATATGAGTTTTCAAGATCCTATATCAGATTGTTTAACCAGAATTCGTAATGGCTTAATGCGAGGAAAGGTAGAAGTTTCTGCGCCATATTCAAAGATGAAACATGAGCTTGTAAATGTTCTTGTTAATGAAGGCTATATAAAAGGTTGTGAAAAAGTAGAAGAAGATAATAATAAAGCTTCAATTAATATTGTTCTAAAGTATTTCAATTCACAGCCAGCAATTAAAGATTTAAAAAGAATCAGCAAACCCAGTCTTAGAAGGTATTCAGGTCCAGAGGACTTGAAACCAGTCAAAAACGGGTTAGGTATGTATATTATTTCAACCAATCAAGGCTTAATGACTGATAAAGAAGCTAAGGCAAAGAATATCGGAGGAGAGGTCCTCTGCGAGGTATTTTAATCATGTCTAGAGTTGCAAAAAATCCAATAACTATTCCAGATTCTGTAAAAGTAAGTATTGAAAACTCAATTATTGAAGTTTCAGGCTCTAAAGGAAATCTTAATTTCAAGATACCAGATTCAGTTTCATTAAATTACGAGGAAAATATAATCACTGTTCAATATCAAGAATCTCAACAGTCTGTTGCTTTAGCTGGAACGACAAGAGCTTTAGTTAATAATATGGTGATTGGAGTTTCAGAGGGTTTTCAAAAGAAGCTTCAGTTAGTTGGAGTTGGTTACAGAGCAAAAGCCTCAGGCAAACTTCTTGAACTTAGTCTTGGTTTTTCTCATCCAGTAAAATATCAGCTTCCTGAGGATGTTAGTGTTGAGACTCCTTCTCAAACTGAAGTAGTTTTAAGTAGTCATAATAAGCAAGCTTTAGGTCAAGCCGCTGCAGAAATTAGAGCATTTAGGCCACCTGAACCATATAAAGGCAAAGGCGTGAAGTATGCGGATGAAGTGATTAAGAGAAAAGAAGCTAAAAAGGCTGCTGGAGCATAAGAATGAGTGAAAAAAATATATCTAGATTAAGAAGAGCTAAAAGAACACGTATGAAGATTCGTGAACAAGCTACACCCAGATTAAGTGTATACAGATCATCAAAGAATTTTTATGCACAACTTTTTGATAATCTTGGATCAAACATTATTACATCAGCCTCTACTGTAGAGAAAGATGCTAAATCTAAGAATAATAATATGGATAGTGCTAAAGATTTAGGCAAAAAGATTGCGGAAAGAGCTTTAGAAAATGGTATTAAGAAAGTGGTTTTTGATAGATCGGGTTATAAATATCATGGTCGCATTAAAGCTTTTGCAGATTCTGCCAGAGAAGCTGGCTTGGAGTTTTAATTAAATATGAAACAAGAAAATTTAAATACTGCAGGACAACAACAAGACGCTCTTGAAGAGAAGCTTGTTCAAGTTAACAGAGTTGCTAAGGTTGTCAAAGGTGGAAGAATCTTTGGATTTACTGCTTTAACTGTTGTTGGTGATGGTAAGGGCAGAGTTGGATTTGGAAGGGGTAAAGCCAAAGAAGTTCCTATTGCAATTCAAAAAGCTATGGAGAATGCTAGGCGCAGCATGATAGATGTTGAATTAAATAATACAACTTTATGGTATCCAATTAAGGCTAAACATAATTCAGCAAATGTCTATATGCAACCTGCTTCAGAAGGTACAGGCATTATTGCTGGAGGAGCAATGAGAGCAGTTTTAGAGCTTGCTGGAGTTCAAAACGTTTTAGCAAAATGCTATGGATCAACAAATCCAGTTAATGTTGTTAGAGCAACAATTAATGCTTTAAGTTCAATGGAGTCACCTAAAACAGTTGCATCAAGACGCGGTAAATCATCAGAAGAAGAATTATGAGCAAAGAAAAGACAATAAAAATTAAATTAATCAAAAGCGGTATTGGCAGAATGAAATCGCATAAGCTTTGTATAAAAGGACTAGGTTTTAAAAAATTAAATCAAACTGTAATGATAATAGATACACCTAGCAATAGAGGAATGATGAATAAGATTTCTGACATGCTTGAAGTAATGGATAGTTAATAATGACTGAAGAAAATACAAATAAATTAGCCCTTAATACCTTATCTAATTCAGGCACTAGCCAAAATAGAAAGAGAGTTGGAAGAGGTATTGGTTCAGGAACTGGCAAAACAGCAGGAAGGGGACATAAAGGTCAAAAATCGAGATCTGGCGGCAATGTTAGACCTGGCTTTGAAGGCGGACAAATGCCATTACAACAGCGGGTCCCTAAATTTGGATTCTCCTCTAGAAAGAATAATTTATTAAAAGAGGTAAATATTAAGTTACTTGAAGGCATGAAAGAAGTGTCTATAAACTCACTCAAAGAAAATAAAATAATAAGTAAAAAAATTAGTAAGGTAAAAATATTTGGTAATACTGAAATATCATCAAAAATTAATGTAGTTGGTATCAAAGTTACAAAGGGAGCTAAATTATCAATTGAAAAAGCTGGAGGGTCCGTAGCGGAATAACAAATGGCTGATCAAGGAAAGGGTATGAGCGATTTATGGAAAAGACTACGATTTGTTTTTGTAGCTATTCTTGTCTATCGATTGGGTACACATATACCAATTCCAGGTATTGATCCAGACAGGTTATCTTCTTTATTTGAGCAGAATCAAGGCACTCTTTTAGATATGTTTAATTTATTTTCTGGCGGTGCATTAGAAAGAATGAGTATATTTGCGCTTAATGTTGTGCCTTATATATCTTCAGCAATTATTATGCAGTTATTCTCCAACTCAATTCCATATCTACAGGAACTAAAAAAAGATGGCCAGGCTGGAAGAAACCAGATTACTCAATATACTAGATATGGCACAGTAGTTCTTGCATTTATACAAGCATCCGCTTTAGCTGTCACTTTAAGCAGCAGTGGACTTGCTTATGCTCCTGGGGCTGCTTTTTTTGCTTCGGCAGTATTCTCAGTAGTTGCAGGTACTGTATTCCTTATGTGGCTTGGGGAGCAGATTTCTGAAAGAGGTATTGGTAATGGCATATCTCTTATCATTGCTACTAGCATATTAACAGGCATACCAGGCGCTATCGGTCAGGCATTAGAACAATCTAGACAAGGCGATTTAAATATATTACTACTTCTTGCTATTGCTGTTCTTGCTATGGTTGTCATAGCGGTTGTTGTCTTTATTGAAAGAGGACAAAGACGAATAACAGTGAATTATGCTCAAAGACAACAAGGTAGAAAACTAATGCAAGCTCAGTCTAGTCATCTGCCTTTTAAAGTAAATATGGCTGGAGTTATTCCGGCAATTTTTGCAAGCACTTTTTTACTTTTTCCTGCCTCATTAGCATCATGGTTTGGACAAAGCGAAGGCACCAGCTTTTTACAGACAGCTTCACTAGCGTTAACACCTGGACAGCCTTTATATATTTTAGTTTTTTCAGCATTGATAATTTCATTTTGTTTTATTTGGCTGGCGTTGACATTTAATACTAGAGAAGTTTCTGATAATTTAAAAAGGTCAGGGGCATACATAGCAGGAATAAGACCAGGAGAACAAACTGCACAATACATAGATAGCGTACTTGCAAGACTGACCGTATTTGGCGCAATATATTTAACACTAATATGTTTATTACCATTGGCATTAATTAATTTTGCAGGAGTATCATTTTATTTTGGTGGAACTTCGGTATTGATTATTGTTGTTGTATTAATGGACTTTATTGCACAAGTTCAATCTCACATGATGTCTAGTCAATATTCATCTTTAATGAAGAAAGCAAATTTAAAAAACTATAGAAGGTAATATGAAAGTAAGAGCATCAGTCAAAAAAATATGCAGAAATTGTAAAATTGTAAGACGTAATGGAGTTCTTTATGTTATTTGCAGTTCTGACCCTAAACATAAACAGAGGCAAGGATAAATTATGGCAAGAATCGCGGGTGTAAATATCCCAGAAAATAAACATGTTGAGATATCACTGACCCATGTGTTTGGTATTGGTAGAAAAACAGCACAAGACATCTGTAACGATCTTAAAATAGATTTTACAAGAAAGGTTTCAGACCTAAGTGAGGATGAGGTAGAAAAAATAAGAACAGCAATTGGTACTCTTGTAGTAGAGGGGGACCTTAGAAGAAATGTAAGTACCAATATTAAAAGATTAATGGATTTAGGAAGTTATAGAGGCATAAGGCATAGAAGAAAACTTCCTACTAGAGGACAAAGAACTAAAACGAATGCTAGAACACGTAAAGGTGTAAAAAAACCAATGAGAGGTTAATTAAATGGCAGTAAAAGGCAAAAAATCAAAAAAAGTAGTCAATGAAGGTGTAGCACATATACATTCTTCATTTAATAACACAATAGTAACTATTACAGATAAACAAGGAAATACAATTTGTTGGGCAACTTCAGGAGGATCTGGATTCAAAGGCTCAAGAAAAAGTACTCCTTTTGCAGCACAGATAGCAGCTGAAAAGGCTGGAACTGCAGCAAAAGAATTTGGCATGATCAATTTAGATGTAAAAGTTAAAGGTCCGGGAGGCGGAAGAGAGTCTGCAATTCGATCACTTAATGCCTGTGGTTTAAAGATTAAAAGTATTACTGATGTTACCCCGCTTCCACATAATGGTTGCAGACCATCGAAAAAGAGAAGAGTTTAAGGAGATTTAAATGGCAAGATATAGAGGACCATCATTAAGGCTATCTAGAAGAGAAGGCACAGATCTTTTCCTAAAAAGTGGAGTAAGGGCTATAGAGTCAAAATGCAATATGGAGTCACCTCCTGGTGCTGCTCAAGGTGCACGAAGAGGGAGACTTTCTGACTACGGACTTCAATTAAGAGAAAAGCAAAAAGTTAGAAGAATGTATGGCGTTTTAGAAAAACAATTTAGGAACTATTACAAAAAAGCAGCTTCTTTAAAAGGAAATACTGGCGAAAATCTTTTATCTTTGTTAGAGCAAAGATTAGACAATGTAGTTTATAGACTTGGTTTTGGATGTACTCGAGCTGAATCAAGGCAAATGGTTTCACATAAAGCATTTAGCGTAAATGGTAAAACAGTAAATATACCATCCTACCAAGTTCAGGCTGGTGATGAGATTGAAGTTAGAGAATCAAAAAAAGGCCATTTAAGAATTCAAGCTGCTTTAAAACTAGCAGCCTCGAGAGAAGAGTGTGATTGGGTAGAGGTAGATGATAAGAATTTAAAAGGTGTATTTAGAAATGTTCCAGATAGAACTGAGCTAAGTACAGAAATTAATGAAAACTTAATTGTTGAGCTTTACTCTAAGTAATAAAATTTATAAGGAAGGGAAAATTATGCAAACATCAGTAATAGACTTATTAGTCCCAACAGATATCCAAGTAGACGATGCTGGATTAAATGTTTCAAAAGTAACACTAGAGCCTCTAGAGAGAGGATTTGGACATACGCTAGGTAATGCCTTAAGAAGGATCTTATTATCTTCAATGCCTGGTGCAGCTGTTACAGATGCAACTATTGAAGGAGTTGCTCACGAATATTCAACCATTGAAGGGGTTAGGGAAGATGTTATAGATATTCTTCTAAATCTAAAAGATTTACCTGTTAAGGTCATCGAGGGTACTTCAGCAACTTTAGTATTAGATATAGCAGGACCATGTGAGGTTTCAGCAGCATCTTTTGAAGTTCCTGGTAATGTTGAGCTGGTTGATCCTGAGCATCACATTGCAACTATTGTTGATAAAGTACCTCTTAAAATGTCAGTGACTGTTCAAACTGGAAGAGGTTACGAGCCTGCTGACTCAAGAGATGATGAAGATTCATCTATTGGAGCTTTAAAAGTAGATGCTTCATTTAGTCCAGTTAGAAGAGTTGCTTATTCAATAGATAATGCAAGATTTGAGAAACGTACAGATCTCGATAAGCTCATAATTGAATTAGAAACTGATGGAACTATCGATCCTAAAATGGCTATAGAACATTGTGCAACAATCCTACAGCAACAATTAGCAGCCTTCGTAGATTTAGATGCAATTGCTGAACAGGAAGCTAAGAAAGATCAGAATGATTTTGATCCTCTCTTACTTAGATCTATTGAAGAATTAGAATTGACTGTTAGATCTACTAATTGTTTAAAAGCTGAAAGCATTTTCTTAATTGGAGATTTAATACATAGATCAGAATTTGATTTATTAAAGACACCAAATCTTGGAAAGAAATCATTAAATGAAATCAAAGATGTTTTAGCATCAAAAGGCTTATCACTAGGAATGGTGGTTGAGAATTGGCCTCCATTAGGTTAAAAATATGCGACACAGAAAAGCTGGCAGAAAATTAAATAGAAATTCATCTCATAGAAAGGCATTGCTTAAAAATTTATCTATTGCTTTGATTGAAAGGGAGATTATTCGAACAACTTTAGCTAAGGCAAAAGAGTTAAGAATGACAATAGAGCCATTAATAACTATGGCTAAAGTTGATAACGTTGCTAATAGAAGGCTAGCATTTAATAGATTAAGATCTGATGAAGCAGTTGGTAAGCTCTTTTCATCTGTTGCTATTAATGCAAAAGATAGGAGTGGCGGATATACCCGGATAATAAAAGCTGGTTTTAGACCAGGTGATAAGGCTGATATGGCATATATTGAATTAGTCGATAGGCCAGAGGAAAATGATGTTATTGAAGAGCCAGAACTTAAAGAAGATAACGTTGCTTAACTTTTAAGCATATCCTTTAAATAAATTCCTGTATAAGAATTTTCTACTTTAGCAATATCTTCTGGAGTTCCTTCAGCAATAATTTTTCCTCCTTCACTACCGCCTTCAGGGCCGAGATCTATCACCCAATCTGCTGTCTTTATAACATCTAAATTATGTTCTATAACCGCAATGGTATTTCCTTGGGACTTAAGTCTTTCTAAAACCTTTAGAAGCAGTTCTATATCTGCAAAATGAAGACCTGTAGTAGGCTCATCTAAAATAAATAAAGTTTTACCAGTACTTCTTTTTGACAATTCTTTCGCTAATTTTATGCGCTGAGCTTCTCCTCCTGACAGGGTAATAGCAGACTGCCCTAGAGTTATGTAACCAAGCCCAACATCATTAAGAGTCGATAGTTTATTTTTTATTTTTGGGATAGCATCAAAAAAATCTAAACCTTCTTCTACAGTCATATTTAAGACTTGACTAATATTTTTGTTTTTATACTTAATATCTAAAGTTTGCTCATTATATCTTTGCCCATTACATACATCACATAAAACATAAACATCTGCTAAAAAATGCATTTCTACTTTAGTTACGCCATCACCCTGACAAGCTTCACATCTTCCGCCTTTTACATTAAAGCTAAATCGACCGGGCTTATAACCTCTTGATTTAGCCTCAACTGTTTCAGCAAATAGGTCTCTTATGTAAGAAAAAAGCCCAGTATATGTTGCAGGATTAGAGCGGGGAGTTCTTCCTATTGGAGACTGATCAATATTAATTACTTTATCTAAATGATCTAAACCATCAATCTTTTCACAATTAATTTCTTTAGCAAGTTTGGCTTTATTTAAAACGAAAGAGCTAATAGGAAGCAAAGTTTGATTAATTAGCGATGATTTACCTGATCCAGAGACACCAGTTATACAAGTAAATAAGCCTACCGGAATATTAGCAGTAACATCTTGAAGGTTATTTTCAGATGCTTTTACTATTGAAATAAAATCAGTTCCTGGTTTTAAGCGTTTTTTTGGTATAGCTATTTCTTTTTGTCCTGAAAGATATTGTGCAGTTATAGATTTTTCATTATTAAGAATATCTTTTAATGTTCCTGAGGCACAGATTTCACCCCCATGTTTTCCTGCACCTGGCCCAATATCAATTATATGATCAGCACTTCTTATTGCTTCTTCATCATGTTCTACAACAATAACAGTGTTACCTAGGCTTTTAAGATGATTTAATGTTTTTATAAGTTTTGCATTATCTCTTTGATGTAATCCAATCGAAGGTTCATCGAGAACATAAGTAACTCCTACAAGACCAGAACCTATCTGACTTGCTAATCTTATTCTTTGAGCTTCACCGCCTGATAGCGTTTCTGCACTTCTTTCAAGCGTTAAATAATTTAATCCAACGTCAGCCAAGAAAGATAAGCGGTCAATAATCTCTTTTAAAATTTTCTCAGCAATTTTTAACTTAGCACCAGTTAACTTCATATCCTTCATAAAGCCTAAGGAATCTGAAATTCTTAAAGAAGTAATCTCATATATAGGAGTCTTGTTTATGAAGACATTTCTAGATTCCTTATTCAGTCTTGATCCATGACATTCATTACAGGCGCTTGAAGACATAAGCTTTGCAAGTCTATCTCTTATGTAATCTGAGTCTGTCTCTTTAAATCTTCTTTCTGTATTTGGAATAATGCCTTCAAATCTATGTTTTCTGACTATTTTGCTGCCACTTCTAAATCTATGGGAGAAATCAATTCGCTCATCAGAGCCCCATAAAAGAATATGTTTTAACTCATCTGAATAATCTTTCCAAGGTGTATCTAGACTAAATTTATAATGTTTACTCAAACATTTAAGCTGATGATAATAAAATCTATTTCTTCTATTCCATTTTTTTATTGCTCCATTGCTTATCGAAACCTCTTCGTTTGGAATTAATCTTTTTTCATTAAAATATTGTATTACGCCCAATCCATCACATTTTTGGCATGCCCCAAAAGGATTATTGAAGGAAAACATTCTTGGCTCTAATTCTGCAACTGAGTAACCACATTGAGAGCAAGAAAAATTTGAAGAAAACAACTGATCTACATTATTAGAATCAATAGATTCGATCTTCACTATTCCATTTGTAAGCTTTAAAGCATTTTCTATCGATTCAGACAACCTAATTCTATTTTCATCTGAAGATTTAACAATAATTCTATCAACTACAGCTGATATATCATGTTTTTTGTTTTTCTCTAGATCAGGAAACTCTTCTATTGGATAAACTACGCCATCAACCTTAACTCTAACGTAGCCTTCTTTTCTCAATTCTTCATATACACCAAGATGCTCTCCTTTTTTACCTCTAATCAAGGGTGCTAAAATCATGATTTTAGTATTTTCTTCTATTTTGTATATTTCATCACACATCTCTGAAACAGTTTTTGCTTTTAATTCTTCACCATGATCAGGGCATTTAGGGGTTCCAATTCTTGCATATAACAATCTTAAATAATCATAAATTTCAGTAACTGTTCCAACAGTCGATCTTGGGTTATGAGAAGTTGCTTTTTGTTCTATAGAAATAGCAGGAGAAAGACCTTCAATTTGGTCGACATCTGGTTTTTCCATCAAAGAAAGAAATTGTCTTGCATAAGTAGATAGAGATTCAACATATCTTCTTTGTCCCTCTGCGTATAAAGTATCAAAAGCCAATGAAGATTTACCAGATCCAGAAAGTCCTGTTATGACTATTATTTTATTTCTTGGTATCTCAAGATTAATATCTTTAAGGTTATGCGTTCTGGCGCCTTTGATATAAATGCTATCCATAAGAAATAAAAATTCCAGTGATGATTAAATAAATTTAGGTTAAACTTTACACATTATTATAAGAGGTAATTATGAGTAATGGCGTAAATAAAGTTATATTGATTGGAAATCTTGGTCAAAAGCCCGAAATGAGATATACAGCAACTAATTCTGCTGTAGCTAACCTCTCTATTGCAACCACTGAATCATGGAAGGATAAAGAGTCTGGAGAAATGAGAGATAAAACTGAGTGGCATAGAGTTGTTTTTTTTGGGAAACCTGCTGAAACTATAGAAAGATATTTAGATAAAGGCTCAAAGATCTATGTTGAAGGTAAGCTTCAGACAAGAAAATGGCAAGATAAAGATGGCAATGATAGGTGGACAACAGAGATAGTTGGCAGTCAATTTAATTTCTTAGATTCACGCCCAAGTCAGAATAATGATGCTTCAATGGATCAATCTAGCTCGAGCTCATTGCCTGATGGTGATAGTTCAGGGATATCAGAAGAAGACATACCTTTCTAAAGCGCTACAAAGTGGAAGAATATAAAACTATTCATTTTCAAGAAGATGAATCTATTGGCTATATAACTTTAAATCGCCCTGAAAAATTAAATGCATTTACAGTCACAATGATGTCTGAAATGTTAGATGCATTTGATCATATCGATTCAAAAGATTCTATAAAAGCTGTAATTATTACTGGAGAGGGCAGGGCTTTTTGTGCTGGAGCTGATTTATCTTCTGGCGGCGAAACTTTTAATTCAGGGTTTGATACTTCAGATGCTTTCAATGCAGATTTTAAGAGAGATTCTGGAGGCATTTTAACCCTAAGAATGTTCAATTGCCTTAAACCAATATTAATTGCTTGTAATGGGGATGCAGTGGGCATAGGAGCATCACTTCAATTGGCAGCAGATATTCGTGTGGCCTCAACAACAGCAAGATATGGGTTTGTTTTTGCTAAAAGAGGCATTGTCCCAGACGCATGCTCTAGTTGGTTTTTGCCTCGTATAGTAGGCATATCTAAAGCTCTAGAATTATGTTTTTCTGGTGAAATATTTAGCGCAGAAGATGCTCTTAAATTTGGCCTCGTTAATTATACTGTTGAGCCATCTAATTTGATGATGGAAACAAAAAAGATTGCTTATAAGCTTATTTCTAACACTGCACCAGTATCAGTTGCACTTACTAGGCATATGATTTGGGACATGTCTTCTGCGCCTAGTCCAGAAGAGGCACATATTTTAGATAGTAAATCAATTAACTCAAGGGGCGCTTCTGAAGATGCAGTTGAAGGAGTTATGTCTTTTTTAGAAAAAAGAAAAGCAAAGTACGTAAATAAAATTTCAAGTGATATGCCCTCTTTCTTCCCATGGAGAAAGAGTATGTTTAAAGAAAAAAAGTGAACTAATTTTTCTATGTTATTTGAACCTTACAAAATAAAAAATACTTTGTTAAGAAATAGGATTGCTATGGCTCCTATGACTCGTAACCAGTCTCCAGAAGGAATTCCCACTAATGAAGTTGTTTCATACTACAAAAGGAGAGCTGAAGCTGATGTTGGACTAATCATTACAGAGGGAGTTGAGGTTAGTCATAAAGCTTCTAGCGCCTATCCTGATGTCCCAAGGTTAGATAGCGAAAAAGCAAGGGATGGATGGAAGAGGGTTGTTGGAGGTATAAAAGAACATGATGGTGCTGTAATAGCACAGTTATGGCATTGTGGTGGTTTTAGAAAGCTTGGTATGGGACCAAATCCAGAAGTGCCTGGTCACACAGCCTCTGGTCTAGTTAGGCCTGGAAAAAGAGTTGCTCATGCTATGAGTTCTGAAGATATTAAAGAAACTATTGATGCTTTTGCATCAGATGCAAAATATTGTGAAGAAATTGGTTTTGATGGAGTTGAGATACATGGCGCCCATGGATATCTTATTGATAATTTCTTTTGGAGAGGAACCAATGAAAGAGAAGATTTATATGGAGGATCTATTGAAAAGCGTTCTCAGTTAGCTGCTAATATTGTTAAAGCAATAAGATCAAATGTTAGTAATAATTTTATTGTTGGATTAAGATTTTCACAATGGAAACAACAGGATTATGAGGCAAAGTTAGCAGCATCATCTGAAGAGCTTTTAAAAGTGATTAAGCAGCCAGTAGATGCCGGCCTAGATTATTTGCATTCAAGCATGAGAAGGTTTTGGGAAAGTGAATTTGAAGGCTCCGATGAAAATTTAGCATTTTGGACAAAAAAACTTACTGGATTACCAACTATCAGTGTTGGTAGTGTTGGCCTTGATTCTGATTTTATTGATATGAGTGCTCCAGCATCTCCAAGAAATATTGATAAAGCTATTAGTGATATATCTAATAAAAAATACGATATGGTTGCAGTTGGTCGAGCACTCCTTGCAGACCATGAGTGGGTTATTAAAATGAGAGAGGGAAGAATAAAAGATATTATTCCTTATACTAAAGAAGCTTTATATAAACTATATTAGTATTTACTAAAAATTAAGCTAGCATTAGTCCCACCAAAACCAAAAGAATTAGTCATAACAGAATTTATTTTTTTATCTAATGTCTCTAGATTAATGTTTAAACCATTTGCTTCATCCACTAACTCATCGATATTAATTGAAGGGGCAATAAAGCTTTCTTGCATCATCATTATCGAATAAATTGCTTCTTGGGCTCCAGTTGCTCCCAATGAATGGCCTGTCATAGATTTTGTTGAGCTTATAATCGGAACATTTTCTTTAAATACTCGCTTTATTGCGTTTAATTCTGCAATATCACCAACAGGGGTACTGGTGCCATGAGTATTTATATAATCCACATTTTGTCCAAAAACCTTTAATGCTTCTAGCATACACCTTTCAGCACCTTCTCCAGATGGAGCAACCATGTCATAACCATCTGAGTTAGCAAAGTATCCCTTTAACTCAGCCAAAATATTTGCATTTCTTTTTTTTGCATGTTCTTCACTCTCCAGTATAACTATTCCTGCACCGCCAGAGATCACAAATCCATCCCTGTCTTTATCAAATGGACGTGAGGCTTTCTGAGGGTCATCATTCTTTGATGAAGACAAAGCTCCCATGGCATCAAACATAGATGATGATGTCCAATGTTCATCTTCTCCACCACCAGCTATAACCATATCTTGTTTACCACTTTGAATTAGTTCCGCTGCATGTCCAATGCAATGAGCGCTAGTAGAGCAAGCTGAAGATATAGAATAATTAACCCCTTTTATTTTTAAAGCTGTTCCTAAAATAGCTGATACTGTACTTCCCATTGTCTTAGTTACAGCATATGGACCAATTCTTTTTGGACTTTTTTCCCTTACTATATCTGAGGCAATTATTTGACTTTGTGACGAAGCGCCCCCTGATCCAGCAACTATTCCAGTTTTTACAGAATTAAGATTTTCCTCTGTAATATTTGCCATAGCAATAGCTTCAAGAGCTGCTAGGTATGCGTATGCTGAAGCATGACTCATAAATCTCAATAATTTTCTATCTATCAAGTCTTCAAGTTTTAAATTAATTGAACCAGAAACATGACTTCTAAAACCCATATCAACATATGATTGATTCAAAGATATCCCAGATTTCCCATCTTTAAGAGATTCAATAACTTCCTTTTTTGAATTACCAATACAAGAAATAATTCCATATCCAGTTACTACTACTTTTTTCATTTTAAAAATTACTTGTATCTTTAAATAGTCCGACTTTAAGATTTTCAGCAGAATAAACATGCCTATCATCAACAAACATATTGCCATTTGCTAAACCAACAACAGCACCTCTATTAACTACTCTTTTAATGTCTAATTCATATCTTACTATTTTTGAAGTTGGTAAGACTTGACCAAAGAATTTAACTTTTTCTGCACCAAGCGCTCTTCCAATTCCTGGAAGCCCACTCCATAAAAGATAAAAACCTAGTAATTGCCACATAGCATCGAGACCTAAACATCCAGGCATTACTGGGTCATCTTTAAAATGAACATCAAAAAACCATAGCTCTGGATTTATTTTAAGATGAGCAACAATAGCACCTTTCCCAAACTCGCCACTCGAATCATCAATATTAGATATATCATCGAACATTAACATTTCTCTTGATGGTAATTTTCCATCATTAGGACCAAAAAGTTTTCCTTCAGAACACTGAATTAGTTCTTGTTTTGAGTAATTGTTTTGAGGTTTAAACATTATTTCGTTCTGTTATAAGAAAATTGACTTAAGTTTAACATTTCTTCTCTAATTTGCTTGTTATCAATTTTCTTAGCCAGGCTCACAGATTTTGTTATATAACTTTTCAAAAGTTTTTCTGTTTGTTTAATTCCTCCAAGAAGTTCTATCTTTTCGATAATTTTTGAATTTTTATAATGTTTTTTAGATCCTAGTATGCTTAGTAAAAATTTTTTATCTTTTACATTTGCATTTTTTAAAGCAAAGTAAAATGGATATGTAATTTTCCCCTCACTTAAATCTTGAAGAGTGGGCTTGCCTAGCTGCTTGGAATTTAGTGAATAATCCAACATATCATCTTTAATTTGGAATGCAATTCCAAGATATTTAGAGAAATTACTTAAATTATTAATGTAGGGTTTATCATCTTTTTTTGCCAAAATAGCTCCACATTTTGCTGAAGCCTCAAAGAGCCTACCAGTTTTAAAATAACTAACCTTGATGAGCTCACTTAATGAAACATCCTTTTTTCCAATTAAATCTAATTGAATAAGCTCTCCTTTAGAAATATCATTTGTAGCCTTAGATAATTCATCAAGTATCTCCATATCTGATAACCCAATCATTAACATAAAAGCCTTTGAATAAATAAAATCTCCAATTAAGACACCATGCGAATTGGTCCAATTTTTATTAATTGTATCGATACCTCTTCGGGTAGGAGATTCATCAACAACATCATCATGAACAAGGGTTGCAGTATGAAGGAGCTCTATTATTGCTGCTATTTTAAGCCTTTTTCTTGTTTTTCTTTTATCAGGAGATGACGCGATTAAACTCAAAAGAGGCCTCAATTGCTTTCCGCTATTTTTAAAAATATAGTTATAAAGTTGCTGAATTATTTTTTCATCAACTATTTCATTTTTTATTAACTGACTTACTAGTTTCAATTCTTTTTTATATGAGTTATTTGTCAATTTCATTAGATGTCCTATTTCCATCAAAATTATACATAACTATTGATAAATTCCTCATTAAAGCGTATATTTTGCCACCTTTAGGAATATAAATATGTACGCAGTTATAGAATCAGGTGGAAAACAACATAAAATAGAGGAAGGTGAATATCTTTCTGTTGATTTGTTGTCTGATGAGCCTGGAAAAAAAATTACATTTGATAATGTTTTGTTATATGTAGATGATAAAAACGTTGAAATAGGGCAACCATACCTATCAAATGTTAAAGTAACTGCTGAAGTAAAAGATATTATTAAATCAGAAAAGCTTTCTATTTTAAGATTTAGAAGAAGAAAGCATAGTATGAGAAAAGTTGGCCATAGAGCTAGATATTCTCAAGTAGAAATTAAATCAATTAAATTAGTGAGTAAATAATGGCACATAAGAAAGCAGGTGGTTCCAGTAAGAACGGTAGAGATTCGAACGCTAAGAGGCTTGGTGTCAAGAGATATGGCGGGCAGACTGTAAAGGCTGGAGAAATTCTTATTCGTCAAAGAGGAACTAATACTCATCCTGGGATAAATGTCGGCATTGGCAAAGATGATACATTGTTTGCTAAAGCTGCAGGCGTTGTTCAGTTTACTTATAAAGGTCCTAAGAGCAGAAAAACTGCAAACGTTATTACTCAACAATAACCCCTATATATCATGAATTTTATAGACGAGGCCTTTCTCGAAGTTAGGGCTGGAAATGGTGGCGCAGGATCAATAAGTTTTAGAAGAGAAAAATTTATTCCTTTTGGCGGACCAGATGGTGGTGATGGTGGAAAGGGTGGAGATGTAATCTTTAAAGTCAATCTTAATAAAAATACACTTATTGACTTTAGAAATACTAGAGTTTTCTCAGCAAGGAATGGAAAGCCGGGATCTGGAAAAAATATGTCTGGCGCTGCAGCCGAAGATTTAGTCTTAGATATTCCGCAAGGTACTGTTATTTATGATGATGCTTCTAATGAAGTGATTTTAGATTGCTGTGAGATCAATCAACTCTATACAGTTGTAAAAGGAGGAGAAGGCGGTTTGGGTAATTCCCGATTTAAATCAAGTAGAAATCAGGCTCCTCGCAAATCTACACCTGGAAAAGAGGGAGAGGTAAGATTAATAAGATTAGAATTAAAGTCACTTGCTGATGTGGGTCTTGTTGGGATGCCTAATGCAGGAAAATCTACCTTTCTTAATACAGTTTCTTCTGCAAAGCCAAAAATAGGCAGCTATCCTTTTACTACATTAAGGCCTCATCTTGGAACGATTCAAACTTCTGACTCAAGTTATGTTATAGCCGATATTCCTGGTTTAATAGAGGGTGCATCAGAAGGGGCAGGGTTAGGTACAAAATTTTTGAAACATATATCAAGAACAGGCTTATTATTATTATTTATTGATTTATATCCAGATGAAAATAATTCTACTGTGGATCAAATTCAGGCACTAAGAAACGAATTGAAGTCATATAAAGAAGATTTAACCCAAAAAGAGGCTTGGGTTGTGTGCAATAAAATAGATTTATTATCTGATAATAAATTAAATGAATTACAGCAATCTATTCCAGCAGAGGTCAGCAAGCTAGGAATAGAGAATGTTTATTTTATTTCAGCCGCAACAGGTATAGGGACGAAAGAGCTTATAAATGCTCTAACCCATGAAATTAGTATAATTAAATCTGATTTAGCCTAAAGCTTTCACAGCTTTATTTAGTCTACTTTTATATCTTGCAGCAGCATTTTTATGAAGAACTTTTTTTGACGCTGTTGAATCAAGGATCTTTTCAGCTTGTAAAAGTGCCTCTTTTGCTTTAACAGGATCATTAGCTTCTATTGAAGCTCTGACAGCCTTCACAGCAGTTCTGGCTTTAGATCTTTGAGCTTGCTTCAGCTTGTTCCTTGAAACATTTTGCTTGGCTCTTTTAATTGTTTGTTTTGAATTTGCCATAGGTGGAGCGTAGTTTAATGATGTAAAGCTGACATGTCCATATTTTTTGAAAATAATATATAAGTGGTGGAGGCGGCGGGAATTGAACCCGCGTCCGCTAATCCTTCAGCCTAACTTCTACATGCATAGCTCACCCAATTGGCTTTTTAACTTTTTCGACCCGAGGAGCAGGGTGAAAAAGCGAGCTTGATTAAGTTTAACCAAACTGTGTCCAAGCAACACAGCTTGGCTAGACTATGTAATTTGCCGATGCTTCAAACCATAGTCAATTCTGGCATCGGTTAGCATTAAGCTGCTAAAGCGTAGTTGTCGTTATTTGCAACTAAATTTTTTGTAGTATGTTTTACAAGAATTACCACAATCTTGGCATGCGCTTCGGAGTCCAGTAGAAACGTCGAACCCTGTTCGCCCCCACATTGGGAGCAAGATTATACCTCATTAACCCCTAAGCTTTGAATTTTTAAGAATTCTGCCTTGATCTCTTTCCCAATCCCTTTGTTTAATATCTTGCCTTTGATCACGATGTTTTTTACCTTTTCCAATAGAAATATCACATTTGATATGATTTTCTTTCCAATAAAGTGAAGTCAAAACACATGTAAGACTTTTCTGTTCTATGATTTCGCTAAGTTTCTTAATTTCTTTTTTATGAAGGAGTAGCTTTCTTGATCTCGTAGGATCAATGACATCATGCTTTAATGATGCTGGCGGATCTATTTTCATTCCAATCAACCATGCTTCTCGATTTTTTAGGGTTACATAGCAATCTTTCACATCTACTTTCTTATTTCTTAGTGATTTAACTTCCCAGCCTTCTAGAACAATTCCAGCTTGATAAGAGTCACTTAAAATGAAGTTTCTTGAAGCGGTTTTATTCTTTACAATAACTGTGTCTTTTTGCTTTGACATAACATTATTATGAATGCACTAAAAACAACTGCAACTCTTAATAGGAATTAATTAACTTTGAAGATCATAGAATTAAAAAAAACACTAGGCTATATGGGCTTTGTACCATTTAGTTTTTTTTCTGTAATGCCTTGGATAATTGGCGGCGACCTAGCAAATTATTCAATTTTAGCCCTTTCACTTTATAGCGCAATTATTCTTTCATTTCTTGGTGGCATCCCCTGGGGGTGGAATGATAATAATTTTTCTCAAACTTTAAATCTAATATACGGAATATTTTTTTCTTTATTAGGATGCCTTATCTTAGCAATAACATTTATAAACTTAATGGCAGCTTTATTTTTATGTCTTATAGGTTTTAATGGGTTTTATTATTTTGAAAGTAAAAGAGATGTTCTTTTTGATCAAAAAGTAGAGTACAAAGAACTAAGAAAAAAACTGACAGTTTTAGTTTCGATCTGTTTTTTAGTAACTATTGCTTATATAGTTAACCCTTATAGTTAGATTATTTTTAGGATATAAATATGGATAAGCTCTCAAAACTTAAAAGTCATGGTTCATGGGTAGGAAGATGGACTTTTATTTTAGCAGCTACGGGTTCTGCAGTTGGACTAGGTAATATATGGGGCTTTCCTTATAAAGCTGGCACAAATGGAGGGGGAGCTTTTGTAATTATTTATTTATTATGCATATTAGCTATAGGCATACCAATAATGATTAGTGAAATAATTATTGGAAGAAGATCTGGAAATAGTCCAATTAATGCGATGAGGCTTGTTGCAAGGGATTCTAACACCACCTCGGCTTGGCAAATAGTTGGTTGGAGTGGAATAGCAGCTGGTATTTTAATATTGTCTTTTTACAGTGTGATAGCTGGAATCTGCCTAAACTATATATTTATTGCTGCCACATCAACTGGTGCAATTAACTCAGCTGAACAATTTGGAAATATTATTTCTTCTCCTTTAAACCTATTAGCTTGGCATACGTTATTCATGTTTCTAACGGCAACAATTGTTTCCGCTGGTATCAATAAAGGTATTGGAAGAATGGTTAAAATATTAATGCCTATGCTAGGAGTATTACTTGTTTTCATGGTCATAAATGGAATTTTAAGTGGTGGCTTTGGCAGAGCATTCTCATTTTTATTTGCACCTGACTTCTCTCAAGTGGACTCAAATACTTTTTTAAGTGCAATGGGGCAAGCATTTTTTAGCTTAAGTTTAGGCATGGGTTCAATAATGGCATACGGAGCATATATGCCTAAAGAGCAAAAAATAATACCAACTTCATTTACAGTTGGTTCCTTAGATACTTTAGTTGCTATATTTGCCGGCTTAGCAATATTTCCAATTATATTTGCATTTGGATTAGAGCCTAATAGCGGGCCAGGACTTGTATTTGAATCTCTTCAGACTGCCTTTAATCAAATGTCTTATGGTCAAATTATAGGACCATTATTTTTTATACTTTTATCAGTTGCTGCATTAAGTTCATCTATATCATTGCTTGAACCAGGAGTTGCATTTATTTCTGAAGAAGGCTCCATGAGTAGAAAATCAGCTGCCATATCAATTTCATTTCTTACCTGGACATTGGGAATAGGAACGGTCCTAAGTTTCAATGTTTGGAGTGATTTTAATTTGACCCCTGGAAGAAATTTTTTAGATTCTATGGATTTTATTGCTAATCAGATACTACTTCCATTAGGAGGAATGTTGATAGCAATTTTTGTTGGTTGGTTTATGGATAAAAATCTTATAAATGAAGAAATTGGTCATGTTAATCCTATCCTATTCGGTATTTGGAGATTCTTTGTTAAGTTTGTTGCACCGGTTTCAGTCGCAATAATTTTCTACAATGCAATTTTTGGTTAAATGCCAAGTAATTTTAATTATGAGGAATTTATAGCCAAGGATTCAAAAGAAGTTTTTGAATTAATTTCAAATTTTGAAGATTATAAAAATTTTTTACCCGGGTGCACTGATTCTGAAATTTTATCGAGAACAAAAGACTATGACATTGGAAGATTAAACTTTAATTTTTTTAATAAAGATTACTTTATCGAATCTAGAAATTCTAAGATGCCAACAGAATTAAATATAAAACAATTGAAAGGTCCCTTTAATTCTTTAGATGCTTCATGGAAAGTTGTAGAAAAAGATTTAGGTTGTTTAGTTATTTTTTCTGTAGAGTTTAATGCCCCGATTTTGTTAAGACCATTTATGCAACAAAGTTTAATAGATACATTTGCATCTAAATTTATTAGTGCTTTTCTTAAAAAAGTATCATGAAGATATTTTTTACATATCAAGGTGAAGAGAATAAGTTCTTTTTTTCATTAGATGTATCAGAAAGCTCAACAGTGGGAGAGATATTAGAATTGCCTAAAATCAAGAATGTCATAGATTCAATAAAGCACGAAAAAATTATTGGTGTTAATGGCGAGGTTTTGGATGGAATTTTTAAGCCAAAAGCAGAAAGATATAGATTAAGTGAAGGACAAAGAGTTGAGATATATAGACCTTTAAAACAAGATCCAAAAGAGAGAAGACGAAATAAAGTTTAATCAGGAATTATCTTCAATAATCCAGCTATCTAATAATTCATCAGAATTAAAGTATAAGATTAATTTTTTATTTGAGACTTCTAAATCACCAACAGTTACCTTGTTAACGTAGTCCCATCTATTCTTATGAAAGGGATCTTGCACCAATGCGGTTCCAAGAATAAATCTCACCTGATCTTTATTTAAACCTTTTGATAGCTTATCAGTATCCTCTTCCGTAAAAATATTGCCTTGGACCACAGGGACATTATAAAAACTAAAAGTGCTGCAACTAAATAAAAAAGAAGATGCAATGATTACAGTAAGAATATTTTTATTATGAGGCTTCATTAATTAATTTAGTCAAAGTTATCTTTCTATTTAGACAAGATGGATTATACTTTGTTCTGTATATAAATCGTAATATTTTTAAAAAATGTCAAATCAGAACAAAGAGTTAAAAAAGACAGGATTAAAAGCAACACTCCCAAGGATTCGTATTCTTGAAATTCTCGAGCTAACTAAAAATGAAGAAGCACATATGAGTGCTGAAGATATCTATAAACAGCTTCTTGCTGCAGGTGATGATGTTGGCTTAGCTACTGTATATAGAGTCCTAACTCAATTTGAATCAGCAGGCATCGTCAAAAAACATAATTTTGAAGAAGGTCATGCTGTCTATGAGGTTATTTCTGATGACCATCATGATCATATGGTTTCTTTAGATGATGGAACAATATATGAATTTAATGATGATCTTATTGAGCAAAGACAAAAAGAGATTGCTCAAGAAAGAGGTTTCGAATTAGTTGAGCATAGTATGGTTTTATACGTAAGAAAAATTAATTCATAATTTCAAAAAACCCACTTGAACTAAGCATATAAACCCCAATATATGGTGTATTGGGAAAAAATATGTCAAAAAAAGTAATAAAAGATAACGTTAAAATAGATGAAGAGCTAGATAATTCTGTTGATCAAGATTTTGATGAAGAATCTCAGTTAGCCGATGACTCTAAATTAGAAGAAGCATCTAATAAGATATCTGAACTAGAGGCTGCATTATTAAGAAAGACAGCTGATTTAGATAATGCGGTTAAAAGATCAATTACAGAAATAGAAAGAGCACATAAATATGGAGTAGAAAAGTTATTGGGAGAGCTTCTTCCTATCATTGATAATCTAGAACATGCTTTAAATAATTTTTCTAAAAAAACCTCTTCAGAAGACAAAGAGGGTATTGAACTAACTTTAAAGTCTTTTGAAGCAGCTCTTGATAAATTTGGAATGAGACCCATCTATCCAGTTAATGAAGATTTTAATCCTGAAAAACATGAGGCAGTAAGTATGACTCAAGACAAAGCCAAACAAGATAATCAAATTGGTGAGGTTTTTCAAAGAGGCTGGGAATTACACGAGAGAGTTTTAAGACCAGCAAGAGTAACAGTTATTAAAAATTAGAGAGGAAAAATATGTCAAAAATAATAGGTATAGATTTAGGAACAACTAATAGTTGTGTTGCTGTAATCGAAGGCCAGCAACAAAAAGTTATTGAAAATGCCGAGGGAGGAAGAACGACTCCTTCAGTCATTGCATACACTGATAATGATGAAGTGCTGGTTGGACTTCCAGCTAAAAGACAGGCGGTAACCAATCCTGAGAATACTTTATATGCAATCAAAAGGCTTATTGGTAGAACTTTTGAAGACAAAGTTGTTAAGCAAGATGCTGATATGGTCCCGTATAAAATTATTAAAGCTGATAATGGAGATGCATGGGTTGAAGCTAATAAAAAGAAATTAGCTCCACCACAAGTTGCTGCCGAAATTCTTAAAAAGATGAAGAAAACTGCAGAAGATTATCTTGGGCAGGAAGTTAAAGAAGCAGTTATAACAGTACCTGCATACTTTAATGATGCACAGAGACAAGCTACAAAAGATGCAGGAAAAATAGCTGGTCTGGAAGTAAAAAGAATAATTAATGAACCTACAGCTGCAGCTCTAGCTTATGGCTTAGATAAACACCAAGGCGATTCAACAATAGCTGTATATGATTTAGGTGGAGGAACTTTTGATATATCTATAATTGAAATCTCAGATGTAGATGGAGAGCATCAATTTGAAGTTTTATCTACAAATGGAGATACATTTTTAGGTGGCGAAGATTTTGATTTAAGATTAATTGATTACTTTGTAGATCAATTTAAAGAAGAATCTGGCTTTGATTTAAAAAGTGATCCTCTTGCACTTCAAAGGCTTAAAGAGGCAGCAGAAAAAGCTAAGATTGAATTATCTTCCTCAGAGCAGACAGAAGTCAATTTACCCTATATAACTGCAGATAGCACTGGCCCAAAACATTTTGTACAAAAAATAACACGCGCAAAACTAGAATCATTAGTTGAAGACTTAGTTGATAGAAGTTTAGAGCCTTTAAAGCTTGCTCTTAGCGATGCAAAACTTGCAAAAGGAGATATTTCTGAAATTTTATTGGTTGGTGGTCAGACAAGAATGCCATTAGTACAAAAGAAAGTTAAAGAGTTTTTCGGAAAAGAGGCAAGAAAAGATCTTAATCCAGATGAAGCGGTTGCTGTAGGTGCAGCTATCCAAGGCTCTGTTCTATCTGGAGATACAAAAGATATATTATTGTTAGATGTTACACCACTAACATTAGGCATTGAAACCCTTGGCGGCGTTTCAACTCCTCTTATTGAGAAAAATACAACTATACCAACACAAAAATCTCAAGTTTTTTCTACAGCAGAAGATAACCAAACCGCTGTAACAGTTCATGTTATTCAGGGTGAGAGGACCCAGGCTGCTCAAAATAAATCTTTGGGACAATTTAATTTAACTGATATTCCACCTGCTGCAAGAGGAATGCCTCAAATTGAAGTGTCTTTTGATTTAGATGCTAATGGGATTTTAAATGTATCAGCTAAAGATAAAAATTCTGGCAAGGAGCAATCAATTGTTATTAAGGCTTCTAGTGGACTAAGCGATGAAGACATCGAAAAAATGGTAAAAGATGCTGAAGCTAACGCTGAGGACGATAAGAAATTTGAAGAATTAGTTAAGACTAAAAATAATGCCGATATGTTAGTACATGCAACTAGAAAGACAGTCCAAGAATCGGATGATAAATTATCAGATGATGAAAAAGATCAAATAGAAAAAGTTGTGGTTGGTCTTGAGGAAGCTATATCTTCAGAAGATATAAATAATATAGAAACTGCTACCAAAGCTTTAAACGATGTTTTAACACCATTAACAGATAAGTTATATTCTCAAGATCAGGCGCAAGCTGAAAACTCAACAGAAGAAGCACCTAATGATGATGCAGAAAATACTGTTGATGCAGAATATGAAGAAGTCAAAGAAGAAGAAAATAAATAATTAGAGACTAGGTAATGTCAAAGAGAGACTATTATGAAATTCTTGAGGTCTCTCGATCAGCGTCTGCCGCTGAATTAAAAAAAGCCTTTAAAAAGAAGGCTATGAAGTATCATCCAGATAGAAATCCTGATGATGCTGAAGCAGACAAAAAATTTAAAGAATGTGCTGAAGCCTATGATGTCTTATCTGACCAACAGAAAAAGAGTGCATATGATCAATACGGCCATGCTGGAGTTGATGGTATGGGTGGCGGACCAAATTTCAATGATATAAATGTTGGAGATATTTTTGGAGATATTTTTGGTGATGTATTTGGCACTCGTTCTTCATCCAGAGGAAGGTCAAGAAGAGGCCAGGACCTTCAATACAATTTAGAATTATCTTTAAAAGAAGCTGTTCTTGGAACTCAAAAGAAAATAAAGATTCCATCTCATAAAATATGCCATGATTGCAATGGGAGCGGTGCTGCTAAGGGCTCTAGTCCAATCACTTGCATGAATTGTAATGGAACAGGCCAGGTCAGGATGCAGCAAGGTTTCTTCTCTGTTCAGCAAACCTGCTCTGTATGTTCTGGTACTGGCCAGGTTATAAAAGATAAATGCAGAACTTGTAATGGAGTGGGTGCTATAAAAGAAGAAAAGACATTATCTGTAAATATTCCTGCTGGGGTAGATAATGGAGACAAGGTTAGATTATCTGGAGAAGGAGAATGGGAAAAAAATGGTCAGTCTGGTGATTTATATGTTGCAATAAGAGTAAAATCTAATCCTGTTTTTGAAAGAGAAGGCAGAGATTTATACATAGAAGCCCCACTTGATCTTATGACATCTATTACTGGTGGATCTATAAAAGTTCCAACGATAGAGAACTTTATCTCACTTAAAATACCCGCTCAAACGCAAACAGGTAAAATTTTTAGAATTAAAGGAAAGGGCGCATCTTCAGTAAGAGATAGCAGAAGAGGCGATCTTTTATGCAGAGTAATTGTTGAAACCCCATCCAATCTAGATAAGTCTCAACTAAAAGCACTAAATACATTTACTGAGTCATTACAAGCATCTAAAAATTACCCTATTCAAGAATCATTCATCAAATCATCGTCTGATATACATAAGAGAGACTAATTTTTCATGACGGGAATATATATAAATGGTGCTTCCGGCAAGATGGGGGTAAATTTATTAGAAAGAATTCATTTAAATAACGACATTCAAATTTGTAAAACAATCGATGAAGACTCATTAGATACTATTATTGATTTCTCTAATCCAGATTCAACTATCAAGTTACTCAAATCATTATGTAATGATAATTATGCTTTAGTAATTGGCACAACTGGCTTTAATTCAGAACAAATTGATATCATCAAGCATCATGCAAAGAAAAAAAGAATATTATTAGCACCAAATCTTAGTAAAGGTATGGCTATTATGAAAAAATCAATTAAAAAGTTTTTTTCATCTAACACAGAGAAATTTAATTGCTTAATTACTGATATTCATCACAAAGATAAGATTGATGCGCCTTCAGGAACAGCGCTAGAATTGAAAAAAATTATTATTAATAATGATGATAATAAATTAATACAAGATATTAAATTTAATTCTGAAAGGTATGGCAAAGTATACGGAATTCATAAAGTTACCTTCTTTAACAAATCTCAGAAAATACAATATAGCCATCATACATTCTCAAGAAATATATACTCAGACGGCGCTATAGAAGCATCTCACTGGATTAAAGATCAGAAGGAAGGCATATATAGTTATGACGACTTTTTAAAATCACAAAATAATCTTTAATAATTAGCTATTTTTCTATAAAATACTCAAACTTTTAACACGAAGGTCCCGAACCTGCAAAGTTGGGGTGCTCTTTTTTAGAGTTAACTTTGCTTAGGGCTGGAGAATAAACCCTGGAGAATTACAATGAGTATAGTTTCAGTAAAAGACCTGCTTCATGCAGGAGTTCATTTCGGTCATCAACAAAGATTCTGGAATCCAAAAATGGATCAATATATCTTTGATACTAGAAAGAAAATTAGCATTATAAACCTTGATTTAACTCAAGAGCATTTAAGCGCAGCTGCTTCAAAAGTTGAAGATATTTGTTCAAAAGGTAATAAAGTTTTGTTTGTAGGAACTAAGAGGTCTGCTAGCAAAACTATCAAAGAGGAGGCATCAAGCATTGGGTTGCCATATATCAATAAAAGGTGGCTTGGTGGAACGCTAACTAATTGGAAGACTATTAGAGGATCAATAAGAAGATTACATGACATAGAAGATATGATTTCATCTGGAAGGATTGAAAAGTTAATTAAGAAAGAGGCTGTTGATATTCAAAAAGAATATGCAAAACTTGAAGCTTGTGTTGGTGGAATTAAGGATATGAAAGGATTACCCGACGCCCTTTTTGTTATTGATATTAAGCATGAAAGGATTGCTGTACTTGAAGCTCAAAAAATGGGAATACCAATAATAGCTCTTGTAGATACAAATTCTGATCCTGATGGCATTGATACAGTTATTCCTGGTAATGATGATGCTATTAGATCTGTAAGATTAGTTACTAAAATTATTGCTGATGCATGTGCAAGAGGTATTGAATCTTCTACTGGGTTCTCCCCAATCAGTGAAGTCAAAGAACCAAAAATAGAAACAATAAAGAAAAAAGAAAAAGCTACAGATGTTATAGATGAAGTTGCTTCTGTTTCAGATGAAGCTGATGCTGAATCAGATGCAAAAGAGAATATATCTCAAGCTGAAGATAGTTCTATTGAGGATGCTACAAAAGAGGAACCAGAAGAAGCAAAGGAAGATATTCAAAAAGATACAGAAGAAGACAACAAAGATTCAGAATAATTTTTATTAAAGGACTATTAAATAAATGGAAATTAAAGCATCACAAGTAAAAGAATTAAGAGATATGTCAGGCGTGGCCATGATGGAATGTAAGAAAGCACTGGTCGAATGTGAGGGCGATATCGAAAAGGCGCTGGACCTTCTTAGATCTAATAGCTCCTTAAAAGCAGAAAAGAAAGCTTCTAGAGTTGCTGCAGATGGAGTTATTAGAATTGTTGCTGCAGATAATTATGCAACCATTATAGAAATTAACTCAGAAACTGATTTTGCTGCTAAAGATGCAGGTTTTATTGCTTTTGCCGATGAAGTTGCCGCATTTATTGCAAATAATAAGATTAACAACACAGAAGAGTTTTTAAATACTGAAATAGAAGAAAAAAGACTAAGTTTAGTTCAAACTATTGGAGAGAATATCCAATTAAGAAGAATAGAAACAATAGATTTTAATAGCTCTATGTCTGTAGGTTCATATATACATTCAGATGGCAAATTAGCTACATTGGTAGTAATCGATTCCTCTGAATCAGAACTAGCTAAGGACATTGCCATGCATATTGCTGCATCAAATCCATTATGTAAATCTCCAGAGGATATCGATAACGAGGTCTTAGAAAGAGAAAAGGCTATCTTTGAAACGCAAGCAAGAGAGTCTGGAAAAGATGAATCAATAATGGAAAGAATGGTTGAAGGCAAGGTACGAAAGTTTCTTGCTGAAGCATCACTTATCTCACAAGCTTTTATAAAAGATCCTGATATTACTGTTGGCAACTTACTAGATGGTAAGAAGACAGAAGTTATTGGTTATGTTAGATTTAAGGTTGGAGAGGGTATAGAAATTGAATCTAAAAGTTTTGCTGATGAAGTTGCTGAGCAACTAAAATAATATATGTCTGATTTGAAGCACAAACGCCTACTAGTTAAATTTAGTGGTGAATCTGTCGCTGGTGATGATGAGCATGGCATTGATCCAAAAATACTTGATTCAATGGCTACATCTATTAAAGATTGTAAAGATATAGATGCTGAAATAGGAATTGTTATTGGCGGAGGAAACCTATTTCGTGGAGAAAAACTTAATCAAGCTGGCATGGATAGAGTAGCTGGTGATCACATGGGGATGCTTGCTACAGTAATGAATGGGATTGCACTTAGAGACTCTTTAGAAAGAGCTGGAGTAAAAACAAGAGTAATGTCAGCTATACCTATAGCTGGGTTAGTTGAACATTATGATAGAAGACTTGCTATTCAACTTCTAAGTGATGGATATGTTGTCATTTTTACTGCTGGTACCGGAAATCCATTTTTTACTACAGATACTGCTGGATGTCTTAGAGCTGTTGAAATACAAGCAGATCTAATGTTAAAAGCAACAAGAGTAAATGGAGTATATTCAGAAGATCCAGAAGCAAACCCAGATGCAAAATTCTATCCATCTTTATCATTTGATGAGGCTATTTCAAAAAACCTGAAAGTAATGGATGCAACAGCATTAACGTTGGCACGCGATCATAAACTGCCCATAAACGTATTTAATGTAAATCAAAAAAATGCTCTAAAAGAAATTATTTGTGGAGATCATATTGGTACAATAATATCCTAATATGAATAATATACTTGAATCATTAAAAGAAAGAATGGGTAAATCAATCGATTCCTTAAATTCTTCATTTAATAAAATAAGGACGGGCAGGGCCAACCCTGCAATACTTGACGATGTTAAGGTAGATTATTACGGGAGCTTAACTCCTTTAAATCAGACATCTAATATAACTGTTGAAGAGAGCAGAACTCTTGTTATTTCTCCATGGGATAAAAATTTAATGCCAGAGATCGAAAAAGCTATTGCATCTTCAGATTTGGGACTTAATCCTAGCTCTTCTGGAGATATAATCAGAGTAACTATGCCATCTTTAACTGAAGAGACTAGACAAGGCTATATCAAACAAGCAAGAAATGAGGCTGAAAATTCTAGAATATCTATTCGAAATATAAGAAGAGATGCAAATAATCAGGTTAAAGATATGCAATCATCTGGTGAAATATCTGAAGATGAGATGAGACGCTCTGAAGATATTATTCAAAAAGAAACAGATAGTTTTATTGCACTTGTAGATTCCGAATTAAAAAATAAAGAATCTGATCTCATAGAAATATAAACTGACCATCATGGGTCATCCCAAAAGCAATACAAAATCTCAATTATTAAATAATGTAGCTATTATTATGGATGGCAATGGAAGATGGGCAAAAGCTAATAAATTAAAAATTACTCAAGGACATGAAAGGGGGGTAAGAGTTGTTAAAGAAATTGTTCAAGAGTGCGTAATTCAGAAGATTAAAAGTTTAACCATTTATGCGTTTAGTTCTGAAAATTGGTCTAGACCTGAAAGTGAAATTAATGGAATTAAAAAACTAATTGTTGATGCTATATCTGATCAAGTCCCAGAGCTGATTGAAAAACGTGTTCTTTTAAATTTTTTTGGTGATATAGATAGCTTTGGTACAAAAATAAGAAAAAGAATTTCAGATGCTCAAGATGATACCTATATAAAAGATCCCTCACTTCAATTAAATGTTGCACTAGGATATGGCGGAAGAAGGGATATCGTTAATACAAGCAAATATCTAGCACAAGAATTCAAGCAAGGTAATATATCTTTAGATAATATTAATGAAGATTTGTTTGGAAGAGTTTCAGAAGTGCCAAATGATAAAATAGACTTAGTCATTAGAACTGGTGGCGATAAAAGGTTGAGTAATTTTTTATTATTCCAAGCAGCATATGCTGAGATAATGTTTATTGATAAATTGTGGCCAGATTATACAAAAGAAGATTTTATAGGGTGCTTAGAGTCTTTTAAGAAGGTGGAGAGAAGGTTTGGAAAAAGAATTTAAACAATCTCTAATTCGTAGGTCTTTTACAGGCTTGGGAATTATTATCCCATTTCTTGCTTTAATTTATATAGCAAATATATATGTGACAACAATAGTTATTGCTTCGATAGTTCTTCTAAGCTATACAGAATGGACAAAACTTTCAAACTCAAAAAGTAACATAATGGACACTGTCTCTATAATTTTATTTGCTGTTGGTTGTTTTTATTTTGAGCTACTTTTTTTAAAAATTTTGATTATCGCAGCGTCTTTAGTTTGGGTCTTGTTATCAGTATTTTTATTATTGAATAGATTAGATTATCTCAAATTTATGCATTTTGATTCTGCTGTTTTAAAGATTTTATTAATAACTGGTTTTTTATCTAGTCTTTTATCAATAACGCAAATAGAGAATTACAATCATTTATTGCTTTTTATTGTTATTGTTAATACTGCTTTAGTAGATATTTTTGCTTATATAATAGGCTCTCGTTATGGCAAAACGCCCTTACTGCAGAATATTAGTCCTAATAAAACCTTGGAAGGGTTATTTGGCGGTTTGTTATCTTCGATGGCATTTATCGCATTACTATTTATTTTCATTAATCTGAGCTCCTTAATGGCTACAATCATATTAATTTCATCTATTTTTGCTTTTGTTGGAGATTACTCGATTAGTTATCTTAAGAGGCGCAGCAGCATTAAAGATACTGGAAATATACTACCAGGCCATGGTGGAATTTTAGATAGGGTAGACTCACATCTTTCTGCCGCTACCATTTTTACATTCTTATACATTTTTATAAAAATATCAGGTATCTAAATGAAGAATATACTTTTATTAGGCGCAACTGGAAGTATTGGCGACAGTGTTTTAAAGGTTATTAGTCAAAACGAAGATAGTTTTAATCTTTATGGAATAGCTGCTGGAAAAAATAATACTAAAGTTGAAGAAATTATTAAAAATTTTTCACCTTTAAATATTTTTATTGATGATCAAGATGCCTTTAAGTTGGTGTCTTCTAGATTTCCGAATAAAAATATCTCTAATTCAGAGGATGAATTATGTAATTTAATTCAAGCCCCTGAAGTAGATATTGTCATTTCTGCAATTGTTGGTTTTGCTGGACTAAAAACAAGCATGATGGCTGTCAATGCAGGAAAGACTGTGTTAATCGCAAATAAAGAAAGTGTAGTTGCAGCAGGTGAATTATTAATGTCTGCTGCAAATTTATCGGGCGCTAAAATAATACCAATTGATAGTGAACATAATGCAATTTTTCAATGTCTTCCGCTAGATCAATCAACAGAGAGTGTTAGCAAGATAATAATAACTGCATCTGGAGGACCGTTCTTAGATATACCTTTATCAAAATTGTCTGATATCTCTCCTGAAGCTGCTTTAAAACATCCCAAATGGGATATGGGATCTAAAATATCTATTGATTCGGCAACTTTAGTAAATAAGTGTCTTGAATTGATTGAAGCAAGATATCTATTTAATTTAAATGAAAGGTTTTTTGATCTTGTAATTCACCCTCAAAGTATTATTCACTCAGTGGTAACTTATATTGATGGATCAAGTATAGCTCAAATGAGCAATCCAAATATGGAAGTGCCAATAGCTAATGCTTTAGGAGAAGAATACAGAATTCCTATTGCATATGAAGCTTTAAACTTTTCAGATCTAGAGCTTACATTTAAAGAATTTCCAAAGGACAGATTAAAACTTGTAAGCTTAGCAAGAGAAATATGCAATATGGGAGGCTCTTCAGGCCTAGTTTTTAATGCAGCTAATGAAATGGCAGTTCAATCTTTTTTAAGTAAACATATTTCATTTTGTGATATTTATGAGGTTATCTATAGAACTTTTGATTCAATACCTTTGTCTAAACCATCAGATATAGAAACTTTAAATGAATTAAACAAAGAAGCACGCATGGAAGCGCATAAGGTGATAAAATCTCTTACTTAAAATTTTCAAAATGAATTATTTATTAGACACATTATTATATGCTGGAGCCTTTATAGGCTTGTTATTTGTTTTGGTCGTTATTCATGAATGTGGCCATTATTTTGTTGCTCGTTTTTTTGGTGTGCATTGCCCAAGATTTTCATTTGGAATGGGACCTGTAATATACAAAAAAGTAGATAAGCATGGTACTGAATTTGCTTTATCAGCTTTTCCCTTAGGCGGATACGTATCAATGATCACTCAAAAAATGTTTGAGATTGAGCCTGAATTAAAAAATGAATTCACCGAAGAGCAGCTAAAAAAGACTTTTGATACAAAACCAAAACTGCAAAGGGCAGCAATTATGTTTGCTGGACCTTTAGCAAATTTTATTTTAGCTATATTAATATTCTCCTTTATCTTTTCTTCAACTCCAGATCCAAAATCAATAATTGTTATAGATTCTACTAATGATACTTCTACCTTTAATCAAGGCGATCAAATCATTTCAATAGATAGTGTGAACGTTTATGAAAGAAAAGACATAAGCTTAGAGTTATTATCTAAAGCTGGCATGTCAGGACAAATTGCTATTGATGTATATCAAGTTAACTTAGATCAGACAAAAACAATTACTTTAGATGTTGATAATTTTTTAACAGATAGCAAGCAACAAGAAAATCCAGTTTCTGCCTTAGGTATATCAATAAAAATGAAAAGTTTACCCATTATAGGAAGTATTTTACCTGGCGGTGCTGCTGAAAAAGCTGGCTTGATGGTAAATGACCAAATTATTTCAATTAATAATTCAGGCATTTTATATGCATCTGAAATCTCACCAGCTCTTAATGCACTTAATACTAACTTTGTTGATATTGAGGTATTAAGAGGCAATAAGACAAATATAATACCTGTTGAATTGAATCTTGTTCAAAATGCCGAAGGAATCCAATCAAGGCTATTAGGTATTCAATTTGGCTTAAAAAGATCTTTTTTTGCATCTTTTATAAAAGGCTCTAAAGAAACTTATAATTTGAGTGTAAAAACACTGCAATTTATTGGAAAAATGTTAACAGGAAATATGGGTACCGAAAATCTCTCAGGACCTATTGGAATTGCTAAAATGGCAGGTGATACTGCTCAAGCAGGCATCCTACCTTTTTTATATTTAATGGCATTATTAAGTATTAGTTTGGGGGTGTTAAATTTATTACCAATACCAGCCTTGGATGGAGGTCAGTTAACCCTTCTTGGCGTAGAAGCAATTAGAGGTTCGCCATTGCCAGACAAAGTCGAGAATTTTGTATATGCAACTGGAACTGTAATGATAATATTCTTAATGGTATTCGCAGTCTTTAATGACGTTGCAAGGTTTTAAAAGGAATAAAATTGAAAAAAATACTTTTACTTATCGTTTCTCTAAGTTTTATTAATCTTGCTTCAGCTTTCGATGAGTTTGTAATCAATGATATTAGAATTATTGGGTTGCAGAGAGTTTCTACAGGTAGTATTTTTAATGTTATTCCAGTTAGTGTTGGTGATAGGGTTGATAAAAGAAAAGTGGGAGATATAACGCGAGCTCTTTTTGCCACCGAACAATTTGATGACATTCAAATTGGTAAAGAATCAAAGACTTTAATCATTACTGTTCAAGAAAGACCTTCAATTTCAGCAATTGAGATATCTGGTAATAAAGCTCTCAAAACAGAACAATTATTAGAAAGCTTGAATGGCGTAGAAATATCAGAGGGTAAAGTATATAAAAGATCAACATTAGATAAGATGAAAGCTGAGTTAGTTAGGTCATATGCATCACAAGGAAGATATGGAGCAAATGTTGAGGTTGAAGAACTTACTAAACCTAGAAATAGAGTTGAAGTAAATATTATAGTGGATGAGGGTGACAGCGCTACGATTGAAAGTATAAACATACTAGGAAACAAATTATTCCCTGATGATGAATTGTTAAGGAGCTTCGAATTAGGTGAAGGAAGCATTTTGTCATTTTTAACAAATGATAATCAATATTCTAGAGAAAAGTTGCAAGGGGATATTGAAAATCTTGAATCATATTATCTAGATAGGGGCTATTTAAAATTCTCTCTAGAATCAACTCAGGTTAGTTTAACAAGAGATAGAAAAGGTATTCATATAACTTTTGGAATAAATGAGGGTGAAAAATATACTGTGCGAAATGTGAGTGTTATAGGCAGCGTACCTCTTAAGCCTGAATCTTATGAAACTGTAATACAAACCCAAAAGGATAAGGTATATTCTCAAGCCGCTATTACCGCTATTGAAGAGTACTTCACTTCTATTCTTGGTAATGAGGGTTATGCATTTGCAGAGGTAACAGGCTCTCCAGAAATTGATGAAGATACCCAAGAAGTCGACTTAGTTTTTGCAGTCAATGCAGGCAAAAGAACATATACAAGAAAAATTATTTTTGCTGGTAATCAAATTACTCAAGATGAAGTGCTTAGAAGAGAGATGAGACAGTTTGAAGGAGCTCCAACTTCAGATGAGAGAATCCAAAACTCAAAAGTTAGACTAGAAAGATTAGGATATTTTAAAGAGGTTAATGTTGAGACTATTCCTGTTCCTGGAACAGATGATCAAGTTGATGCGATATATCAAGTTGAAGAAGAAACGACAGGACAGATCGGAGGAAATGTTGGTTACAGTGACTTTGGATTAATGCTTGGATTTAATTTAAATGAAAGAAATTTCTTAGGAAGTGGTAATACTGTAGGAATAGCTATTAATAAAAGTGTATACCAGGAATCATACAACCTCTCTTTCTTCGATCCATATTTTACTATGGATGGAGTAAGTAGGGGTTATAACGCCTATTTTAGAGAAACTGATTATGGAGAGTTTAATATTGCAAATTATTTAACTAATTCAGCTGGGTTAGGTCTTCAATTTGGATATCCAATCTCTGATACTCAAAGAGTTGGTCTTAATATCACATATGATAAAACTGATATTGATTCTGGAACATTACCAGCAAGAGAAATATCTGATTTTCTTATTTCAGAAGGTAATATATTTGAAACTCTTAGCCTACAGGCAGTTTGGTCAAGAATAACTCTAAATAGAGGAATGTTTCCCACAGAAGGCTCATCAACTGACTTGATGTTAATGTTTGCACTACCCTTTAGTGATATTCAGTATGGCAAATTTAATATAAGACAAAAGTATTACAAACCATTAGGAGTTCTTGATCTTGTCTTTGGTTTTAATGGTGAATTAGGTTATATGGATGTATATGGTGATACCGAAAGTTCACCATTTTTCCAAAATTTCTATGCAGGTGGACCAAGATCATTGAGAGGTTTTGAATCAAATACCCTAGGCCCAAGAAGTACCCAAGCTCCTTGTTATGAATATGATGCTGTTAATGACCTATGCCCAGCTTTAAGAGACACCAATTTTGATGGTGAACCAGATGCTCCAGCTTATAATCCATATATGTTTAGCAATAGAGATCAGCCTATTGGAGGCAATGTAAAGGTCGAAGGCAGTTTCCAACTAATCTTTAAACTCCCAATGATCGAAGATCAACGATCAATGAGATCTGCATTCTTCTTTGATTTTGGTAATGTCTTTTCAACTAACTGTAAAGACTATCAAATAAATTGTTATGAACCAGATCTTGAAGAATTAAGATATTCTTATGGTGTTGGGGTAACTTGGATAACAGGGTTTGGTCCAATGAGTTTTGCTATTGCAAAACCATCAAATGCAGGACCTTTTGAAAGAACAGAGCAATTTCAATTCACAATTGGAAATGTGTTTTAAAGGATAATTTAATGCTTTTTGTATTAATTTCTACAAATTAATATAAAATACACCAACTGATACAGGGGCAATTATGAAAATTTTAAATAGACTTTTTTTAGCAGTATTCTTATTAATATCTGTTCCGTCATTTGCTAATGATGGTTTTGCAGTAATTGATATGAGAGTTGCTGTTTTATCAACACAACTAGCGCAAGATACTTTTAAAGCTCTAGAAGAGGATGCAGACTATGCTGCTAATGTTGAGCAAGCACAAACATTACAGGCAGATAGACAATCTTTAGCTGAAACTCTTCAAAAAGATGGCGAGACCATGTCTCAAGAAGAAGTTGCAAATTCTCAAAAGGCAATACAAGAAAAATCAAAAGATCTTGAGTTTATTGTTGGAAAGATTCAAGCAAAACAGAATGAGACTGCTGAAAATATCTTTAGAGATATGAATCCATCACTTCAAAAAATTCTATCCGAGCTATTAGCAGCAAAACAGATCAAGGTATTACTTGCAAGAGATACAGCAATATTTGCAGATCCAGCACTTGATATAACTGATGATGTTACTTCAATGCTTGATGTTGCTGCTTCTGTAGCTGATGAATAAACTAATTTGTGAGCCAAAAAAAGATATCTTTTACCCTTAAAGAACTTTCAAAAATTATTGATGCTAAAATTGCTGGCGATGAAAATATCATCATCAGCAATATAGCAACAATTCAAGATGCAAGCAAAGAATCAATAACCTTTCTAGCTAACAAAAAATACTCTAAATTCTTAACTTCTACCTCAGCATCAGCTTTAATTGTTCATACTGAGGATAAGATAGATTCTGATATTACTCTATTAAAATGCTCAGATCCTTATTTAGCATATGCTAAGATTTCATCATTGTTTGCTCCTAAAAAGAAAATGAAGAAATCATTTATACATAAGAATGCTGATATATCTTCCACTGCGAAGATATCAGGCTTAGTAACAATTTCAGCTAATGTAATTATTGAAGAAAATGTAATAATTGAAGATGGAGTCTTTATAGGCCCTAATTGCTTTATAGGACCTAATTGTCATTTAAAACAGAATTCTATTATTAAGGCAAATAGCACATTTGTTAAAGACGTTTTATTAGGTGCTTCTTCAATTGTTCATTCGGGGTCAATTATTGGTGGTGATGGGTTTGGTTATGCTCCATTCAAAAATGGTTATGAAAAAATTGAACAATTAGGCGGCCTTATAATTGGTAATAATGTTGAAATTGGAGCAGGTTGTACAATTGATAGAGGGGCGCTTGGAAATACGGAAATTCATGACGGCGTTAAATTAGATAATCAAGTACATATTGCTCATAATGTTATCTTGGGTAAAAATTCTGCAATCGCAGCTTCTTGTGCTATTGCTGGCTCATCAGTAATTGGAAAAAATTTACAAATGGGTGGCTTGTCAGGAATATTAGGCCACTTATCTATTTGTGATAATGTTCAAATTGGAGCTCATACACTAGTAACAAAAGATATTACTAAGGCTGGTAATTATGTAGGTATAATGCCGTCTCAAGAATATAAAGATTGGACTAAATCATCAATTTTTATCAAAAATAGAGGTTAAAAAGCCATGGCTGCTTCAAAGAATGATGTCTTAAAATACCTTCCACACAGAGAGCCTTTTTTATTTGTTGATGAAGTTTTAACACTTAACAAAGGCAGCGACATTCATGCTGTAAAAAGACTTAGTGGTAATGAAGATTACCTTAAAGGTCATTTTCCTAACAACCCAGTGATGCCCGGGGTCATTATTATTGAAGCTTTAGCACAAGCATCAGGTATTTTAGGATTTCAAACTATGAATAAAACTCCTGAAGAAGGCTCTATATATGTTTTTGCTGGTGTAGATAGAGTAAGATTTAGGAGAAGAGTTGGACCTGGTGATGATATTCATCTTTATAGTAAGATTCTTAATGAGAAAAGAGGTATATGGAAATTTGAATGCAGGGCTGAGGTAGATAATGAAAAAGTTTGTTCAGCAACTATACTCTGTGCAGATAGGGCTAAATAATGGCAATTCATCCAACATCAATAGTTCATAATTCAGCAAAGATTCATGAATCAGTTGAGATAGGTCCTTTTTGCTATATCGGAGAAGATGTAGAAATTGATGCAGGTAATAGTCTTTTAAGTCATGTTGTAATTAAAGGACCAACACAAATTGGATCAAATAATACATTTTATCAATTTTCAGTTATTGGCGAGAGCACTCCAGATAAAAAATTTAAGGGAGAAAAAACAACTTTATCTATTGGCAACAATAATATATTTAGAGAAGGGGTAACTATTCATAGAGGAACTGTTCAAGATAAATCAACCACAGTTATAGGACATGATAATCTTTTAATGGCATATTCTCATGTAGCGCATGACTGCATTTTGGGTAATAGTAATGTCTTTGCAAACCATGCAGGAATAGCTGGCCATGTTATTGTAGGGAATTTTACTACAATTGGAGCTCTTACTACCATCCATCAATTTTGTAAGATAGGAGACTATGCTTTTGTTGGTATGAATACATCAATAACCATGGACATACCTGCGTTCATAAAAGTTGCAGCAGACCCGGCAAGAGTTATTGGTCTCAATGCTATAGGTATGTCAAGAAATAACTTATCCGAAGATGCAATAGCAATAATAAAAAAAGCTTATAAATTAATTTATAAAAAAGGATACAAGCTTGAAGATGCGATAAAAGAAGTTGAAAAACTTGAAGATCCTGTTAGCTCTGAGCTTCAAATTTTTATTGACTCTATTAAGTCTTCAGAACGAGGCCTTTTAAGGTAAGTGTCTAATAAAAAAAATATTAAAATTGGCATTGTCATTGGCGAGCATTCTGGTGATAAACTTGGCTCAGAAATTATTCAATCTCTCTCTAAAGAATTCGAACTTAATATATTTGGAGTAGGTGGGCCTTTAACAGAAGCGGTCGGCTTAAATTCAATTTTTAATTTTAAAGAACTTAACGTTATGGGATTAATAGAACCATTTTTAAAAATTAAAAAACTATTAAGTTATAGAAAAAAACTTATACAACTTTTTGCAGATGAAAAAATTGACTATTTTATCGGCGTTGATTCTCCTGATTTTAATATGCCAATTCATAAAGCTTTAAAGAAAAATGGACTTACTAAAACTATTCAGCTTGTTAGTCCATCTGTGTGGGGGTGGAGACAAGGACGTATGAAGAACATCAATAAATATATTGATCTAACTCTTTGTCTTTTTAAGTTCGAGCATGAATTTTATCAGTCAAATGATACGAATAGTTTTCTTGTTGGCCATCCACTTTCTAAAATAATAGAACCCATTAAAGAAGATGTTAAGAATAATTATATGTTAGAAGATGATATGGAATATATGGCTGTCCTTCCTGGTAGTAGAAATTCTGAAATTAATAATATGATGCCAACATATACAGAATTTATGAAAGAAGCCTCAGAAAAGTATAAAAATCTTCATTTTCTTATTCCAGCTGCTGATAATTACTTAAAAAAGAAAATAGAATCTTTTATCCCAGAAGGTCTTCCTGTAACTATAAAAGTTGGAGCTGCTAAAGATTTTCTATCAGTCTCCAACTTCTCTCTAGTTACATCTGGAACTGCAACCCTAGAGGCTGCAATTCTTAGATCAGCTCCGATTATTTGCTACAAAACAAATAGTTTTAACTATTTTATTATTTCTAGGATGTTAAATACTAAACTAGTAGGATTACCTAATTTATTATTATCTAAAGAAGCATTTCCTGAACTAATACAATCTAAATGCAATAAAAAGAGCATATCGAATGCTCTAAATTTTTTAAAGAAATCTAATGAACTTGAAAATTTATTCGTTGAGTTAAAGAGTCATCTTGATGGTCATGGGTTTGATGCAGCTGCAAAGACAATTATTGATCTAAAATAATTGTGTTAATTGCTGGAATTGATGAAGTTGGAAGAGGTTGCTTGGCAGGACCAGTACTTGCTGCAGCGGTTATTTTAAAGGAGCCTATCTCAGGCTTATGCGATTCAAAAAAACTATCCCCTAAGAACAGAGAGGTCCTTTCTGAAGAAATTAAACTAAAATCTTTTTATGCTTTTGGCATAGCAACACCCAGAGAAATTGATAAGATTAATATTCTTCAAGCATCTTTACTTGCTATGAAGAGAGCAGTATTAAATTTATCTGTAAAGCCCTCAAAAATATTAGTAGATGGCATTCATAAACCAGATATTAATTTTGAAATGGAGGCTATAATTAAAGGTGATTCAATTATTGATCAGATAAGTGCTGCATCTATAATAGCTAAGGTTGAAAGAGATAACTACATGATAAAAATTGATAAAAAATTCCCCAATTATGGCTTTAAAGATCACAAAGGCTACGGGACTAAATATCATTATGAGAAAATAAATTTATTAGGAATAACTAAAATACACAGAAAGACATTTAAAGGAGTCACTCCTTGATAGATTCATTCTCACACCTAAGAATTTCATCGGAATATAGTATTTCCCATGGCTTAATAACTATTGATCAAATAGTTGATCATGCTGAAAAAAATAATATGCCTTCAGTTGCTCTTACAGATCATTTGAACATGTTTGGCTTAGTAAAGTTTTTCATGAAAGCAGAAAAAAAAGGAATTAAGCCAATATCTGGTTCTTCTATTCAAGTAATATTTGAAGAAGATGACTTTGCGTATGAACTTTTATGCTTAGCAAAAAACAATAATGGTCATAAGAATCTCATGAAAGCAATCTCTCAATCTCACAATAATACAAATTACCCATCACCCATAATCTCATTTAAGGAGTTATGTACTTTTAAAAAAGATATAAAAGTTATTTCTGGAGGAAGATCCAGCCATATATTTGATTTATTAAAAAGGGGAAAAGTTGAGGATCTAAATAAAAAATTAGAAAGTTTTCAAAGTATTTTTGATGAAGATTTTATAATTGAAGTTCAAAAAACAAACAGACCAGATGAATTAGATTATTTTGAAAATATTCTTCCAATAGCATCAAAAAAAGGCATACCAGTAATTGCTACCAATGATGTACTTTTTTCAGCCAAAGATGATTATGAAATTCATGAAACTAAAGTTTGTATTAATACTGGAAAAACTTTAAATGATCCAAATAGAGAGAGAAAGTTCTCAAATGAGCAATTCTTCAAATCACAGAAAGAAATGTCTGACTTGTTTAATGATCATAAAGATTTCTTATCAAATACATCTGAGATTGCAAAACAATGTAATGTTTCATTTACGCCAAAGGGATATTTCCTACCTGAATATCCGGTTCCCAAAGAGCACGACTTCAACAGCTACTTAAAAGATCTCTCTTTTAAAAATTTGGATTCTCTGACTGATGGATTTAACAAATCTAAAAAGAATACGTATAACGAAAGATTAGATTATGAATTATCTCAAATCAGCAGCATGGGTTTCTCAAGCTATTTTTTAATTGTTTATGATTTTATAGAGTGGTCAAAAAATAATGAGGTTCCAGTTGGTCCTGGAAGAGGATCTGGAGCTGGATCTTTAGTAGCATATGCACTGGGAATAACAGCATTAGACCCAATTGAACACGGACTTCTTTTTGAGCGCTTTCTTAATCCAGAAAGAATATCTATGCCTGATTTTGATATAGATTTTTGTACCGAAAAAAGAGACTCGGTTATAGATTATGTTAGCTCAAAGTATGGATCAGATGCTGTTTCTCAAATAGTAACTTTTGGAACTATGGCTGCAAGAGCAGTAGTTAAAGATGTTACAAGAGCTTTAGGAAAACCATATGGCTTAGGTGAAAGGATTTCAAAAATGATTCCATTTGTTCCTGGAATGACATTAGATAGAGCTATTAAAGAACAACCAATTTTTAAACAAACTATCAAAAATGATCCTGAAGTTTCAGAGGTGCTAGATTTAGCATTTAAACTTGAAGGTATTGCTAGGAATGTTGGAAAACATGCTGGAGGTATAGTAATTGCTCCTGGAGCCCTTTCTGATTTTTGCCCAACTTATTATGATAGACAGTCATCAGCATTAATGACGCAATATGATAAAGATGATGTAGAGAAAATTGGCTTAGTTAAATTTGATTTTTTAGGCCTAAGGACCTTAACTGTTATTGATTGGGCTACAAAGTCAATAAATGAAGTTTTAAAAAAAGAATCAAAGCCACTTCTAAATTTAGACTCAATTAAATTAGATGATCCAAAGGTCTTTGAACTTTTATCATCTGGTAAAACTATGGCAGTTTTTCAATTAGAGTCATCTGGTATGAGGGATTTGATTAAAAGATTAAAACCCACTAAATTTGAAGAGATTACAGCTTTACTTGCTTTATATAGACCAGGACCGCTTGATTCAGGAATGCATGATCAATTTGTTGATAGAAAACATGGCAAACTTCCTGTTACTTATCCTCATGAAATGCTCGAACCAGTATTGTCAGAAACCTATGGTGTTATTTTGTATCAAGAACAAGTTATGCAAGCAGCTCAAGTTCTTGCTGGATTCTCTTTAGGTCAAGCAGACATACTTAGAAGAGCTATGGGAAAAAAAGACGTAGCAGAAATGGAAAAACAAAGGGAGATCTTTGTTAATGGTTGTAATAAAAATGATATTAAAAAAATAACGGCTGAAAAAATATTTGATTTAATAGAAAAGTTTGCTGGATACGGCTTCAATAAATCACATTCAGCTGCATATGCATTATTATCTTATCAAACAGCTTTTCTAAAAACTTATTTTCCAGAACATTTTATGGCAGCAGTTCTATCAACTGAACTAGGCAATACTGATAAAATTTATTCTCTTACAGAAGAATGTAAAACTTTAGGTATCTCAGTTTTAAAACCAAATATTCTTAAAGGTGAAAAGAAATTTATTGTTAATAGTAATAATGAAATTGAATATGGGCTTGGAGCCATAAAAGGCGTTGCAGATTCTTTTATTACCCATGTGTGTAATATTAGAAAAGAGCATAAATTTAAAGATTTATGGGATTTCACAAAGAATATTGATATAAAGCTTGGAGGCAAGAAATCTATTGAAGCCTTATCTTTTGCAGGAGCCTTTGATTCAATAACCCCATCAAGAACTATAGCTATTGCTTGCATAGGAGACATGTTACAAGATGGAGGAAAGGCAACTTTATCCACAAACAACTCAGGAGATTTATTTTCAACTATAGAATCAGACTTTAACCCATATGAAAAATATTTAAATTTAAATGAATTAAATTTAGTTGAAAAATTAAATTTTGAAAAAAAATCACTCGGATATTATTTATCGGGACATCCTGTAAAGGCTATTGAAGAAAATATTTCACCTTTAAGATCACATGAAATAAATAAATTAAAGATAGACACAAAAAAAGCACGTCTAGTTTGTCATATTAATTCAGTAAGGCAAATCAAAGATAATAGAAATAAGCCTCTTACCTTTATTAACTTTGATGATGGAACTGGAACAATGGATGGAATAATTTCTAGTGATGTATTAGAAAATTGCCATTCAATTTTAAAAGAAAGCTCAATTTTAGTTTTAAAAGGCGCTATAGAGATTGATGACTACAGATCCAAAGAGTCAGGTAACACAATGTTTAGAATGCGTATTCAAGAAGTGAAAACTATAGAAAATGAACTTTTAGATAAAGTAGATACCATTATTATCAAGGCTGATAATAAATCAAAGAATTCGTTAGAAAAAATGACGCTAGACCTTGAAAAAATACCTCAAGAAGTTTGGGGAAGCGGTAGGTCATCTATTAAATTAAAAGTTTTTAATAACGAATCTGAAGCCATAATAGAGCTTGGTGATAATTATTTACTAAAACCTTCTTTAGAAAATTTAAATTTGTTAAGAGATATTTTTGGAACTTCTTCAATTAAGATATAAATTATGAATAACTCATTTCTTGATTTTGAAAGACCAATTGCTGAAATTAACGACAAAATACAAGCTTTAAAAGATATTGTGGATGAAAGTCCTGAGCTGCTTCCTCAGATTGCTAAGCTAACAGAGGAAGAAAAGAAAATAACTCAGAAGATATATTCAAAATTATCGACCTGGCAAATTGTTCAGGTTGCAAGGCACCCCAGAAGGCCTCATACAGCAGATTATATTTCTCGAATCTTTTCAGATTTTGATGAATTACATGGAGATAGAATGTTTGGTGATGACTCCTCTATAATTGGAGGAATAGGCAATCTTGATGATAATCCTGTGGTAGTAATAGGTCATGAAAAGGGACGTGATACTGAGGAAAAAGTTAAAAGAAACTTTGGGATGCCTCAGCCAGAGGGTTATAGAAAGGCAAAACGCTTAATGAAATTGGCAGAACAATTTTATCTACCCGTTATAACATTTATAGATACATCTGGAGCCTATCCTGGAATAGAAGGCGAAGAAAGAGGTCAAAGTGAGGCTATAGCAAGTAATCTAGCGATGATGTCAGAATTACAAACCCCAATCCTTGTTGTTATAACAGGTGAAGGGGGTTCTGGGGGAGCGCTTGCTCTTGGCATTGGTGATCATGTCTCAATGCTAGAATATGCAACTTATTCAGTTGCATCACCAGAAGCTTGCTCATCAATTGTTTGGAGATCAGCTAATTTCGCATCTGAAGCAGCTGATGCCATGAAAGTTTGTGCTAAAGAACTTATAAAAATTAATGTAATCAATGAAATAATTAATGAGCCACTAGGCGGTGCTCATAGAGATTATGACCTTGCCGCAAAGAATATTAAATCTAATTTAATTACTAATTTAAAAAAACTAAATGGTTTTAAATTAGATAGCCTGCTTGATAGACGATACGAAAGACTTATAGAGATCGGAAAATAGATTAGATGAATTTAAATGTTATCGGCAATTATATCAATGACTATAAGAGTATTTATGTAGCATACAGCGGCGGGATTGATTCAACTGCATTACTATATGCATGCTTTCTTTTAAAAGAAGAAAGTAAAATAAAAAAATTAACTGCAATTCATATAAATCATAATTTATCTAAAAATGCTAAGTTATGGGAATCTCATTGTTACAACATATGCAATGAGCTAGATATTAAATTAATTGTTAAAAATATTAAAATAAAAACTAGCAAAGATGGACTTGAATCAGCTGCAAGAAAAGCTCGATACGATATATTTTCGAATCTTATTAAAAAGGATGAGTTGTTACTAGTTGCTCATCATGCAGATGATGTTGCTGAGACTATTTTATTTAGGTTATTTAGAGGTACTGGCATTGATGGATTAGAAGGCCCAAAGAAAAAAAGAAGTATTGGCAGAGGAACTCTAATAAGACCTTTACTTCAATTTACTAAAAAAGAACTATTAGAGTTTATAGATATACATAAAGTTAATTATATTGAGGATGAATCTAATAAAGAATCAAATCAAGATAGAAATTTTATTAGAAATGAAATAATGCCTCTTATAAATCAAAGATGGAATAATTTTGAAAAAAGAATACAAAGCACATCAGATTTTATTAAAGACAGACAAGAAATTTTTAATTTATTATTTTTAGAAAAATATGGCTCTTTAGTGAGCAATAATTCAATACCTCTAGATATTTTTAAAGATTTGAATAGTGCAGAAGCAAAAGAATTAATAAGATTTGTAATACATAAGAATAATATTGCATCACCAAGCAAGAAAGTTCTTAATGAAATTATGAAAACATTTTATGATTCGAGTCCCTCAGAATCTTCCATAGTTAAGTGGTCAAGAGCAGACAAAGAGCAAAGGGGTGGTAAGGTTATCTATAATTCAGATTTTATTGTCATTAAAGATATTGAATATTCAGGAATGATAACGATTTGCAAATCATAGATGTATACTTAATTTAATGGAGATATCATGAAATATGAAACTATAGAATTACAAAAGAAAGATCGCATAGGAACTATTACATTGAATAGGCCAGATGTTTTAAATGCATTTTCTGAACAGCTAATTTGGGATTTGCAAGATGCTACTAAGAATCTAAAAGAAGACAATGATATTAGAGTGGCAATAATAACAGGAGCTGGGAAAGGATTTACCGCAGGAGCAGATTTAACTGAAAGAGAATCATCTTGGACAAGTGTAAAAGATTCACTTTTTAGAGGTTTTTTACCAATTTTTGAAAATATAATGCAAATGCCTAAACCCGTAATTGGATCTATTAATGGGCCTGCAGCAGGAATAGGTGCTGCTATAGCTATGGCTTGTGATTTAAGAATTATGTCTAAAAACGCATATATATTATCAGTATTTAGTAATATAGCTGTTGTTCCAGATGGAGGACTTTCTTGGTTTTTAACAAGGTATATGGGTTATACAAAAGCTTTTGAATATGCAATAGAAGCTAAAAAGATTTCAGCTGATGAATGCATAAATTTTGGGATTGCAAATAAAATAGTTTCATCAGAAGATCTTAAATCAGAGACAATAGCATGGGCTGAAAGATTAGCTAGGCGTGCACCACAATCTTTATCTAATACAAAAAAAATAATGAGAAATGCATTAGAAAAAAACTATTTGGATACATATTCCGAAGAGGCCGAAATCCAAAATAAAATTTTTGGAAATGAACAAAACAAGGAGGCAATTAAGGCATTCTTTGAAAAAAGAGAGCCCAACTTTGAGTAAAGCTAAAGCAGCTTACTCAGACCAACAATAATAGCTTCAAATGAAGCAATTGTTGTATTTGGATTAATTCCAACACCCCAGCTAGTTTTTCCATCGATTTCAAGTTCTATATAGGCCGCTGCTTTAGCATCAGAACCAGATGAAATCGCAGATTGATGGTAATCAGACACTTTTATTTTTTCATCTAATTTATTACAAAGTCCATTTATAAACGAATCAATAGGACCATTTCCTTTTCCAGATATAAGGACCTCTTTTGAATTTATTAGCATCTTAAGTTCTATAGTATTTTCTTGATTGTTAGTTGAAGAGTTATGGCTAATATAACTATAGCCATTTTGAGCATTTAGAAAATTATTCTCAAAAATTTCCCAAATTTCAGGGCTGCTAATTTCTTTTCCTGATTCATCTGCCAATTTCTGTATTTTTTGACTCATGCTTATTTGAAGTCTTCTAGGCAGCGATACTCCATGATCTTTTTCCAATAAAAAAGCAACACCTCCCTTGCCTGATTGAGAATTAATTCTAACTACAGCTTCGTAACTTCTTCCAAGATCAGCAGGATCTATTGGCAGATATGGTACTGCCCATAATGGATCGTTAGAATTCTTCATTGCTTGGAATCCTTTTTTAATAGCATCTTGGTGAGAACCAGAAAATGCAGTAAAAACAAGATCTCCTGCATAGGGATGTCGAGGGTGAACAGGAAGTTGATTGCAATATTCAACTTCACGCATTACAGAATTAATATTTGAGAAATCTAACTTTGGATCAATGCCTTGAGTAAGCATATTTAATGCAATAGTTACAATATCAACATTTCCAGTTCTTTCTCCATTTCCAAATAAAGTACCTTCTATTCGATCTGCTCCAGCCATTAATCCAAATTCTGATGCCGCAACAGCAGTACCTCTGTCATTATGAGGATGAAGACTTAAGCAGATATTTTCTCTATTTTGAAGATTATCATTCATCCATTCAATTTGATCGCCATATATATTTGGAGTAGACATTTCTACTGTAGCAGGAAGATTAATTATGATTTTATTTTGTGTTACTTCTTTTAGAATTTCAGTAACCGCATCACAAACTTCTGCTGCATAAGGTAGTTCTGTGCCTGAGAAGCTTTCTGGTGAATATTCAAAACTCCAATTAGTATTAGGATTCTTTTCAGCAAGCTCTTTTATTTTAAGGGCGCCTTGGATGGCTATATTTTTTATCCCATCTTTATCTTGTTTAAAAACAACTTTTCTTTGTAAAGTAGATGTAGAATTATAAAAATGAACAATTGCTTTTTGGACTCCAGCAAGAGATTCAAATGTTTTTTCAATTAGGCTGTTTCTGGCTTGTGTTAGAACTTGAATATTTACATCACTTGGAATTTTCTTAGATTCAATCAAATCTCTTACAAAATCAAAATCAGTTTGTGATGCAGAGGGGAAGCCAACTTCAATTTCTTTAAAACCAAGTTTGCATAATAGATTAAACATCCTATCTTTGCGTTCTGCACCCATAGGCTCAATTAATGCCTGATTTCCATCTCTTAAATCAACCGAGCACCAGATGGGAGATTTATTAATAACCTTTGATGGCCACTGCCTATTTTTTAAATCAACAGGTTTAAATGGTTTATATTTATTATTCAAATTATCCATTATGCAATTGTAAGTGTTAAAATTTTTTTATGGCAAATATTTCCATAAAATCGCATTCAATTTTATCAAAAATAGGAATTTCTCTATATAAAACAAGAAAAAGCCTAGATCAAAGTTTGACTGCGGAGATATTTTTACAAAAAAGAGATGACATACTTGCAGTTTTACCTGATACATTAGAAAACCATTCAAATGAAGAAATTGCTTTATTTATTGGAATTATGAACACTATGACTTCTGAAGAACCGCTTATAAATGAAACAAAAATAGCAGCTAATTCAAATAGAGATCTTGATATAGAACTACTTAACTTTGATGAATATAAATCAGTTAAAAATATTATTTCTTTTGGAGTTACTATAAATTCAAAAATTAATTTAATAAAAGCACCTCTTATAAATGAAATTTTAAGAAAGCCTGATTTAAAAAAACCTTTGTGGGAAAAAATAAAAAATAGGGCACATTAATAAGAGTCTCTTATGGCAATATCATTAATGAACATGGGGCATCTTGAAGCTATTAATCAAATTGATATTAGAACTAATATAAGTCCATGGTCAAAAGATAATTTACAATCCTCTCTTGAGGTTGGACATCATGGACTTGTTTCAACTAAAGACAAAACAATTACTGGATTTATTATATTTTCTCCAATGCCGCCTGAGTGCCATATTTTAACTATTGCTATTGATACTAAATTTCAAAGATCTGGCATAGGCACATTGTTATTAAACAAAGCAATAGATCAATCAAAAGCCATGAAGATAAGAAAGATTTTTCTAGAAGTTAGATTAAGTAATGAAACGGCAATAAATTTTTATAAGAGTTTTGGATTTATTAAAGATGCCATAAGAGATAAATATTATCCGGGCAATCCAAGAGAGGATGCTTTACTAATGTCACTTTCTATTTAATTTAGAGTATTTCTTTAAGTGCTGATTCAATCATTTGTGGAGTTGTAGTCGATCCAAACCTATCTACAACTTCACCATTCTTATTAATCAAGAATTTTGTAAAATTCCATTTAACATTCTTAGTACCCAATATTCCTGGGTAGGCTTTTGTTAGTATCTTAAATAAAGGAGCAGCATTGTCCCCATTAACCTCAACTTTATCAAATAGCTTAAAAGACACTTGATAGTTACTTTCACAAAATAATGCAATTTCCTCATTGGACCCACTTTCTTGGGCTCCAAACTGGTTACATGGAAAAGCAAGTATCTCAAAGTCTTTATCTTTGTATTTATCATAAAGTTCTTGTAATCCTTGGTATTGTGGGGTGAATCCGCAAGCACTTGCAACGTTAACAATTAATAATGTTTTACCCTTATAAACATTCATATTAATTATTTTATTGTCTATATCTTTAACTTCTACGTCATGAATTGTTATCATTTTTCACCTAATAATTTTTTAGCTATTTTATTGCATTAAACTTCACATTTACAGCTTTTAAAAGTTAAACATTTTATGCTTTATAGATAGCTAATAATTTATTTACATGTAAGTTAAAATGATCATTAATGAATATTAAATATAAATGGAAGATCTTTGAGGAGCTTTCTAAAGATGAATTGTATGCAGTGCTTAATTTAAGACAGGAAGTATTTATTGTTGAACAAAACTGTCCTTATATTGATTTAGATTATGCTGACCAAAGAGCACACCACTTACTCGTATATTCTGAGGATGAACTTATTGGTTATCTTCGCGCATTTTCTCCAGGCATTAAGTATGACGAGTCTTCTTTAGGAAGAATTATTACGGTTATAAAATATAGAAATAAAGGCATAGGAAAAAAAATTACTAATGAAGGAGTATCATTTCTATTACATAAATATCCTGATAATAATATAGTTATATCAGCTCAACATAGATTAATTAAGTTTTATCAGGAGTTAGATTTTGAAGAAAGGGGCGAAGTTTACTTAGAAGATGATATTGATCATATAGAAATGTGTCTAGACTGCACCAAGAGATGATAGAATTACATCTTTATATTTGAACTTTTATAAGAAATTAAAATCTAAATAATATGCAAATAAAATATATCTTAACTCCTTTACTTACATTGATCTTGTTTGGTTGTAGCGGAGGTTCTGGTACTACTCCTATTACCGTAGAAGTTACTATGGAAGCTAGCTCTGAGACTGCTCAATATAATGAAACTTATACAATTTCATGGACTTCTGATGCTAGCCAATGTTATGCAAGCGGAGCTTGGTCAGGGGAAAGACCTCCATCTGGCTCAGAAGAATTTACTGCTAAAACAAATGGCCCTGTAGGTTATGGAATTGAATGCAGAAAAAATAATGTTTTTGCCCAAGCACAAGCAGTTGTCACACTCGAGAAAAATTTTATTAATGGTTTCGATTTTTTAGATGAAGAAATTACTGAAGTACTATCAATAGAGCATTCAAATGGCGCACGTCATAAAATATCTGCTCATCATATAGGTGATTTTAATAATGATAATGCTCAGGATATGATCTTAGCTTATCGAGTTGATGATCCTAGGGATAATGCTGAAGACTTATACCCCAGATTTTTTCAAATTCTAGGTGGAGACAATATTACAATTTCAGAATTAGAACTAGATGGTTGCCAGTCAGGCGATATGATTGCTACAGGTGATTTTAATTTAGACGGATTTCAAGATATAGTCGCATTACCAACAAAGACAGTTAGAACAATTGCCGGAGATCCAGTGGATTCCAATATTTGTTTTTTTATCGGTTCAGAATCTGGGCTGGATGTAACAAATTGGAATTCTACAGATTTCATAGATAACTCTTCTTCTATTGATCTTAATAATTTTGCTGTAACTTCTTCAGATCCTCTCGATATAAGTGGAGATGGATTTGTTGATTTATTGCTGTGGACTAAAGAAGGCGATGGTTCAACTGCTGGCTTGCCTTTTTATATAGTTGCTAATACTGCAAGCAATGCTTTTGTCCAACTTAGTACAAATTTTATAGACCTTGATCCATATCTACCGAGTACTGGATGTTCTCAAGATATTTCATACCTTTGCAATTGGAAAAACTTTTATGGAACCTCACAGATTTACTTTAATAATGATGTAAGTATCGACATAGTGGGATCAGCATGTGGAGAAGATTTTTCTTCATGCTCATATACAAACTTTACTGATAGATATGATGAAGGTAATGATTTTGATTGGTCTCTATCTACAGCTGATGTATTAACACCATCGGTTAATTCAGGCCAGTCATATTCAAGAAAATTATCAATTGTTGATAATAACTCTGATGGATTGTACGATATTGTTGTATTAGAAAATGATACTAAATTCTCAATTTTTGAAAGAATTGATGGTTTTATTTCCGCTCAAGATAGTGGTGACTTCCTAGACTTGTTATCTTCATCAATCAAATTTACCAATGATTGGCTTTTAGTTGATCTTGATTTAGATACAGATTTTGATTTACTTGCTCCAATCAATTGTGTTGAACAAACTTGTACGAATAAAATGTTTAATGTTTATGAAAAATCTCCACTTGAAAGCGACAGGGTTACCGATGCTGGCGACATTACATTTACTGCTGCAGATGGATCACAAATTATTACTGTTAATGACATTGCTCATAATACTAGATTTGCTCAATTAGTAACTTACAGCGGCGCTGAAGGATTAGGTGGAAATATTAGTGCTGAAATTCTTAATGGACAATTTTCTGTAACTTCAACTCCAACAGATGATACATATACTATTGAAGCTTCAGTTGCTGCAAATGCAAGCGATACTGGTGATGGAGGTTCGAGCGTAATCGGAACCTATGTTGATACAGCTTACATATGGACAGAACAAGATGTAACATCTGGAATTAATTTTTTTAATAAAACTATTAATACTTTTTGGTTTGATTCTAATGGTGATAATGATATTGATGTAATATCCATAACAGAATCAAGAAGCGTGGCTGCTGGGACCAATATACCTATTAGCTCAACTTATAAAATTTATCATCATAAAAATGATACTTTGAGATAAATCACAATGCAGCTTGTTAGACTCGTAAAAGCATCTGATGTAAGCGAGGTGACTAAACTTATAAAAAAAGCTGGGATTGGCATGACAACAATGCCAAAGAATAAAAAAGAGGTTGAAGAGAGAATCAACTGGTCAATCTTATCTTCCAATAAAAAAACTAAAAGTCCCAATAAAGATACCTACCTTTTTGTACTAGAGAATAATGATAAGATTATTGGTATCTCTGCAATATACACCTCTATATCAAAGGATAAACCGTCTGTTTTTTTTAAATTAAATAAAATAAAATTAACCTCAACAACATATAAGTTTGATAAAGATGCTGATATTTTAAAACTTCATCTAATTCATAAGCCATATTCAGAACTCGG
>ERZ802830.270-NODE-270-length-51654-cov-9.25659_pt1 | contig 51654 bp, 65 predicted proteins | sample MGYA00345654_ERZ802830 | MGnify/ENA primary metagenome ERZ802830 (study PRJEB30503, sample SAMEA104212375) | marine metagenome | biome: Westerlies Biome; feature: [SRF] surface water layer (ENVO:00010504) within the epipelagic zone...; material: water...
GTGGCCCTATAATAACTTTCATCGTTGCCTTCTCGGAATTCTAAGTTTCCCTTTGAGACTCCCCCCATAACGGTGTCTGTGAAATAAACCCAGTTACGTTCATTGGGGTTACTGAGGTCATCAATGATGTATGCGCCTGCCTGATCAGTCATAAGAATAATTATAGATACTAAAAAAAACTTTTTCATAGCCAATTTTTCGGTAAATCTTTCAGGATAGATTTTCAAACTATCTTCATTATTATGAATGATTAATGTGTTATAAAAAGGATATGAGAGCTTTGACTGCATATCGACTTTTTATTGTTACCTCAATTTTCTTCTTTTTTGAAGATGTGCATGCGGTTCCAGATGATTATGAAGCAGTCTATTCAGTAAAACTGATGCAAGCAGACGGAACACTAAGAGCAAAGCTTGAAAACAAAGAAGGCATCTATACATACAGTCTCAAAACTGAGCCTACGGGTTTTTGGAAACTCATTGCAAATGGTTCGATCAATGAGTCAAGTGCATTTAAATTGATCGATGAAAAAATAAGGCCAATTAATTACAAATTAATCGACACCATAAGACGCAATAAAAGAGAATCTTTGGTTGAATTTGATTGGAGCAAAAAAGAGATCAATGGTTTTTACAAGGATCGAGTCATTGATGTAAAACTGGAAGAGGATATTCTGACCAGGATACTCTTGCAAATTGAAATCATGCATCAAAAACAACGCAATAGACTGAAAGAATCATACTTAATTATCGATCGCGATGAAATAAAGGAAATCGATATCTCGACTTCAAACAGTGGAAAAAAGATTTCTGTTCCGTTCGGATCTTATGATGTCATTGAAGTCTCTCATCGATCCAAGGGATCCAACCGGATCAATATCTTCTGGCTGGCACCAGACTTGGATTTTATCCCTATTAGGCTCGAACAAACTGAAGACAATAAAGTGAACTTTGAAGCCAATCTGGTTCAATTAATCAGATAATCTTGTAAAACTTATTTTCCATATATATACTGACCGACCGATCGGTAAGTATGGATTATGGAAAGCACTGAAATCATATTAAATAAGGCAGAGAAATTGTTTGCTGACTCAGGTTTTGGGTCTGTTTCAATGACAAATATTGCCAATGCTTGCAACATGAGCAAGGCAAACTTATATCATCATTTTTCATCCAAAGAAGATCTCTACAGACAAATTCTCATCAGGGCTCAGAAAAATACTCAAAATATACTAGAAAAAACCAAAGAAATTACTGGGACAAACATTGAGAAGATTGAATTCTTTATCAACGAGCACTTAAACCAAATGCTCAAAGATCCCATGAAATATAAGTTATTGGCAAGAGAATTTTCAGATCTTGGCCTCTCTTCTCGTTCATTGACAAGCATTGGATTAATGGAACAGAATTTATCACAAATTGTTGCCCTGATTGATCAGGCAAAAAGAAAGAAAGAAATCATTGAAACAACCGATAGTCATCTGCTTGCTTATCAATTACTCTCACCAAACTTAACTTATATCACCCATCAGGATTTATTTGATTCTGTCTTTGAGGGACTTGGACCGTCCTCAAATAAAGACTTTTCAAAGACACTGACCACTAATCTACTCAATGGAGTCAAAAGAAATGACTAGATTACAAAGAAACATCATTGCGATGATCTTGCCCTTGTCTTTCTGGACAATGAATATAAATTCACAGATTGCTGTTAGCACTACCTTTCCAAGCACCCAGGAAATGAAAGAGGAAGAAAATCTCATGGGTCTTATCTATAGCAAATCCTCTCCTAGTTTGGCGGTTGAAGTTTCGGGACGCGTCGTTGAGATCATTGCCGATGTCGGTGATGAAGTTAAAGCTGGTGATGTCTTGGCTAGAATTGATGCAGAAAAATACAATCTACAGTACTCCCAAGCCAAAGCAGAAATTGCCAGGCTTTCAGCTTTGCTTGTGAATCAAGAATTGGATCTTCGACGAGCAGAGAAACTATTTAAAGATAATCTTGTTTCTGAAGAAATGATGGATCGAACAGAAGCAGAGTTCAATGCATTAAAAGAACAAATGAATGCTGCAGATGCACAACTAAAAAATGCAAAAAGACTCATTGAGGAAACCAATATAAAAGCGCCTATCGAATCTGAGGTTGCAACTAAATTTATAGATGCTGGTGATTACGTTCAGCCTGGAATGGTGGTCTATGAACTCGTTGACACAAAAAACTTGAAAGTCGATTTGTCTTTTCCTGAATATTTGAGCTCTAAATTAAAAAAAGGACTTGAGGTTCGCATCACTTCACCAACGAATCCGGATGAAACGGTGATATCGAACATCAAAGAAATTAAGCCAAATATTAATGCTCGAAATAAATCCTTAACAACCATTATCGATTTTGAAAATCCAGGCACCTGGTTGCCGGGAGCAAGCTCAAGAGCCACAGTTGTCTTTTCTAAATTCGAAAACGCAATTGTTATTCCTCAAATGTGCGTTGTAAGGAGATCAATTGGAGAGGTTGTATATCTTGTGAGTGGCAATTCTGTCAAAGAAATTCCCGTTAGAACTGGGCTAAAAAAAGAAGGCTATATTCAGATATTAGAAGGAATCACTCTTGATGATGAGATTGTCAAAGATGGTGCCGGCTTCCTAACCAATGATTCACAAATTGAGATTGTAAACTGAGATGAGCTTACCTGAAGTATCCGTTAGGCGCTTTGTTTTTGCGGTAATGATCAACTTGATCATTGTTTTGTTTGGCTTAATCTCGGTCAATCGAATATCGATAGACCGCTCACCAGACATAGACTTTTCACTGATTTCAGTTACAACCATTTTACCCGGCGCTAATCCAGATGTGGTAGATTCAAGTGTCACCAATATCATTGAAGGTGCAGTAAACAGTATTCCTGGAATTGATGATGTTCGTTCCAGATCAGCACCCGGTGTATCGAATGTGTTCATACAATTTCTCTTAGAAAAAGATCTTGATATTGCCTTTAATGAGGTTCAGTCAAAGGTTGGACAAATCAACTCCGAATTACCCGATGAAGCCAAGACACCTATCATCAGTAAAATTGAAACAGGTGAAATACCTATTATTTGGCTGGCGCTGAGAGGAAATAGGACGCTTCAAGATTTGAGTGTCTATGCAAAAAATGTCGTCAAAAGGAAGCTTGAAACCATTGACGGTGTGGGAAGTGTGGTCATTGGGGGTGAACAAGAACGAAACATACGAGTCAATCTTGATTTTGATCGAATGAGTGCATTTGGGCTCACAGTTCAAGACATCGTAATGGCTTTCAGAAATGAGCACATAAAGCTACCTGGGGGTTTCTTAATAGACAACAGGAAAGAGGATCTATTGAAGCTTGACCTTGAATCACACAATGTTGAGGAGATTGAAGACATCATCATCACTTACGATCAAAATCGTGCAATCAAAGTAAAAGACATTGCTGCAGTCAAAGACGATGTGAAAGATTTGCGGAGCTTGGGGCGATTCAATGGTGACCCATCAATTGGCATCGGTGTCACTAAGATTAGAGGTGAAAACACAGTTGAAATCATTGAAAAGGTAAAAGCCAAAATTCAATCAGACATTGAGCCTACCTTGCCGGCAGGAATGACGCTCGATATTGGAACAGACGACAGCAGTTACATTTATGAGTTAATCAGTGGTCTCGGTCAGAATATATTCTTTGGATTTATTGTTGCATCGCTCATTGTTCTTGTTTTTTTAAGAAGCTATTCAAGCATGGCGATTGTCAGCATCACGATACCGGTCTCACTATTTGGCGCAGTATTCATAATGTACGCGTTTGGACTGACCCTAAACACCATGACGATGCTTGCTCTCCTTTTGCTGATTGGTATTGTTGTCGATGATGCGATTGTTGTTCTTGAGAATGCCCAAAGGAATCTAAATGAAGATACCCCTGAAGATCGAATAAGAGCCAGCATCATTGGTGCCAATGAAGTCTTTTTACCCATAGTTTCATCCACACTGGTGCTTGTTGCCTTATTTACAGTGGTATTTTTTATGGAGGGGATTGCCGCACGATTCTTTAGATCATTCGGAATTGTGGTCTCAACTGGAGTCTTGGTTTCAACTTTTGTTGCCTTGACACTCACTCCCACTCTTGCATCAAAATTCCTCAAAACAAAAAGGGAATCAAACCGATTTTTTGATGGTTTCAATCAAAGGTTTACTCTGATTGAAAACCATTATCGTGAATTAATTAAGTGGTCTCTGAATCATAAAAAAAGGGTTTTGTCATATGCAGGTTTATTCGTTGCATTATCCTTTCTGGGCTTCACTCAATTAAGTGGCGGATTCTTTCCTGAAGAAGATGAAGGTCAATTTACCATCACAGTAAAAACACCTGTTGGAACGGGCATTGAATACACCAATGATCGACTGTCAGTGGTTGAAGGCCTATTAGAGAAATATGAAGACATCGAATCTTATTTCACCATTATGGGCTCTGGCATTGAAAGTCAGGCTGTGAACATCGGGGTCATCTATGTCAGGCTTAAGCCCAGTAACATACGTCAATACAAACAATATGAAATCATTCCGATTCTAAGAGAAAGGTTGAATAAAATTCCTGGCATTAAAGCATTTCCAGCTCCAATGTCATTTGCCTCTGGGACCAGGGGTGAAGCAATGCAATTCACTGTTTCAGGACCGGACCTTAATATCTTGAATAAATCCATCAATGTCTTTCTCAACAAACTTGCTGAAACACCAGAACTGGGAGATGTCGACTCAAGCATAGAGCTAAACCTGCCTCAGGTGAGCTTGGAGATAAACAGAGAGCTTGCCTCAGAAATGGGTCTATCAACGAGGCTGATTGCAGAGGCAGCGAACATCTTTGCTGGCGGTATTGATGTAGCTCGTTATAACGATGCAGTTGGAGATGGAGAAAGGTATAAGGTCAGATTGAAAGGTGAGTACGACATGTCCATTAATGATTTGGATAAAATATATCTGAGAACGCCTTCCAAAGAACTGGTTCGATTGGACACAGTTGCAACATTTAAGGAAACCGTCGGGCCGTCTGAAATAACAAGACTCGATAGGATGTACAGTGCCTACTTTTATAGCGACCCAACAACATCGCTCAGCAATGCAATAACACTTATTGAGGATGCTGCTGCAGAGACTCTGCCTGTGGGTTACGAAATCGGGTTCTTTGCAAGAGCGAAAGAGTTTAAGAGAACCAGCAATCAGATGCTCTTTGCATTCCTAACGGGTTTGATACTTGTATACATGGTTCTTGCAAGCCAATTCAACTCATTCAGACAGCCATTGATCGTTATGATTTCTCAGCCGCTTGCAGTGATTGGAGGAACGCTAGGGATCTTTTTAGTGGGATCAGATCTAAATATATTTTCAATGACAGGACTTGTTTTGCTGACTGGCCTTGTTGCAAAAAATTCCATCTTATTGATTGATCGTGCAAATCAAGAAAGACAAAAAGGGCTGGACATAGATGAAGCCCTGCTTAATGCATGCCCGAGAAGACTGAGACCCATTCTTATGACTTCTTTGACATTGATACTCGCCATGATGATGCCCGCACTGGGCATTGGCTCGGGAGTCGAGTTGAGTCAACCACTGGCCATTGCTGTTGTGGGCGGGATGATCAGTTCGACCTTTCTATCACTCGTGATTGTTCCGATCATTTATTCTTGGGCAGAAAAACGAAAGCTTCGAAAAAGACTCTATAATCTTGAGAGAAGATCTTCCAGTTCCACTTTATGATTCTGAGTGCCGTGAGACTGAACCTTTATAGAACCCAAAAGCGATCCTAATTTCCCAGACTTCTCCCAACCAAGATCATGGATCATTCCATAAATTAATCCGGCACGATATGCGTCTCCACATCCTGTTGGATCTGCCTCGTTTTCTGCAGGGACAGGGTCAATAGAAATCAATTGGTCGTCGACAAAGATATCTGAGCCCTCACCGCCCTTGGTGATGATCATTGCTGTAACTTTTGTTTTTATCTGATCACGATCAAGTCCTGTAATCTCTGAGAGAAGGCTTGCCTCATATTCATTGAGTATGATCCAGTCGGCCTGATCAATAAAATTAAGGATTTCTGACTTATCAAACATCGGAAGTCCTTGTCCAGGGTCATACATGATGGGTATGCCCTTACTGTGCATCTCATTTGCATGTAAAATCGTGCTCTCTTTCCCATCCGGTGAGAGAATCACCATTTCTATCCCTTCACTATCAGGAATTGAATTGCTGTGCCCCTCCTCCATCGCTCCAGGATGAAATGAAGTCAACTGATTATTTTTCTCATCCGTGGTTATGAAACACTGTGCAGTGAACATATCGTCGATTACTTTGATGCCAGAAATGGAAATATCATTGGATTCCATCCATGCACGGTAATCACCAAAATCTTTGCCTACTGTCGCACAGATAATCGGATCCATGCCCAGCTTTTTCATATTGAATCCAATATTTCCCGCGCAGCCTCCAAACTCTTTTCTAAGCCTTGGTACATTAAATGCAACACTCAAAATATGAATCTGATCAGGAAGAATAAAATCACTAAACTCACCGTCAAACTCCATCAAATAGTCATACGCGACTGAACCACAAACAACAACAGACATTCCTTACTCCTTGGATTAATTTATAGCCATGATTGATTCAATTTCATCAATCTCTTTGGGCAAAGCTTTTGTTAAAACTTCGCATCCGCTCTTAGTGACGAGGACATCGTCTTCTATTCTGATTCCTATGCCTCTGTATTCTAGCGGAACATTTCTATTCTTCTTTGATATATAAATCCCGGGCTCAATGGTCAAAACCATGCCGGGTTGAAACTTCTTAGATTTTCCTTTTTCATCCATATATGAGCCCACATCGTGAACATCCATCCCAAGCCAATGTCCAATGCCATGCATATAGAAATCCTTGTATGCTTCAGACTTAATCAACTGGTCGATTTGACCCTTGAGCAATCCAAGTTTCTTGAGGCCCTGAGTGAGGCCTTTGATTGCGCCAGATTGCAGTCCTTCAAACGTCTGGCCCGGCTTCACATTTTCAATCGCAGTCTTTTGAACTTCCAAAACCAACTCATAAATTTCTTTTTGTTCCTTGCTATAAGTTCCAGAAACTGGGATGGTTCGAGTAATATCAGCGGCATACATTTCATACTCACTGCCGGCATCTGTGAGTAACAATTGACCTGCTTTCATTTCCTCTCGATTGCTAATGTAATGAAGAGTACAAGCATTCTCACCAGAAGCCACAATGCTTGTGTAAGCCGGCACAGAGCCATTCTTGCCAAATTCATGAATAATGTCAGCCTCAATTTGATATTCAAATACCCCGGGTTTGCAATTCTTAAACACTCGTTTATGAGCATCTACAGAAATATTTGCTGACTTTCTCATTAGAGCGATTTCGTGTTTCGATTTAATCAATCTCATTTCATGAATCAATGGTTCCAATGCTTGAATCTCAGATGGAACGACCCCACCTCTTCTTTGTCCTGCTCTCACAGAATTAAAACTTTTCATTAAAACTTTATCTAAAACTTCATCTTGCCCCAGTGTGAAAAATACTTTCTGCCTGCCCATAAAAAGAGATGAAAGGGTCGTCTCTAAATCTTCAATCTTAAAACTTTGATCCGCACCAAAATTCTTCTTTACGCCATTGAGGCCTTCCATATGGCCATCCCAAATTTCAGTCAATGGATTTTTTTGCCTCAAGCATAAAACAAAAGCTCCATCCTCTCTTCCAGGAGCAAGAATCATGACGGCATTTGGTTCTGAAAATCCTGTAAAATAATAAAAGTCGCTACCCGGTCTATAGGGATAATCTGTGTCTCTGCTTCTCACTCTTGTATCAGATGTAGGGATCACAGCAATGCCGTCTTTACCAATCAACTTAGTCAGCAGACGTCGTCTTTTCTCAAATTCTTTATTCATTAATCTCTCTGAATTCATCATAAATCATTTGCACACTTAATCGAACAAATTCAATCAATTCCATGAGTGCCAATTCTTCATCAACCTCTTCATTGATTGAATGCGGGTCCAGTGTAGAGATTTGAGTGAAATCTTCAATGATTTCAAATGATTCTTTGGTTCCGGATTGATCAATCTTAAGCTCCTGTTCTGTCAAAAGGAAGCCAACTCCATCTATGAATCCTTGACACCAAATGGAAAGCGCTTCTGCCCTTTCCTGAATAGAGCTTGTCTCGCCTGGAATAATCAATTCAAAACCCAAATCTCCGTCTTTGAGTTGCTTGCTATCGGTTTCGATGATTCGAAGAATTGCTTTTCTATAGGCTACTAACTGGACGGAAACAGAGGCCCCATCATCTGATTTTTCGTGAGGCATATATTCTTCAAAATGATCGCTCTTAAAACAGATATGAGAACAAATACCTCCGTGCATCTCCGGAGGACTCATATCTATTGAGGCGCTTTTCCTTAAGCCATCGAGTTTGTCGTAATCCATTTTTTAACCATCTCCACGGATCATTATACTGATTTGACCGATGGCTCAGGACAAATTATAGTAATTGCTATGAATAAGGTCTCAGAAAAACAACTTCTTGCTGCTGTAGAGAAACTGGAAATAAAAATCAGTCAGCTGATCCAAGAAAAAGAAAAACTTTCAACAGAAAATCAATCACTTAGCAAAAGAAATGAGGAACTTACTCAATCTGTTCAATCTCTCGAATCGCTTAAAGACCAAGCGAGAGTCAAAGCGGAAAATGTATTGCGGCGCCTTGAAGAAATAGAACCGATCGCATGAACGAAACCGTTTCTGTTGAAATCATGGGTGAACAATTCACCATTAAATGTCCCTCAGATCAAAAAGCCAATTTAATTAAAGCGGCGACGATGGTTCACGAAGCCATGAAAAAGATCAGCGACCAAGGAACAGCGTTTGGAGTAAATCGAATAGCGGTCATGGCAGCATTAAACATTGCCAACGATGCCATTACTGGTAACACTGATATGGCCTCAAAAATAAGAACAGAATTCGACTCCGAAATGGATCTTGATGAAATTCAAAACAAGATCGAAAATTTGTCTCTTGATGTAGAAAATTCTCTTAACTCTGGCATCGATTTAAAGCTACAATAAGATCAGAAGATAGCCTGCGGTGCTCGAGTTTCATTAAAAGACCTCTCGGCCCTTAATTAAATAAACAGGGATCAACGTCTGCATTAGTATTGTGCATTACCATTGATTGGGAAGCCTACGTTAATGCGTCAGAGCCCACCTATTGCTCAGGCCTGAGAGCAACGTATGGGACACGGTATTGTGGGTCATCTTCTTCTCTCGGAATGGAAACGGTCAGAAAAGAAAATAAATCAAAAAGATTGAGCATGTCCCATACTGCGGTCAATGAAAAGAGCTCAATTATCGTAAAGAATTTGCTCGCACTAAAGTATCTTGATGAAGGAAATCATGTTGCTGCATTTTACTCTTTTCAAAACGAGCCAGATACGAAAAATCTCATAGAGCATTTGTGGTCAAAAGAAAAAGAAGTCTTCCTGCCCGTTACACATGAGGGCTCTTTGAAATTTTTTAATTATCACTCTGATTCACAACTGATAAAAAATCGTTTTGGGATATATGAGCCCGATACCAGTCAAAACGAAGAGATCCATATTCAGTCGCTCGATATTATTTTAATACCACTCGTTGCGTTTGATCGTTCTTGTAACCGAATTGGCATGGGATCGGGATTTTATGACAAAGCACTTTCTGTCCTTGATGCCTCTTTAAGCAAGACACACTTGATAGGCCTTGCCTATGATTTTCAAAAGATGGAACACATTGAACCAAACAAATGGGACATTCCTCTTGATTGTGTCGTGACAGAAAAAAAGGTCTATCATTCCTAAAGACTCATCAGTATGTCAAAATAGTTTTATGGATTCCGAAGAACAAAAAAAACAAGCTGCATTGAAATCGCTCGAATTCATAAATGATGACTGCATCCTTGGAGTGGGAACAGGATCAACTGTCAATCACCTCATTAAAGCATTACCAAGTGTGAAAAATAAAATAGAGGCTGTCACATCAAGCTCTGAGGCCAGCACAAAGCTGCTTGAAGAAAATGGATTTAGAGTGGATGATCTCTCCTCGGTCGGCTCGCCAGATGTATACATCGACGGAGCAGATGAGATCACACAGCATTTCCATATGATAAAGGGCGGTGGTGGCGCACTGACAAGAGAGAAAATCATCGCAGAAGCATCCAGAAAATTCGTATGCATCATTGATGGCTCAAAACTCGTTGACCTCTTGGGTAAATTTCCACTGCCAGTTGAGGTGATTCCAATGGCAAAATCATTGGTCGCACGCGAATTAACCAAGCTGGGAGGATTGCCAGAACTCAGGCATGATTTTGTGACTGATAATGGCAATCTAATTTTGGATGTTCATAATCTGAAAATTCTTGATCCGGTGGATATAGAAAGTCACATAAATAATATTCCTGGTGTTGTTACAAATGGGATATTTGCAAAAAGATCTGCCAATGTAATGATCATTGGCAATGAACAGGGGCCAATGATCAAGATTAAAAACTGATGCTGAATCGAAGAGATTTTGTTGCCCTGAGTTCATTATCATTATTGCCTGAACTGTCCGTTGCATCTAAGCTGGACCAATCAATGCTAAAAAGGCCAATCCCATCCTCAGGAGAAGAAATACCGGTGATTGGACTGGGCACTTCCAGAGTCTTTGATATTGAACCAATTAAAAGTGAACTGAATGTCCGAAGACGGATTTTAGATATTTTTTACGAAAATGGTGGTCGCTTGATTGACACATCGCCAATGTATGGCATGTCGGAGGAAATCATTGGTATCAGTGCACAGGACTATATCCAACAGAATCGCTTCTTTCTGGCCACCAAAGTATGGACTGAGGGAAAAGAAAATGGGCTTAGGCAAATTGAAGAGTCCTTTAAAAAAATGAAAGCCAACAAGATCAGCTTGATTCAAGTGCACAATCTTCTAGATTGGAAAACACAGATAAAAACACTCAGATCCCTTAAGGACGAGGGCCGTATTGATTACATTGGCATCACTCACTATAAATCCAATGCATTCGATGAAATGGTTAAAATTATGAAAGCAGAAAAAATTGATTTTGCACAATTTAATTATTCATTGGGCGAACGAGAGGCCGAGCAAAGAATATTGCCATTCTGTAAAGAAAATGGAATCGCCACACTCATCAATCGACCATTTATGAGAGGAAAGCTTTTCAAAGAAGCACAAAAAATGAACTTGCCTTCATGGGTTTTGGATTATGACATTGATTCATGGGGTCAATTTTTCTTGAAATACATCCTTTCTCATGATGCGGTGACCAATGTTATCCCTGCAACATCTAAATCAAAAAATATGCTCGATAACTCTAAAGCCGGAATCGGGAAAATGCTTGATGCTCAAGCAAAAAAGAGGATGGTTGAGATTTTTTGGTCTTAACGCTTTGAGAACTGAGTCGCTTTACGCGCTTTCTTTAAACCAACCTTCTTTCTCTCAACGCGTCTTGCATCTCGAGTTAAGAAGCCTCGCTCTCTCAAGGCTGATCTTAGATTGTCGTCATAAGCAAGTAGCGCTCGACTAAGCCCATGCCTGATGGCTCCTGCTTGTCCGCTTCCGCCGCCGCCTTTTACAGTAGCAATGACATCAATCTTGTCTAGAAGATCTGTTTGCTCTAAAGGTTGTCTAACGATCATTCGTGCTGTTTCTCGATCAAAGAATTCGTCCAATGGCTTTTTGTTGACCTGAATTTCGCCCTTGCCTCTTTTGATGAAGACTCTTGCGACTGAGCGTTTTCTTCTTCCTGTGCCGTAGTGAACTTCAGTAGCCATTATATTTCCAATGTTTGTGGTTGTTGTGAACCATGATCATGCTCCGGTCCAGCAAAAACTTTAAGTTTTTTAATCATGACGTTTCCGAGTTTTGTTTTTGGCAACATGCCTCTTACAGATCTCGTGAGAACCCTTTCAGGGCTCTTATTCATCATTGTTTCAAGGTTCATTGATTTTAGGTTGCCAATGTACCCTGTGTGCTTGTAGTAAATCTTATCTTTCATTTTATTTCCGGTAACTTTTATGCCGGATGCATTGATGACAACGATGTAGTCTCCTGTATCCACATGCGGAGTGTAGATAGGCTTATGCTTACCTCTTAAACGACGAGCAATCTCGGTTGATAGCCTACCAAGGGTCTTTCCCTTGGCATCAACCAAGTACCAATCGTGTACTACGTCTTCTTTTTTTGCTGAAACTGTTGTCATTTATTGCTTTATATATGCTTTTAAAAGGAAGGTAGTCTACTCATCCAAATGGCTTTTTTCAATGAAATATTGGGGAAAATTACTGATTCAAATAAGGCGACAGATTCTCTCTCATCTCACCAATGGTTTTTCGATAGTCTTCTGTACCGAATATGCCAGATCCTGAAACAAAAACATCGGCACCGTAAGAAGCAATGTCCCCTATATTGTTGGCTTTTACTCCTCCATCAATCTCCAACAATACATTTCGACCTGAATTTTCAATCATTGCTCTTGTTTCGGTCAGTTTATCAAGGACTTCAGGGATGAAGCTTTGCCCTCCAAAACCTGGATTCACTGACATCATTGTAATAATTTCTATCTGATCCAGATATTCCTCAACATAATTCAATGGGGTTGGGGGGTTAATGGCAAGACCCGGGATACAATCATGTGATCGTATAAGCTCTATGGTGGAAGCAATATCCTCAGAAGCCTCTGGATGGAATGTAATGTATGTTGCGCCGGCTTTTGCAAAATCGGCTATCAACCTGTCTACCGGTTGAACCATTAAGTGAACATCAATAGGCGCCTCAATGCCAAAGTTCCTAAGAGATTCACAAATCACTGGCCCAAAAGTAAGGTTCGGCACATAGTGATTGTCCATCACATCAAAGTGAACAAAATCAGCGCCTGCAGCGATTACATTCTCGACCTCCTCACCCAATCGAGCAAAGTCAGCTGAGAGAATTGAGGGTGCTATTTTAAATTCCGTGGTCATTTTCAATAAAAAGTTTACAGGTATCTATTATGCTTGAGAAATTCTTGGTTTAAAGAAAAAAAACAGATTGTTGATTACTGCGGTCGGTATCCATAAAATAGTGCAATGGAATCTACGGAATTAAAAAATCTTGAACTCATAGCCAAAGGCAAGGTAAGAGACATCTATGCGGTTGATTCTGATCATTTACTCATTGTCACTACGGACAGGATGTCTGCATTTGATGTGGTCCTTCCTAATCCAATCCCAGGCAAAGGCGAAGTGCTCACAGAGCTTTCAGAATTTTGGTTTAAGAAAACACAATCGATTGTAAAAAATCACATGACCGATGATCTCGATCTCGTTGATCTTCTTGATAGCCCAGATCAATTGGAATTTTTCAAAAAGAGAAGCATGATTGTGAAACGTTTAAATCCTCTTCCAATTGAAGCAGTAGTGAGAGGGTATCTGATCGGTTCTGGATGGAAGGATTATCAAGCAACCGGCTCTGTTTGCGGAATTGAACTAGAGGAAGGACTGCAAATGGCGCAGAAACTGCCAGAGCCAATTTATACACCTGCAACCAAAGCCGAGGTTGGTGAGCATGATGAAAATATTTCCTATGAAAAAACTATTGATTTAATCGGTGAAGAGTTGGCCAATCGAGTGAGGCGGATCGCCATAGACATTTATAACTTCGGTGTAAATCACGCCAGAGAAAAAGGAATCATTATCGCCGATACAAAGTTTGAGTTTGGATTAGACGGGGAAGGCGAGCTTTATCTGATTGATGAGGTTCTGACCCCTGATTCATCAAGATTTTGGGCCATCGAAAACTATGAGCTTGGATCAAGTCCCCCAAGTTTTGACAAACAGTATCTCAGAGACTATCTGGAAACACTGGACTGGGACAAAACAGCGCCTGGACCTGAATTGCCACAAGAGGTTATTGATAACACCGCCTCAAAATACAGAAATGCTTTCAAGCAGATCGCTGGGTAGTTCAAATTACTCGCCAGCAATCATAAGGTCATCGATTAGAACTGTGCCACAGAATACTGATCCATCTGTCTCGGGATCGTTTCCAATTTTTTGTATTTTAGAGAAAATCTCAGTGAGATTGCCAGCAACCGTGACTTCGTTCACTGGATAAGCAATCTCTCCATTCTCAATCCAAAAACCATTCGCACCCCTTGAATAATCACCGTTGACAATATTTACCCCTGAACCAATCAAACCGGTGACTAAAAATCCTGATTCCATATCCTTAATTATCTCATTGAGACCTTGATCAACTGAATTCTCAACAATAATATTATGATGTCCTCCAGCATTTGCTGTGGTCTTAAGCCCCAACCTTCTGGCCGAATAACTCGAAAGCAAATAGCCTCTTAAATGTCCGTCCTCGACCAATCTTCTGGAATAAGTTTGAACGCCTTCGGCATCATAATAGGTACTTGCAAATCCTCTTTTTAAGTGAGGATTTTCATGAATTTGAACAAAGCTCGGTAAAATCTGCTCTTCAATCTTATCAAGCAGAAAGGAGGATTTACGATAGAGGCTTGTCCCGCTGATGGCGCTTAGTAAATGACTAAAGAGGCTCTTAGAGATCCGTGGTGAAAATAAAACAGGTGCTTTCTGCGTTTTAAGCTTTCTGGACCCAAGATTGCTTGCAGCCCTATTCCCAGCCGATTGCCCAATGCTCATAGGATCGGCAAGATCATCCAATCCTCTGGTGCTGGAATAGTCATAATCCATTTCCATTTGGCCTTCTTTTTCAGCGATGGCAACGCAACTAACATTGTGACCTGTCGATTTGGTTTCACCAATAAAGCCATGTGAATTGAGATAAATGGAATGACTCCCATATGACCCAACAGTTGCGCCTTCAGAATTGACAACTAAATCGTTGGCGCCAAAGGCTGCGCCCTCGCATTCAAGAGCCATTTCTTGAGCCCGATTAATAGTCAGTCCTGATGGCTGATGCAATTCCAGATCCTTAATCTCAGTTGCCATCAAGTCTTTCTCAGCAAGACCATTGCAATCATCCTTTTCGGTTAATCGAGAAAGGCTTAGGGCTTTCTGAATGGTCATATTTAATTGATCTTCTGAGAAGTCATTGGTGCTTGCGCTGCCGATGGCTTTTCCTATATATACCGATATTGAAAAACTCTGATCACTGAATTGCTCAACCAAATCGATGGCTTGATTTTGGGATACAACAGAAAAACCATTGCCTGTTGAAAGCTTTATTGATGCCTCTTCAGCACCATTTTTGATGGCGTATTCAAGTGCATTGGCTGCGATGTCTATATGTTCCATTTGGCTCATTTTTAAAAAAAATTTAATATGCTATTCTACCCTACCTAAACTTTGTAAAAAAATTTTCTGGAGTTTCAATATGAGTATAGAAGTAGCAATAGTAATGGGATCTGCATCTGATTGGGATGTAATGTCAAATGCACAAAAAATGTTGGATCAATTTGGAGTCAAAGCTGAGAGTCGAGTTTTGTCTGCACACAGAACGCCCAAAGAACTCGAGGATTTTATAAGGGAATGCGAAGATCAACGCGTGAAAGCTTTTATAGCTGGCGCTGGATTATCTGCGGCTCTTCCGGGTGTCGTAGCCGCCTTGACCACAACACCAGTGATTGGGGTACCTCTTAACGCTGGTAGTCTTGACGGAATGGATGCCCTGATGTCAATTGTTCAAATGCCTCCTGGTATACCCGTTGGTACAGTTGCAATCGGCAAGCCGGGTGCTATCAATGCGGCTCTTTATGCCGTGGCAATGATGGCTGTTTATGACAGCGATTTGTCTGAAAAATTAAAGAATTATCGCAAAGAACAGGCGGAAAAGGTTCTAGCAGCTGATCTAAGCTAGATCAGGTCGTTCCACCAACGGTTAGTTTCTCAATTCTCATTGTTGGCTGGCCAACATTGACGGGTACGGTTTGCCCATCCTTGCCGCAGCTTCCCACCCCTGGGTCCAAAGCCAAATCATTGCCAACCATTGAAACTTGATGCAATGCCGATGGACCATCGCCGATAAGCATCGCGCCTTTGACTGGCTTAGTAATCTTGCCTTTCTCAATCAAATAAGCCTCGCTTGCAGAAAAAACGAACTTTCCGGAAGTGATATCCACCTGTCCACCCCCAAAATTCTTAGCGTATAGCCCCTTGTCAACGGATTCGATGATTTCTCCTTGATCATGCTCACCAGCCAACATGAATGTATTGGTCATTCTTGGAATGGTTTGAGATGAATATGACTCACGTCTTCCGTTTCCTGTTGATTTAGTATTCATCAGTTTTGCATTCAAGTTATCTTGCATGTAATTGCATAATTTACCGTTTTCAATCAGAACGGTTCTTTCGGTTGGGTTGCCTTCATCATCAATATTTAATGATCCTCTTGCATCCGGTATTGTTCCATCATCCACTATGGTGCAGATTGGTGATGCCACCATTTCTCCCATGAGTCCGGAAAATGCAGATGTTTTCTTGCGATTAAAGTCCCCTTCTAATCCATGACCGATGGCTTCATGTATCAAGACACCAGGCCACCCGGAGCCCAGGACCACTGTCATCTCGCCCGCTGGTGCTTCATCTGCTTCTAAATTTATCAATGCTTGATCAACTGCTTCTTTGGCATATTGATGCAATTGATCATCGTCTAAAAACGCATAACTCATTCTTCCTCCACCGCCACTTGTTCCCTGCTCAATTCGGCCATTGTCCTCCGCAATAACACTCAAACTCAATCTAACCATTGGCCTGATGTCAGTCGAAAGCCTTCCGTCTTGATTGATAATGAGAATGGAGCCATGGCCCCCAGCCAGTGAAGCAACAACCTCTTTAACTCGAGAGTCCAGTGATCGGGCCTTCTCATTCAGCCGGTTAAGAAGATCGATCTTTTCCTGATCATCAATTGATAAAATTGGGTTATCGGCTAAATAGTATGGTTTTTCAATACTCTTTTTTGAAACAGGGAGTGTTTCGCTTTTTCCTGCCTTTGCTATACTCGATGCAGCCTTTGCGGCATTCATCAGTGACTCTTTGTCAAACGATTCCGAGTAAGCAAGTCCTGTCTTTTCTCCAATAATGGACCGAAAGCCAACGCCTTGTCTATTTGAGTATGATGATTTTTTGACCTGACCATCTTCTAAGGTCCAAGACTCAGCCTCGGCACTCTGAAAATAGATATCGCCCATCTCAATGCCATTACACACAACCTGTCCAAGCATTCTTTGCAAATCTGCATCATCAATACCATAAGGATCAAGCAATGCCGATCTTACGATTTCATCAACGTTTTGTGAATTATGTGAGTTACTGTTCATTTTTATAATTTTCGATGCTCTAATGCAGGAAATTTATTGCGAATTGATTTTAGACCTTTAATATCCATCTCTGCAAGCACAAATCCTTCCCCGTCTTCTTTAATATCCATTACTTCGCCCCATGGATCAATAATCACAGAGTGTCCAAAAGTTTCTCTGGAGCCAAAATGCTTGCCCCATTGATTGGGAGCAACAACGTAAGCTAGGTTTTCAATTGCCCTTGACTTCAAAAGAGTCATCCAATGCGCTGCTCCCGTTTCCTTTGTGAAGGCCGATGGAACACTGATGACCTCAACATCTTTGAATTGTTTTGATCTAAAGAGTTCTGGGAATCTGAGATCATAACAAATGGACAAGCCTATTTTTAGCCAAGGTGTTGAAACGGTTTTTGCCTCAGTGCCGGCAATGAATGATTCAGATTCATGGTATTTTTTGTGATTTACCTCAACATCAAAGAGGTGAACTTTATCATAGAAACCGATGACTCTGCCCTCATCATTAAAAGTGATTGATCGTGAAAAAGCTTTGCTTGTTTTGACGTCTTTGACTGGAATGGACCCCGCAATGATCCAAATTTTTTGCTCCTTGGCTATATTTGATATTCTGGTTTGAATGGGACCAGCCTCCTCTTCCATTACAGAATTTAATAATTCATTTGGATGCCCCATGAATGCAAAGTTCTCGGGTAAAAAACAAACATCAGCGCCTGCATCTTTTGCTTGGGTCAATAATGATTCGGCTTTAAATAGATTGGAATCCACCTGATCAGAAGAATTCATTTGAATGGCTGCTGCTTTCATTTCATCGACTCAATCAATTAATCAGATTAACTTGGGAGAAATTGATCGCAATCCTTTACCAATAGACGATCAATTTCATCGGCTTGAATGGGTTCAATCTTTGGTTTTTTCCATGCACCTTTGACATTAAAATAGCTCAATGCATTCTCCTCCGGTCTGCTTAAAATCTTAGATAGTAGGAACATTGATGCGGCAGCGGCAGGTCCAGCTAGCACGGCAGCTCCACCGGTTAAGATATCAGAGACATCGGGGTCAACAATCATCGTCTGATCATAAGTTCTCTGCTCAAGATCCGATGCGCCAATGATTAATACGTCTACAGTTTTAGTATTAAGAGAAAGATTGCAAGTAAACGCCGTGCGATCTTTAAGCAAGACATCTCCCTTGATGTAGTCAAATACCAATCCTGTATCCAAAACATCTTCAAAATTAAGCAAAAAACGTTTTGGCAGTTGAGAGAAACTGAAAATAGACAATGCCTTCCCTGGAACAGATTCTTTGGTATTCATCACTCCATCCATGATTAAAAGATCAATATCGCCTTCAGCAAATAATACTTCTTGCTTCTTTGGGACTTCATCCCATTTAAGATTCAAATTAAATGAAGCATCATCACTCTCAATCACATCGCTCAAACCGACAGTCTCTTGCAGATGCTCAATATCTATTGCTTTTGCAGAAATGGCTTTTAGTTCCAATGATGGCCTCTTAAACCCCTTCCTTTTTGGTAATTTAAATTGTTTGATCGGAATATTATTAATCATGTAGCCATTCTCATCATTATGACTGAATTGAATGTCGCTGCCATCAATGACGATCGCTGTAATGGCTGGCATCTTATTGATAAGAGATCTTATGAGATCGATCTCAATACTCAACTCATCAATATCCACAGGCAATGGATCTTCTGTCTGTGACATCTGAGCGTCACTAAAGGAAAAAAGCACCTTGAGATCATTCATTGAATGACTTTTATAAGAAACCATTAATTCATCGTAATCAAATTCAAGAGACAATCTCTCTTCGACAATCTTATCTATCTCCAACTTATTTTCAAAAACCAATTGATTCAATTGATTTTCAATCTCAGACTTGCCAAAAGACAAAGCAAGCATCAGAGCGCCAAAGATAAGAATTGAAAGAGTCAATGCTGACAATGCAATTTTGAATGTAATTGAGAGTATGGATTTTATCATCGTTTATTGGTTAATAAATCATCTAGAGAAATTATACCCAGCAATTATGAAAGGAACATGAATTTCATGGACGATGATAAGGCTGGTTATCAAGAATAGACCAAGCTCTGTAAAGTTGCTCAGCCAAAATCAAAGGAACCATACTGTGTGCATAAGTCAAACTTGATAAAGAGAGGGAGACATTGGCTCTTTCTTTAATGGATGGATCCAAACCATCCGGGCCACCTATAACTAAAACCGGTTGAGTGCTTTCATCCATCCATTTCTTAACCCACTTTGAGAATTGGATTGTGTCTATTTGCCTTCCTTTCTCATCCAGAGTGATCAAATAATCCGATGGATCAATGTGGCTGAGAATTTTTTCAGACTCATCTTTGAGATTTTGATGGATAGTTTTTTGCTTTGATCTTTTCGAAATAGACAACTCTAACTGCTCAACTTTCATGAAGGATGGAAGCATCTTGATGTAACGATCAATTTCACCATTGAATTGATTCCTTTTACCGGTAACGCTGATGATCTTAATTTTCACTGATTGAAAAGTCTGATCCAATACTCCATAAATCTTCCAACTTATAGAATTCTCTGACATCGCTCAGCATGACATGAACAATGGCATCCCCGAGATCTATTAAAATCCATTGTCCGGAATCATAACCTTCAATACCCAAGATCGGCATGCTGATTTCTTTCATCTTTTCAACTGCCCGATCAATAATTGAACGCGCATGCCGATTAGAAGTGCCGGTACAAAATATCATGTGATCACTGATTGAAGTCAATTCCCTAACATCAATTGCAAGTACATCAATTGCTTTCATGTCCTCCAATACTGACATTGCTAGATCCAAGATGCGTCTTTCTGTCATGCTGTCTTCCTTTGTGGACTTGTAATCATGTATAAAAGACTTCCTATTTCATCCCAAGGATCTCCCTTTGATGCTCCTTTAATTACCTTATCGACTGAACATGCTTGACCCAGAATTGACTCCATATGTTGATGATTAATGCGATTGAAGAAACTTCCAATCATTTGCTGCTTGCTTTGCCAAATTTTTGCACGATCCATGCTCTGCTTAATGGAATTACCGGATGAGGCATCGAGACTTATGTTAAATAATTTTCTTATTTCATAATTGATGACTCTCATGACCTCAAAAGGCTCCATCCCCTCTTTTTGAAGACGTCTCAATATATTAAAAGTTCTTGTGTTGTTGCTAGAGATGGCGGCATCGGTTAATTGAAAAAGATCAAAATGGGCGCCATCTGCAACACAGTCATTCACATCATCAAGAGTGACTTTCTGAACAATCTTCATCAACATGAGTCGATCAATAGATTGCATTGCAGCAAAAAGATTTCCTTCGGTCAACGCGACAAACATCTCCAAAGCATCTTTATCGATGGATAGACCTTTATCCCTCAATCTCTTTGAGATCCATCCTGGCATCTGAGAGGGATAAACTTTTTTGCATTCAATGACTCTTGCTTTACTTGAATAAGCCTTAAACCATTTCGTCTTGATCACACTCTTTTCTAATTTCCCGCAGACCAGGATAAGCAAATGATCGTCCGTAAGCATTTCCATTAATTCCAGTAAGGCAGCAGAGCCCGTCTTTCCAGGTCTGCCTAAAGGCAGATTGATCTCAATAATCTTTTTATCAGAAAAAAGAGATGGGCTCTTCAGTTCTGCAAAGACTTCGTCCCAGTTTGATTTGGCATTAAAGTAGAATCTGGATCGCTCAGTAAATCCCTGAGCATATGAAGATTTTCTGATTTCATCTTGAGACTCAAGGATAAGCAGATCTTCGGCTCCATGAATGAAATACATTTGCTGAACTTTTTTTTCTTCAGATTGGCTAGTCATTCATGTCAATCAGATGGGCAGTATCAATCATTGGGATACTATCAATGACTGGGTAGGCAATTTTAGAATCAATATTTAATAAAATGGCCTTGCTTTGGCCTTTATTAAAATAAGCCATTGCTTTGGAGCTCAGACTTTTATCCAAATCAACGTTCTTGACTGAATCGGCATCAATCGGTGTGAGCTTATTTCCGCTTGAGGGACATCTAAGAATTTTAAGCAATTGATCATCCATACTTAATTATCTCTGTATTTCCCTAAGATTTGAAATTTTTTTGGCACCGGGTCATGTCCTCCTTCAAAGAAAGGATTGCATCTAAGAATTCTCATTATCATGAGCATGAATCCTTTGATTGATCCATGTTGGTCAATGGCATCGATCGCATACTGTGAGCACGTTGGAAAATATCTGCAAGATGCCGGAATATATGGAGAAATAAATTTTTGATAAAAAACAATGATCCGTCTCATGAGAGCTTCTAAATCATTGAGCCAGCGTCTTTTTTGATTCTGGCTATCATTAAATTTAGGCCATTATTTCTCGTAGGGCTTAGATGCTCATTTAAACCAATCATAGAAATAAATTTTGGCTCTTGCTTCACAATTTCAGAAGGTTTCTGATTGTCATATATTCTCAATAATAGTGAGATGAGACCTGAAACGATTGCAGAGTCGCTGGTTGCCTTGCACTTGAATAATCCATCCTCATTGGAAGTCAGAAACCAAACGCTTGATTGACACCCATGTATTTTATTTTCATCAATCATTTGCTCTTCTGGAAAAACCTCTAATTGCCTACCAAGATCGATGATGTGTTCATACTTATCCATCCAAGTATCAAAAATTTCAAACTCTTCAGAGATCAAACGTTGAATTTCTTCTAATGATTCCATTGATTATTTTTTCATCCAAACCGGTCCATTGGGACCATCTTCAATGGAAACACCAAGCGACTCTATTTTCTGCCGAATCTGATCTGCCTTTCCAAAATCTTTATTGGATCTCGCTTCTTCTCTTTCACCCAGGAGTCGTAAAATCAATGCTTCATCCACATCCGTTTTTGAATCATCAAACCAAATCTCAGCGCTCTCATTCATTAGGCCCAATAAATTGGCAGACCCAATGAGGATTGATCCCAGTTGCTTAGATTCTTCATTCGATTTTGCGTTATTAATATTCTTTACAATGGCAAAGAGCTCACTCAAAGCTTTTGGCGTATTGATGTCATCAGCAATCGCATTCAAAATGCCCTCAGATGGTTCACCTGGTGATAATTCTCCTAACTTTCTTATCGATCCATATAAACGATCAAGCTTTTTCTCTGAATCAATAATCAGCGCATCGTTCCAATTGATTGGCTTGCGATAGTGTGTGCTTAAGAATGCCATACGAATCACTTCCGGTCTGATTTCTTGCAAAAGATCCCGAATGAGCAATAGGTTTCCCTCGGATTTAGACATCTTTACATTGTCAAAATCGATCATTCCATTATGAACCCAATAATTGGCCAGTGGTTTTCCAGAGTGAGAACACATGCTTTGAGCGCATTCATTTTCATGATGAGGAAACAATAGATCACTTCCACCCCCATGTATATCTAGAGTCTTGCCTAGATACTTCTTTGCCATTGCAGAACATTCAAGATGCCAACCGGGCCTTCCATGCCCCCAAGGACTTTCCCAACCGGGAATATCTCCAGTGGATGGTTTCCACAAAACAAAATCTCTTTGATTTTTCTTCATTTCAGAGGGTTTTATTCGAGTTCCTGAAATCTGCTCATCTTCTGTTCGATTTGACAGAAATCCATACTCAGAGAATGTATCGATATCAAAAAATACATGGTCTTGATTCTCGTATGCATGACCTTTTTCAATTAAGCCCTCAATCATTTCAATCATTTCACCAATGTGGTCTGTTGCAAATGGCTCTATATCTGGTTTTTTTACTCCCAGAGCACTCATATCGTCTTGATAAATTTTTGTGTATCGCTCAGTAATTTCTGATATTTCAACACCCTCGTCATCGGCTGCTTGATAAATCTTATCTTCTAAATCGGTTATATTTCTAACATAGGTGAGATCATATTCCCTTCTCAAAAGTCTTGCCAAAACATCAAAAATGACAGGCCCTCTTGCATTTCCAATGTGAGGAAAGCTATATACGGTAGGTCCGCAAACATACATTGTGACCTTCTTGGAGTCGATTGGAACAAACAATTCCTTGCTCTTGGTGTTTGAATTATAAAGATTGATCTTCATTTTTGGTTTTTATTGCATTTATGAAAGTTATAATACCTAATGTTTTAATAAGATTCTGTGGTCATTAGTTAACGGATTAAAGAAAAGATGTTTCAAGAAAGAGTCAGTATTGAGGAAGTTGAAGAAGGGACTGGGCTAGCCCCTAAATTCGATGCAGATGGTTTGATACCGGTTGTGACCACAGATGTCGAATCGGGAGAGCTTTTAATGCATGGTTATATGAATCATGAGGCCCTGAAGAAAACAATCGATACTGGTCAAATGCACTACTTCAGTAGAAGCAGGCATGTCCTTTGGCATAAAGGTGCAACAAGTGGGTTTTTTCAGAATGTCGATGAGCTCATGATTGATGATGATCAAGACACAATATGGGCTAAAGTTAAAGTCATGGGTGGAGCAAGCTGCCATGTGGGATATCGTAGCTGCTTTTATCGAAAAATTATTTCCAAAGACCAAAAAGTTCAACTTGAGTTTACTGACGGCGAGAAAGTTTTTGACCCCGAAAGCGTCTATGGAGATGCACCAAATCCCACAAAACTCTAATTATGAGCATTGTTGAAACAATCAGTTATAAAACTTGGCTCGAAAACCCTCAAGAGTTTGCACAAAAACTTGGTGAAAATCACAAAAGGACGGGGTTCTGTGGCATCAATGACCACCCAATTTCTGAATCACTCGTGAATCAATCCCTTGAGGTTTTTTCTGAATTTTTTGAAAAATCTGAAGAATTCAAGATGCAATATTTCAAAAAAGATCTTGGAGGTGCCAGAGGTTACACGCCCTATAAAATAGAAACACCCAAAGGTGGAAACCATGCAGATCTTAAGGAGTTTTGGCAAGTTGGAAGAGATTTGAGTGAAGACCATCCTTATAAGAAATATATGTTTGACAATGTTCATGTCTCAGAAATTGAAGACTTTCAAAGAACGGTGAGTGAACTGTATAAAGCTTTTGATGAATTTGGAAAAGAGTTAATGAAAGCAATCGCGATTTATCTTGAATTGGATAAGCAATACTTTAATTCTCATATCAATGAGGGCAACAGTGTTCTTCGAGCCATTCATTATCCTCCTTATGAAATAGAATCGGGTGAGCGATCAGGTCCTCATGGAGACATCAACCTAATCACGCTTTTGATTGGGGGCAATAAACCTGGGCTTGAAATATGCATAGATAACGAATGGCATCCCGTTGAAACGCCCCAAAGCACAGTTGTGTGCAATGTTGGCGATATGTTAGAGCGTTTTACAAATCATCGTCTCCCCTCAGTGATTCATAGGGTCAACACGCCAAGTGATGCCTCAAAAAATAGCTCACGGTTTTCAATTCCTTTCTTTCTTCATCCCAATCCTGACTGGTTTATTCAAACACTTGGGTCCTGTGTGGATGATGATCATCCAAATCAATATCCAGAAGGGATCATGGCTGATGATTTCTTACAACAACGTTTATATGAAATTAAATTGCTGTAGACTGATTTGATGGAAATCATTCAGATTATTTTTGGCGGCATCATCTTGATTCTTCTTGGTGTTTTGTTTACCAATAATTTTAGAAAAATAAATTTATTATATTTATTGAATGCAATCATTCTTCAATTTGCATTGTCCTTCCTTCTCCTTAAAGTTCCACCCATAACCAATGCATTCAACTCTCTATCAAATGGTGTTTTGGCTTTAAAGGATGCCACAGACAAAGGAACGGGGTTTGTGTTCGGTTACTTGGCTGAAGGTGCACCAAAACCATTTGAAGTCATAGATCCTGGAGTAGCCAATATCTTCATCTTTTCTGGCTTAATGTTGATTATTGTTGTCTCTGCTTTATCTGCAATCTTTTGGCATTGGAGAATCTTACCCGTAATCATTAGAGCAATTTCTACCCTATTTAAGAAGCCGCTAAATGTTGGAGGACCAATCGGACTAAGCTCAACTGCAAATATTATTTTTGGTCAAGTCGAAGCACCCTTATTGATTCGGCCGTATCTTGGTAAAATGACTAAGCACGAACTCTTGGTCTTAATGACGGTTGGTATGTCGACAATCTCAGGTGGAGTCATGGTTGTTTTTGTAACCATGCTTTCAGAGCTCTATACAATAAACCTTATAACCCATTTTCTCACTGCATCGATCATTTCTGTTCCTGCGGCAATCATGTATGCCAACATAATGATGCCGAGTGATATAAAAACTGAGAAGAAAAAAGAGATTGAAGAATCAAAACTTTACAGGGGAACAATGGATGCATTAACCAGCGGTACACAAGACGGTCTTCAAATTACTCTTAATATTGCAGCGCTTCTATTGGTTTTAATTACGATAGTTACTCTTGTGAACACTGGGTTAGAAGCTCTGTTACCCATGATTTCTGATGAACCAATTACGCTTGAAAGGTTGGCGGGATGGGTGTTTGCTCCAGTAGCATGGTGCATGGGCATACCAACCTCTGAAATGCAACTTGCTGGATCATTATTGGGCGTGAAATTTATCCTCAATGAATTTGTCGCATACATAAATCTTTCATCAATAGACCCATCAATGCTTTCAGAAAAAAGCAGAGTAATTATGCTCTACGCGCTGTGCGGATTTGCAAACTTATCCAGTGTTGGCATTCTGCTCAGTGGCATTGGCACGATGATTCCAGAAAGAAAATCTGATCTGATTTCAGTTAGCGGAAAGGCTCTCATTGGAGCTACTTTGGCCTCTTGCTTTACAGGACTGGTTGTAGGAATTATCTCCTAACTAAGAGCTAACAATTCCATCATAAAAGCATTTCCTGCATAGAGAGAGGTATCTTTCATTCCCACCAATCTCAACTTGATCGCCTGATCGGATTATTGAACCGTCTTCGCTGACACGAACAATCATGGTTGCTTTTTTTCCACAATGACAAACAGCACGTAGTTCTTTTAATCGATCAGCCCAAGCCAGTAAATACTTACTTCCTTCAAATAATTCACCTTGAAAATCTGTCCTGATCCCAAAGGCCATAACAGTGATGCTCAATTCATCGACAATTTTTCCCAATTGCTCAACTTGATCCTTAGTTAGAAATTGTGCCTCGTCAATGAGCACACAATTCAATTCACTCTTCTTATTTTGATCTTGAACCATCATTAAAATGTTGTCTGATTCAGTATAGGTATGAGCCGCTGTTCTCAATCCGATCCTTGAAACCACTTCTGATTCTCCATAACGATCATCTTTTGAAGAGGTAAAAACCATTGTCTCAAGGCCTCTTTCACGATAGCCGTGGCTTGCTTGCAATAGTGCGGTTGATTTACCTGCATTCATGGTCGAATAAATAAAATGAAGCGTCGCCATTATGTCACCTCGCTCATTCTTAAGATAATCTTCTCAACAACATGCTCTGATAGCGACTCTTTAATAAAGTTTGATTCATTGACTTTTCCCAGTATGCGATTTCGATCAAAACTATAGTCTCCCATCTCCGTGTATCTGGCATTCTCAATAATAGTTTGATCTTGGTGAATGAGAGACCATGTCACTTCTAGATTTATTTCATACTCTTTTGGATAATTTGAAGAAGACACAGTAATCACTCTTTCCTTGAAATCATCATTGTTAATGATAATGATCGTATCCGCTGATGATCTGCTTTCAGAGAAAGAGATGCCATTTATCTTCATCCTATTCTTCAAAACTTTATAGAAGGGGGAATATGAATCATTCGTCTCGATGAAAACCTTGCCTGCTCTATCGGCTAAAGAAGAGGTGTCTTGCAATTGATAGCCACATGAATATGCCATAAGGCAAAATAGAATGGTGAATGTTTTTTTATAATTTCTCACTAAACTACGATATTAACCAACTTTTGAGGTATGACGATAACTTTCTTTATTTCTTTTCCTTCAATAAAACGAATGACCTTCTCATCGGATAAAGCCATTGATTTTAATTCATCTTCATCGATGGAAGCACTGACTTGAAGCTTAGATCTTAATTTACCATTCACCTGAATGACCACCAGTGATGTCTTGCTTTTCAGAAGACTTGGGTCAAATGTTGGCCAGTCAGCATCAATGATTGGCTGAGCTTGTTTGATATCCAACCAAAGCTGATGACAAATATGAGGCGCAATTGGAGAGAGCAACAAGAGTATGCTTTCTATTGCCTCTTTAGCTACCTGGCGATCCAATTCATTATCAACATTAAATGAAGACACTTCATTAACCAGCTCCATGACTGCTGCAATTGCAGTGTTAAAGGTGTACCTTCTTCCAATATCATCTGTGACCTTTGAGATGGTTTGGTGCGTTTTTCTTCTTAACTGATTTTGATTTTCATTAAACCCATCGTTTGAAGATATAGCAGGAGTATCTTTTATGGATTCTTCGTGGGTTTTTATAAGTTTCCACAACTTCTTTAGAAACCTATATGAGCCATTGATTGCTTTATCTGACCACTCTAATGACTGTTCTGGAGGAGCCGTAAACATCATGAATAAACGAACTGTATCGGCACCATAATTCTGAATCATTTCTTCTGGATCGACTGTATTGCCAAGTGATTTTGACATCTTGGCGCCATCATTAAGGACCATGCCTTGGGTTAAAAGCCTTTTAAAAGGCTCATTTCCTTCAACCAGTCCTTCATCTCTAAGGAGTTTATGGTAAAACCTTGCGTAGAGAAGATGCAGAATTGCATGCTCAATTCCACCTATGTATAGGTCAACTGGAAGCCAATACTTGGCTCTTTCATCCAACATGGCTTTATCGGAATCACTGGAACAAAATCGAGCGTAATACCAGGAAGATTCCATAAATGTGTCAAACGTGTCTGTTTCACGAATCAATGGCACATCTCTATCATTTATCTCATAAAAATCGCTCATGGTCTTCAATGGAGAACGAACACCATCAAATTCGACTTCCTCCGGCAAAGCAACAGGTAAATTTTCGTCAGATTCTGCGACAAGATCGCCATCCTCATTTGAAAGCATTGGGATCGGTGCTCCCCAATATCTCTGCCTAGAAATCAACCAATCTCTTAATCGATAGTTGATGACTTTTTTAGCTGCTTTCAGATCGGAAAGCACCTCGCCGATCTGGTTTTTTGCATCATCTGAGTTGATTCCATCGAATTGTCCAGAGTTAAAAAGCATTCCTTCATCGATAAAAGCTTCTTGATTGAAATCGTGATCTAAATCCTTATCGGAAGACCTTATCACTGGTCGAATGAGTAAATCATATTTTTTTGCAAAATCATGGTCCCTCTGATCATGGGCAGGCACAGACATGATCGAACCGGTTCCATAAGTCATAAGCACAAAGTTTGCAGTCCAAACGGGGATCTCTTCACCATTTATAGGGTTTATTGCATTAAAGCCAAGAGAAACGCCCCTCTTTTCCGTCTTTTCTAAGGCTTCTTCAGACACTGCTTGTGATTTTGTTTCTTCTATAAATTGTTGAACATTTTCATCATCACTTGCTATTTCTTGAACGATGGGATGCTCTGGTGCCAATGCAAGGTAGGTTGCACCAAAAAGAGTGTCTGCTCTTGTGGTATATACCCTAATGCTGGCATCTAAATCTGGAACTTTGAAGTCTATTTCATGGCCTTCTGATCTTCCAATCCAATTCCTTTGCATGACTTTTACAGGTTCTGGCCAATCAAGATCATCAAGGCCTTCAAGTAACTCCTCACAGTAATCTGTTATTCGAAGAAACCATTGGGGCATATTTCGTCGCTCTATGGTTGCTCCCGATCTCCATCCTTTTCCATCGATAACTTGTTCATTTGCAAGCACAGTATTCTCAACTGGATCCCAATTGACGATCGCACTGCTGCGGTATGCAATGCCCTTTTCAAATAAACGAGTAAACATCCATTGCTCCCATTTGTAATAATCAGGATCACAAGTAGCAAGCTCACGACTCCAATCATACCCAAAGCCAAGCATCTTCAATTGGTGCCTCATGTAATCGATGTTTTGCCTAGTCCATTTAGATGGAGCCATATTGTTTTTTATTGCTGCGCCTTCAGCAGGCAATCCAAAAGCATCCCACCCCATTGGCTGCATGACATTTTTGCCTTGCATTCTCTGATATCTTGAAACAACATCGCCAATCGTATAGTTTCGAACATGACCCATGTGTAAGCGTCCACTTGGGTAGGGAAACATACAAAGACAGTAATATTTTTCTTTCTGCTGATCTTCGATTGATTCAAAAACTCTATGATCCTCCCAGTAGCTCTGGGCTGAATCTTCGATTTCTTTAGGATTGTATTTTGTATCAGTCATTTTTAATTTTAAGACGAAGCATACCTATTATTACTCCCATTGTCATAAGGAAAATACTGAGCAATAATGAAAAAGCATCTCCCCAAATCATATATGGTGTCTGACCCTTCATCGGATAGAAATCGCCCGTGATGACAGAGTATTCAAAGGGTTTGGAGGTTGCCTGTATCCTTCCTTTTGGATCAATGATCGAACTGATTCCTGTATTGGTTGATCTCAGGAGATATCTGCCACTTTCTATAGCTCTCATTTTAGACATTTGCAAATGTTGTGCAGAGGCAATTGACTGGCCAAACCAAGCATTGTTCGTGATGTTTATTATTACGTTCGACTGAGGGAAAAAATCCAGCAAGTCAGACCCAAAAATATCTTCATAACATATCGAAGGCGCCATTCTTATATCATCTAGATTAAAGGATTGTTGTTTGTCATCTCCTTTAGAAATATCTTTGCTTGGAAGATTCATGGTTCTCATCCAAGAACGAATTCCTTCTGTAACAGGAAAGTATTCTCCAAAAGGCACCAGATGCCTCTTTTGGTAGCTGTACCTCTCTGCCCCTAAGCTGATCATAGAATTATAAACTCGACCTTCATTGTCTTGGGTATTGATCCCTAAAATTAACATCCTTATACCCTTCTTTGTCATTTCTGCTTCGAGAGACTCCAAGTAACTTGCTACATTCCTCCTCAGAGATGGAATCGCCACCTCTGGCCAGATCACTAAATCAATATCTTCTAAGCCCTCTAAACTAGAAGCATAGTGAGTGAGCGTATTTTCGAATTCACTTCTTAACCATTTTCTATCCTGCTCAATGTTTCCTTGAACAAGAGCAACTTTATACGACGATTCATTGGACCTAATGGTCCAATCATGGATGCTTAAGAAATAACTAGAAGCTATGATCAAAATGATGATTGAGCCACTCATCATACTCCTTTTTAAAAACACCAACAGAATCAAAGATGCAATCATGGCCACAACGAATGACACCAAGTACACGCCACCAATTGGTGCCCAGCTGGAGACAAAACTAGCGGTCTCAATATATCCCAAACTAAACCAGGGAAAGCCCGTCAACAAGTATCCTCTTATGATTTCCAATAGTGTCCAAAGGGAAGGAGCAATGAAGAGAAGCGAGAGCCATTCATTACGAATTTTTTTATGAAGCTTTGCAAAAATAAAACCAAATATTGAATAAAAGACAGAAAGATAAGCAGATAAAATCACTATCAGAATGAGCGCCAATATTTTAGGAGCTCCGCTTACAATATGGATGCTGATATACAACCAATATAAACCAAAACAATACAGGAAAAATCCAAAAAGAAATAATAATAATGCAGCTTTCCGAGCTTCAAGTTTTGATGCAAAGTAAAATAAAATAGAGACACTGAGTAGTCCTATATATTTATACCCGAAAGGCTCAAAACCAATTAGGTACGCCAGTGATAGAATGAGAGAGATGAATAATAATTTGATTCCTGGTAAGTGATTGCTCAATCTAGAATCACCTCTATACTTGATAATCTTCTATCATCCGCCTCTAGGATCTTGAAAGAGCAGTTATCAACTCGAATGATTTCTTTAACTCCTGGAAGTTTACCCTGCAATTTAATCAACATGCCGCCAAGCGTGTCATAGTCTTCATCCAGAAACTCTGTCTCGAAGTACTCATTAAAATCCTCAATTCTGATTAAAGCTTCAACAATATATTTCTTATGTCCAATCTCCTTAATCATTGGCAAATCATGAGGATCATACTCATCCTCAATATCACCTACAATTTGTTCCAATACATCCTCAATCGTAAGCAAGCCTGCCGTCCTTCCGTATTCATCAACAACAATTGCCATGTGATTTCTGCTTTTCCTAAACTCTTTCAAAAGTATCTGCAATTGCTTGCTTTCAGGTATAAATGTTGCCGTTCTTAGATATTTCTTCAGTTCAAAGTCGGTTTCCTTTGTTTGAGAAAACCTTAGAAGATCTTTAGCCAAAAGAATTCCGATCACCTCATCCTGATTATCACCGATGACGGGAAACCTTGAATGCCCAGAATCAATGATTATTTTCAACATTTGATCGATGCCCATCTCCTCCTCGAGAAGGATCATGCTTGATCGCGGTATCATGATATCTCTGACTTGAAGGTTTGAAACCTCAATTACACCTTCAATCATCTTAATCTGATCTTTGCCAAGCAAGTCACTCCATCTCTCTGATCGAATCAGTGAGTAGAAGCCATCTGAATCATTCTTATTCTTTATTAAAAGTCCTTTGATGCTTTCAATTAAATTCATGATATTACTGACCTCAGTATTTTATTGGTTAACCCATTCATCTCATGTTCCTCCCGATCATCCTGATGATCATATCCCATTAAATGAAGAAATCCATGTATGATCATGTGCACAAAATGTTGTTCAACGTCCTTTTTCATCTCATCTGACTCTTTTTCTACTACAGGATAACAAACAACGATGTCGCCTAATGATGGTGCATTGATTCCCAAGTTATTTTCCCTGTCTGGTTCACCAACGAATGCGAGAACATTGGTTGGTCGATCCTTATGTTTGAATTTTCTATTTATTTCAGCCCCCTCATTTATTCCCACAATCCTGACATTGACAGATATATCAAAATCATAAGTCCTGTTTGATTTCTTATAAGCCATCAAGACCGCTTTCTTTATAAGCTCCAGTGATATGCTTTCTGGTATTTTATGAACGATCTGTATCTCGATATTCGAGTCAGTGATTGTCATTTTCTATTTTTGTGCTTCTGATAAGCCTCTACAATTTCTTGCACAATCCGATGCCTAACTATGTCTTTGTGAGAAAAATTTACAGTAGCAATCTTTTCAATACCGGATACAACACTTAAGGCATGCTCAAGACCGGATTTCTTTTCAATGGGTAGGTCGATTTGAGTAATATCGCCATTGACCACAGATTTAGAGCCAAAACCCATTCTTGTTAAAAACATTTTCATTTGCTCGACTGTCGTATTTTGGGCCTCATCTAATATAATAAAGCTTTCGTTCAGAGATCGACCCCTCATAAATGCCAATGGTGCCAATTCAATTGCCCTTCTTTCAATCAAATTCGAAACCTGTTCGAATCCCAACATTTCATATAGGGCGTCATACATTGGCCTTAAATATGGATCAACTTTCTGAGAAAGATCTCCAGGAAGAAACCCGAGATTCTCGCCTGCTTCAACGGCAGGTCTGACTAAAATGATTCTCTTCACCTCTTGTCTCTGGAGAGACTCAATGGCTGCTCCAACTGCCAAATAGGTCTTGCCTGTTCCAGCTGGACCAATGCCGAATGTTACGTCATGCTTCCTGATCGATTGAATATATTCGAATTGATTCAAATTACGAGTTTGTATCTCTCTGAGAGGTGTTTTTATATTTGTCTGTTGACCAGTAGACGACGATGGGCTTTCCTGATGGCTCATGATGTTTTTGATAACAAGATGAACCCTTTCTTTGTCTATACTTTCTTTGCTTGCAATGGAATGCAGCTCCAGAAGTATTCTTTCTCCCAATGGTAGATCTTTTTTCTGGCCTTCGAGTAAAAATAAATTGCCTCGATTTTTGATCTGTATATTTAATTCATCTTCAATCGATCGAATATTGCTGTCAAATGTGCCCAGTAAATTTGCCAGTATTGAGTTATCAATAGGGTTGATTTCAAATTCTAATGTTGATGTTTTCCATTCATCAACCTGGCTCTAAGTGAATTAGGAAGGGCTTCTGTAACTGTCAGGTTTACGAAACTCCCAATCAGTTCCTTTGGGCCATCAAAATTAACCCAACGATTATTCTCTGTTCGACCGGACAGTTGTTCGATATCTTTTTTTGACTGCCTCTCAACCAAAACATTCTGTTCGGTGCCAATCATGGATTGGCTTATGTTATAAGCATTCTCTTTGATCAAGGCCTGCAATCTATTCAAACGACTCAGTTTCTCTTCATAAGGAACATCATCAGGCATCTCGGCTGCTTTCGTATTGGGCCTTGGGCTGTAAATAAAACTGAAAGATTGGTCAAATCCAATCTCATTAATCAAATCGATTGTTTCTCGAAAATCCTCTTCTTTTTCGCCTGGAAATCCAACAATAAAATCAGACGAAATACTGATATCCGGTCGAATTGATTTCAATTTTTTGATTCTGTCTATGTAGAGCTCAACTTTATGTTTTCGCTCCATCAGTTTTAGAATCCTGTCTGAACCGCTTTGAACGGGTAGATGAAGATAGTTTGCAAGCTTTCTATTTTGAAAAGAACTGATTAAATCATCGGTAAATTGAAGTGGGTGTGAAGTGGTAAACCTGATTCGATCAACTCCCTCAATATCTGCAACAAGTTGAAGCAAGTCCGCTAGACGTAATTTAACATCATGCTTATTTTTTGCCCTGTATGCATTTACATTTTGACCAAGCAAGTTTATTTCTCTCGCTCCTCTTTCGGATAAGTTTTTAATTTCATCCAGGATTTGCTCTGGTGGACGACTGACCTCCAAACCCCTTGTATGCGGGACAACACAGAAGCTACAAAACTTACTGCATCCCTCCATTATGGACACAAAAGCCGAAGGGCTAACGTTAATAGCATTTGGCAGTTCTGAGAATTTCTCAATTTTTGGAAAAGAAGTATCAATAGAAGGTATTTTAGTTTTGAGCGCATCATCGTACATTTTCGGCAATCGGTGAAGAGTCTGAGGGCCAAATACCATATCTACATAGGGTGCCCTTTTAAGAATATTCTTCCCCTCTTGGCTAGCAACACAGCCTCCTACACCAATGATAAGTTCAGAATTACTATTCTTGAGTGGCCTCCAGCGTCCAAGCTGAGAAAATACTTTTTCTTGTGCCTTTTCCCTAATCGAACACGTGTTCAGCAATATTAAATCAGCCTCAGCAGGATCTTTTGTTTGTTTCATGTTTCGTTCGGTACACATCATGTCTACCATTTTTGATGAATCATATTCATTCATCTGGCAGCCAAATGACTTTATGAAGACTTTTTTTGTCACAGAAATTTATCTAATGAATTAAAAAGGTATATCGTCATCAAATTCATCATCACTGAATTTTGATTTCGATGTTGATTGATCCATGTTGTTAGACTGGCTTGAACCAGAGCTCATTCTATCACCAAGCATTTCTAGCTGACTTCCTACAATTTCAGTTGTCCACCTTTCATTGCCGTCTCTATCTTCCCATTTTCTAGTCTGAAGCTTACCTTCTACATATACTTGGGATCCTTTCTTGAGATATTGATCCGCTATTTCAGCAATCCTTCCAAAAAAGACAACTCTGTGCCCTTCAGTCTTTTCTTGCCTTTCCCCGGTATCTCTGTCATTCCATGATTCAGTTGTTGCAACACTAAAATTAGCAACCATATTTCCGCTCGGCATAGATTTTGCATCTGGGTCAGCACCTAGATTTCCAACTATGATTACTTTATTAACGCCTCTAGCCATATTTATTTCCTTAAAAACTATTTTCTATATTCCACGAAAGATTGTATCAAAAAGCAGTTAATTTAGCCCCATTAGAAAAAAAGATTTACAATGATGGGTTGGTATTTTTTATGAGCAATATTGAAATAAAAGGCGCAAGGACGCACAACCTAAAGAATCTGGATGTTAATCTCCCCAGAGACAAACTAATTGTCATCACTGGTCTCTCAGGGTCTGGAAAATCGTCATTAGCGTTCGATACGATTTATGCCGAGGGGCAGAGAAGGTATGTGGAGTCCTTATCTGCATATGCGCGACAATTTTTATCGATGATGGAAAAACCAGAGGTTGATCTTATTGAAGGATTATCTCCGGCAATTTCAATTGAACAGAAAACAACTTCTCATAACCCCAGATCAACCGTCGGGACTGTAACTGAAATCTATGATTATCTGAGGCTTCTCTATGCAAGAGTTGGAGATCCATACTGCCCAGATCATGATCGAAAGCTTGGAATTCAAAATGTAAGTGAGATGGTAGACCAAACCATGAAGCTGCCGAAAAAGATTCGAATGGCCATGGTTGCTCCGCTCATTAATAACCGGAAAGGAGAGCACGTTGATCTTATTAAAAATATTAGGTCGAGAGGTTTCATCAGACTCAGAATTAATGGGGAAATACATGACATAGATGACCTTCCTCAGATTGATGCAAAAAAGAACAACACCATTGAAGTCGTGGTTGATCGTTTTTCGATAAAGGCTGATATTGAAAATAGACTCAGTGAGTCATTAGAAACGACACTCGAACTATCAAATGGAATTGCAAAGATAATCTCCCTTGATGATTCATCCATAGATATCCTCTTTTCTAATAAGTTCGCTTGTCCTGAGTGTGGTTACTCAATACCCGAACTTGAACCTCGAACTTTTTCATTTAATAATCCTGCGGGTGCTTGTGAAAAATGTGATGGCCTCGGTGTAGAGCATTTCTTCAGCCCTGATTTAGTTATAAAAAATGAAGACTTGAGTATTTCTGAAGGGGCTATTCGTGGATGGGATAGGAGAAATTTTTATTATTTCCATCTAATTAAGAACCTGGCTAAACATTATGATTTCGATATTGATATTCCCTATAAAAATATCAATAAAGAAATAAAAGAAATGCTTCTCAACGGAAGCGGAGATGAAAAAATAGCTTTTATTTATCCCGGCAGAGGCGGAAAAAGAATCAAAAGGAATCATCCATTCGAAGGGGTTATTCCAAATCTGCAAAGAAGGTACATAGAGACGGATTCACAAAGAGTTAAAGATGCGTTATCCAAATTCATGAGCACAAAAGCATGCGGTAATTGCGAAGGAACAAGACTGAATAAGAGCGCGAGAAATATTTTCTTAAAGAAAGAGAGAATATCTGATCTTACTCAAATGAACATTGAAGAATTGCTGTCTTACTTTAAAGAACTAAAATTGCAAGGCACAAAACGCGAGATTGCCAAAGGGGTTGTCAAAGAAATCATTGATAGACTAGAGTTCTTGTCTAATGTTGGTCTCAACTACCTTAATCTGGAAAGAAGCGCGGAAACTTTATCAGGTGGAGAATCTCAAAGAATAAGATTAGCAAGTCAAATTGGGTCGGGTTTGGTTGGAGTTATGTATATCCTTGATGAACCAACCATTGGCCTACATCAAAGGGATAATCAGCGTCTCATTAATACTCTGGTTAGGTTGAGAGATCTGGGAAATACAGTAATTGTTGTGGAGCATGATGAAGAAGTTATCAGATCATCGGATCACGTGGTTGACCTTGGTCCGGGCGCGGGAAAAGATGGAGGATACATTGTAAGCCAAGGGACTGTTGAAGACATTCTAAAAGAAAATAAGTCATTGACTGCTCAGTACCTCAATGGATCAAAAGAAATAAATATACCGAAAAAACGATCAAGCTTTAATAAAAAAGAATGCCTTAGAGTGCTGAATGCTAAACGTAATAATTTAAAATCTATCAATGTAGAAATACCTTTAAATGTTTTAACCTGTATCACTGGAGTTTCAGGCTCCGGTAAATCTACACTGATAAATGGTACCTTAAAACCACTGCTAAGAACTCAGCTGGAAAATAAACCCAATGATCTGACAGAGAATGAGGTACTGGAGGGTGCTGAGCGATTAAAGAAAATAGTCAACATCAGTCAAAGCCCAATTGGAAGAACACCAAGGTCCAACCCAGCAACATACACCGGTTTATTCACACCGATTAGAGAATTATTTTCAGGAACGCAAGAATCTCGTTCAAGAGGCTATAAACCTGGTCGTTTTAGTTTCAATGTGAAAGGAGGAAGGTGCGAAACATGTCAAGGTGGTGGATTGATAAAAGTTGAAATGAACTTCCTAGCTGATATTTATGTAACTTGTGATGTTTGCAAAGGTAGAAGGTTCAATCGCGAAACTCTTGAGATATTGTACAAAGGGAAGAATATCTTTGAAGTCTTGGATATGACAATAGATGATGCCGCAGTTTTCTTTAAGAGCATACCCAGCATTCATCATAAATTACAAACATTGCTAGATGTTGGCTTGGGGTACATCAAACTGGGTCAAAATGCAGTAACACTCTCAGGAGGAGAAGCGCAAAGAGTAAAACTGTCCAAAGAACTATCCAAAAGATCCAATAAAGATACACTTTATCTTCTCGATGAACCTACAACAGGCCTCCATTTTCATGATGTAAGTCAGCTCCTAACAGTTCTACATAGACTTAAAAATGAAGGCAATACAGTGATTATAATTGAGCATAATTTGGATGTTATCAAGACTGCTGATTGGATCATTGATCTTGGTCCAGAAGGCGGTGAAAATGGAGGCATGGTTATTGCATCAGGCACGCCGGAATCGGTTGCAAAAAACAGAAAGTCATTTACTGGGAAATATTTAAAAAATCAATTAACTTAATTTACCTAAGCCAGTCGCATTTTTTATTTCAGCTAAATTAGAACTTGCTATGCCTCTTGCCCTCTCTGCGCCTTCATTAAGAACCTGATCAAGAAATAATGGATTACTGATTAAGTCATCATATTTCAAACGTGGTTCAGACAAATGGCCATCGAGCAACTCGTAAAGTTCATTTTTTGCATCACCCCAAGACATTCCATTCTCTAACTCCTTTTTCATGGAGATTACCTGTGATTCTGATGCAAAGCTCCTATAGATATCAAATAATAAACAATCATCGGTTGATTTTGGCTCCCCTGGTTCGAGTGAATTGGTTTTGATCTTCATCACATATTTCCTGAGTGTTTTGGTGTCGCAGAATAAAGGGATCAGATTGCCATAACTTTTGCTCATCTTTCTCCCATCTAGGCCAGGCAAAACGGATGAGTCTTTATCAATAACGCCTTCTGGTATTACAAAAATTTCTCCATAATGATGATTGAATCGTTGAGCAATATCTCTTGTCATCTCAATATGCTGAATCTGATCTTGGCCCACTGGTACATGTGTGGCATTAAACATGAGAATATCTGCTGCCATTAAGATCGGATAAGAAAAAAGACCCATAGTAATTCCTTTATCCGGGTCCGTTTTGTCATTCTCATCTACAGCGGCTTTATATGCATGCGCTCTATTCATTAGGCCCTTTGCAGTAAAATTAGCAAGGATCCAATTTAGCTCTAATATTTCTGGTATATCGGACTGCCTATAAAAATAGGTCTGATCAACATTAAGACCAGATGCTATCCAAGTTGCTGCGATTTCTAAGCATGATTGTCTCATGGAGTCACGATCTTTGCTTTTAATCAATGCATGATAGTCTGCAAGAAAGAAAAATGAGTCGTGTCCTTGCTCTTTCGAAGAGGCAATAGCAGGTCTTATAGCACCAACATAGTTTCCTAAATGCGGTGTGCCAGTTGTAGTTATGCCTGTGAGAATATTTTTATTGTTCAAAATGTAAACTATTCTGATTGTTCATTTAGCTCATTATCAAAATTATAGTCTACAAGTTGAATAACTGCCATTGGAGCAGTATCACCATTTCGAATTCCACTTTTTAGAATTCTTAAATATCCACCGGGTCGATCCTTAAGCCTTGGTCCGATTTCAGTAAAAAGTTTTCCAACGGCTTTCTTGTCTCTTAGCAAATCAAAGGCACGTCTTCTTCTAGAAACACCGTCTTCTTTGGCGAGAGTTATAAGCGGTTCAACCGTTTTTCTGAGCTCTTTTGCCTTAGGTAGAGTAGTTGAGATAGATTCATGCTCAATCAAGGAAGCGGCCATATTCCTATACATAGCTTTCCGGTGACTGCTTGTTCTTCCTAGTCTTCTTCCTGTCTTTCTATGTCTCATTTCAAACTCTCAGTGAATAATTTTGATTAATCGACAACTGCCTCTTTTGGCGGCCAGTTCTCTAACTCCATTCCGAGTGATAATCCATGGCTTGCTAGAACTTCTTTAATCTCATTAAGAGACTTCTTACCCAAGTTTGGAGTACGAAGTAACTCTACCTCAGTTTTCAGCACGAGATCACCAATATAATTTGCATTTTCTGCTTTAAGACAGTTTGCAGACCTTACCGTGAGCTCAAGTTCATCTACAGGTCTAAGCATAATCGGATCTATAAGGACTTCCTCTTCTTCTTTCTTCTGTTCTTGAACTCTTGTCAGATTTGTAAATATACTGAGTTGATTTTGAAGAATAGCACCCGCGTATTTGATTGCTCTTTCTGGGTTTATTGTTCCATCAGTTTCTAAGTCAACAATAAGCTTATCTAAATCGGTTCTATTCTCAACTCTTGCAGCTTCGACTGAATATGTGACGGTTTTTATTGGACTAAAAGATGCATCAAGCTTTAAGAGACCAATAGTTACATCAGATTCTTTATTTTGGATAGGTACTGGGCGATATCCTGTTCCTTTTTCAATCTTAACTTGCATCTTAAGCTCTTTCTTTGCGCTAACTGTCGCAATGTGATGATCGGGATTAACAATCTCAGTATCTCCATCAACTTGGATATCTCCAGCAGTGATTGTGCAAGGTCCTTTTTTACTGATCACAAAATCAGCTGAGTCCCTATCATGAATATTTACAGCCACTCCTTTGAGATTCAATAAGATCTCTACAACATCTTCTTGAACGCCCTCAATGGTCGTATACTCATGAAGCACACCATCGATCTGCGCTTCTGTAATTGCATAGCCAGGAAGGCTGGAAAGCAATACTCTCCTGATTGCATTACCCAATGTGTATCCAAAACCTCTTTCAAAAGGCTCTATTGATACTTTTGAGTGGAGCTCATTTTGAGACTCCAACTTAATGACCATCGGATTAAGAAGATCTAATACAATTTCCTCTTTCTCTACTTCAGCTTCTTCGCTGACCTGTTCTAACATTTCATTTTCATTTTCAGACATAAAAATCTCCCAAAAAAATTATTTTGAATAAAACTCTACTACAAGGTTTTCTTGAATATCAGGCAAGATATCCTCTCTTTCAGGTATCGAATTAACGATCCCCTTTAATTTCTTTTGATCAACGCTTAACCACTCGCTTATACCTAGTTGTGATGAAATATTTACCGCATTCTTAACCCTTAGCTGATCTCTTCCTTTATCAGTAACTGAAATTTCGTCACTAGCATTTACTTGGTATGATGGAATATTAATAACTTTTCCGTTTACCATAATTGACTTGTGGCTTACCAATTGCCTTGCTTCTGCCCTAGTCACCGCAAAACCCATTCTATAGACCATGTTATCCAACCTGCCTTCAAGCAATTTTAGTAGGTTCTCGCCCGTTGACCCCTTGATCTTAGAAGCTTTCTTATAATAATTTTTAAATTGCTTTTCCAATACACCATACATTCTTCTTAACTTTTGCTTCTCTCTTAATTGATTGCCATAATCTGAGAGCCTCTCTCTTCTACCGCCTACCTTTGATCCTGGGATTGAATTTAGCTTGCATTTGCTCTCAATAGGCTTAATTCCGCTCTTGAGAAACAAATCTGTCCCTTCTCTTCTAGAGAGTTTACATTTTGGTCCTAAATATCTAGCCATTCTTATTTACCTCTTTATACCCTTCTTTGCTTAGGTGGACGACAACCATTGTGTGGAAGCGGTGTAACATCTTCTATGCTGACAACATTAAGGCCTATTGCATTCAATGCTCTGAGTGCAGATTCCCTACCAGGCCCTGGTCCTTTAATCTTTACAGAAATATCCTTCAAGCCAAACTCTTTTGCTTTGGTACCGGCTTTTTCAGCTGCAATTTGAGCAGCAAATGGCGTACTCTTTCTTGAGCCCCTAAAACCTGACCCACCAGCGGTAGCCCACGAAAGCGTATTTCCTGACCTATCTGTAATAGTTATAATCGTGTTATTAAATGTAGCGTGAATGTGCGCGACTCCTTCGATAACATTTCTTTTGGTTTTCTTTTTCTTTGCAACAGCCATATTTATTCCTTTAAGCTCTCATGGGCTTCTTAGGGCCTTTCCTTGTTCTTGCATTGGTTTTACTTTTCTGGCCTCTTACTGGCAAACCTCGTCTATGTCTAATGCCTCGATAGCAACCTAGATCCATTAATCGTTTAATATTGGTTGATGTATCTCTTCTGAGATCACCCTCGACAAGATAACTTCCCAATTCTGTCCTAATACTTTCTAGCTCCAGCTCAGATAGATCCATAACTTTTGTATCTTGAGCAATGCTGAGCTTGTCACAAATTGAAGCTGCTAATGAATTTCCAATTCCATATACGTATGTCAGCGAAACCCTAACATGCTTATTATCCGGTATATTTACTCCTGCTATCCTTGCCATGATTATCCTTGCCTCTGTTTATGTCTTGGATCCTTACATATCACTCTGACAACGCCATTTCTTCTGATGACCTTGCAGTTTCTACAAATTTTCTTTACTGATGCTCTAACTTTCATCTCATTTTCCTACTATCTAGGTTTACCGCCTCTTCCGTAATTTTTCAGGTTTGCTTTTTTCATAAGCCCTTCGTACTGCTTAGACATCATCAATGCCTGCAATTGAGCCATGAAGTCCATCGCTACGACTACAATGATCAAAAGCGATGTCCCACCAAAGTAAAATGGAACTCTAAAGTAGAGAATCATAAACTCTGGAATCAAACAGACGAGCATGATATACAATCCGCCCCAAAAAGTTAACCTTGTTAACACTTTATCTATATATTCTGCAGTTTGTCTTCCGGGTCTAATTCCTGGCATAAAAGCTCCAGATCTCTGAAGATTGTCGGCGGTATCCTTAGAGTCAAAAACCAAAGAAGTGTAAAAAAAGCAGAAAAACATAATCAAACCGGCATAGAGTAGAATGTAGACTGGCTGACCAGGTGCAAGAGTTGCAGCTATATCTTGAAGCCAGTCAAAACCTTCAGATGTTCCAAACCAACTTGCTATTGTTGCAGGAAATAGAATGATACTGGATGCAAATATAGGTGGAATAACTCCTGACATATTAATCTTAAATGGTAAATGAGTAGACTGCCCTTGCATCATTCTTCTACCCTGCTGTTTTTTAGCATAATTCACTGGGATTCTTCTCTGCCCCCTCTCAACGAATACCACAAAGGTTGTTACGGCTATAACAAGCATTAAAAGAATGAGAACAAGTGCAGATGAGATCTCACCTGTATTGGCTAATTCTAGTGTGCCTCCTATTGCAGATGGGAGTCCAGAAATAATACTAGCCAATATGATCATTGAAATACCGTTTCCAATTCCTCTTTCAGTAATTTGCTCTCCAAGCCACATTAAAAACATCGTGCCTGTGACTAGTGTCACACAAGCAGTAAATAAAAAGTTAAACCCTGGGTTTACAACAACTCCCTGATTTTGAAGAGCAATTGAGGCACCAAAGGATTGAAAAGCAGCTAAGAAAACTGTTCCATATCTTGTATATTGAGTGATCTTCCTTCTTCCTGACTCCCCTTCCTTCTTGAGCTCTTTGAGGGTAGGAATGGTAACGCTTGCCATCTGCATTACGATTGAACATGAGATATAAGGAAATATTCCAAGAGCAAAAATACTTAGCCTTTCAAGTGCGCCACCAGAAAACATATTAAACATACTAAGTATTGTTCCCGATTGTTCCTCAAAGAAGTTCTGTAATGCATTTGGATCAATGCCTGGGACAGGAATATACGTTCCAATTCTGTATACAATTAATGCACCAATCAAAAAGAAAAGGCGTTGTCTAAGCTCTGTAAACCTAGACATATCAGCAAATGATCCACCTGTAGTGTTGATAGTGTTTGCCATAAATCAGTCCAGTATTGTTCCGCCAGCCTTTTTAACAGCTTCTGCAGCGCCTTTGGTCAGCTTAATGCCTTGTAATTTGACAGCTTTTTCAATTGAGCCTGATGCAATTACCTTAACCCTTTGGATATATCTTGGAATGATGTTTGCATTCTTAAGGGTATCGATATCAATTACCTCAGCTTCAATCTTATCAAGCTGATCCAATCTGAGTTGTGCAGAGTCTTTTTGGTTTGAAGTAAACCCCCTTTTAGGCACCCTTCTTTGGAGAGGCATTTGACCTCCCTCGAAGCCAACTTTGTGAAAACCACCCGATCTTGCCTTTTGTCCCTTATGGCCTCTTCCAGACGTTTTTCCTAGACCAGAGGCATGGCCCTTGCCTTTCCTAAACTTCTTAGACTTGCTACCCGGGTTAGGTTTTAGCTCATTTAATCTCATTTAACTTCCTCGACTTCAAGTAGATACCTAACTTGATTAACCATTCCCATGTTCTCTGGTGTAGCATCAATAACTAATTCTTGATTGATTTTTCTCAAACCAAGACCTGACAATGATGCTGCGTGCTTTTTTAATCTTCCAAAGCGACTCTTCACTAATTTAATTCTTACTTTATTCTGTTTATCAATCATGATTTATGTAAATATCTTAGATACTGGAATTCCTCTTGTTTTTGCAATCCTCTGTGGTGAACGTATAGAGTCCAAAGCATTAATTGTGGCCCTGACAAGATTTATTGGATTTCTGGATCCGTAACTCTTTGCCAATATATTCCTAATGCCAACAGCTTCGAAAACTGCCCTCATAGCACCGCCAGCAATAATACCTGTACCATCAGCTGCAGGTTGCATAAAAACCTTTGTTGCACCGTGTCTACCATTTACCTGGTAGTAAATAGTGTCATCTTTCAAAGAAACCTGATGCATGTCTTTTCTTGCGGCCTGCATTGCTTTTTGAATCGCCAATGGAACTTCTTTTGCTTTACCATATCCCATCCCAATTTTTCCCCTGCCATCACCTACAACTGTGATTGCTGCAAAACCAAATTGTCTTCCGCCTTTGACTACTTTTGCAACTCGGTTGACTGCTACTAATTTTTCTATTAAGTCATCGCCTTGCTTATTTACATTCATGTTCATATTTAAAAGTCCAATCCATTTTCTCTAGCAGATTCAGCCAGGGCTTTAACTCTTCCGTGATACAAAAAACCTGACCTATCAAATGCCACTTTGTTAATTTTTGCTTTCTTTGCTTTCTTAGCAATTTGCTGCCCTACAGCCTTTGCTACATCTATCTTTCCTTTGGCCTTATCGCCTAGGATACTCTTGACTTCAGGATCAAGACTTGAAGTTGCAGCTACTGTCTGATTATCAGGCGCTATAATTTGTGCATAGATATGATTTGAAGATCTATGTACGCATAATCTGTGAGCTTCTAGTTGCTTTATCTTGGCTCTAGTCTTTTTTGCTCTTCTTTTTCTTTTATCAATTTTTGAAATCATGATTTTATTCTTTAAACGGCTTTCTTAGTTTCTTTCAATGTAATTTGCTCGCCTTTATACCTCACGCCTTTTCCTTTGTATGGTTCAGGGGGTCTTATTGCTCTCAACTGAGCTGCAACTTGTCCCACTTTTTGTTTATCTATTCCTGCAATACTGATTTCAGTCTGAGAAGGAGTAGAGATCTCAATTCCTTCTGGAATCTCATAGTTGACAGGATGAGAAAATCCCAATGTCAGATTCAATGTCTTGCCTTGTGATTTTGCTCGATATCCAACACCGATAAGCTCTAGATCCTTCACATAGCCTTCTGTAACACCTATTACCATGTTTTGTATTAGGCTTCTAAACGTACCCGCTGCAGCTTTAGAAAAGCGGGTTTTACCATTAGAGTTTACTTTCACAGCTCCATCTTCTATTACAACAGCGACGTCACTAATTAGATCAAGAGCTAACTCTCCTTTGGGACCTTTCAGTGTAAATAGATTCTCAGTATCAGAGATGCTTGCCTCTACCGTTTCTGGTAAAACTACAGGTTGTTTTTCTATTCTAGACATTTGATAACCTACTTATTTTAAGAAACCACACACAAGACTTCTCCGCCTTGACCTATTTCTCTTGCTTTCCTGTCACTCATAACACCAGCTGATGTAGAAACAACTGCAACACCCAAGCCTCCTAATACGCGTGGGATTTCAGATGTTTGCTTATAAATTCTCAGTCCAGGTTTACTGACTCTATCAAGCTTCTCAATGACAGGTTTTCCGTCAAAATACTTAAGCTCGATGTTTAAATTACTCTTATTGCTATCACTCTCTTCAGAGTTGAATCCTTTAATATATCCTTCCTCTAATAGGACTGAAGCTATACTTTCCTTCATCTTTGAGTGAGGCATAGAAACACTAGAAGCACTTATTTTATGAGCATTTCTAATTCTTGTTAACATATCAGCAATTGGATCGGTCATTGTCATATCTAATTCCTCTTCTTTACCAGCTTGCTTTATGCAGTCCCGGTATATTTCCTTTCATTGCTTCTTCTCTAAGCTTATTTCTTCCTAGTCCAAACTTACGATAATAGCCTTTTGGTCTTCCTGTGATCGAGCATCGATTTCTTAGTCTTGATGGGCTCGCATTTCTTGGTAATTTTTGCAATTTTATCCTTGCGTCATTTTTCTCTTCATAGGATGCATTTATATCTCTGAGAATAGATTTAAGCGATGCCCTTCTTTCAGCATACTTTTCTACCGTTCTAACTCTTTTGAGCTCTCTTTCAACAATGGCTTTTCTAGTCATTCTTTTTCCTCAATTTCAGTTTTTTCTTCTTCAGCTTTTACTTCTTCGGCTTTTACTTCTTCAACTGCTTCTTCGGCTTTTACTTCTTCAACTGCTTCTTCAGATTCTGATTCTGATGAAACATTTTGAGGAGCTTCCTTGATAGGAAAATTGAATTCTTTCAACAATGCCAAACCTTCCTCATCATTCTTAGCGGTAGTTGTGATACTGATATCTAAACCCCGGATTTTATCTACTTTGTCATAGTCAATTTCAGGGAAAACAATTTGCTCCTTTATTCCTAAGCTATAATTTCCATTTCCATCGAAAGACTTTCTATTAAGTCCCCTAAAATCTCTAACACGAGGAAGAGCTATATTAATGAGGCGGTCTAAAAACTCATACATCCTCTCACTTCTGAGAGTTACTTTAGCGCCTATTGGCATTCCTTCTCTTATCTTAAACGAGGCAACTGATTTCCTTGCACGGGTGACTAAGGCTTTCTGACCAGAGAGCTTTTCAAGATCTGCAACAGCTTTTTCAATTGTTTTCTTATCCTGTGCAGCCTCTCCAACACCCATATTGAGTGTAATCTTTTTTATTTTTGGCACTTCCATAACATTAGAATGACCAAGCTTTTTTTGAAGGCTGGACTTAATTTCTTCTGTATATTTTTCTTTTAATCTTGCCATCTCTAAATATCCACAACCTCATTATTTGACTTAAAAAATCTAACTTTTGTTCCATCCTCAAGTGTCTTTATGCCCACTTTATCTTTCTGGTTAGTGATAGGGTTAAGCAACATTACATTTGAAATATGAATTGGCATTTCTTTTTCTATAATTCCGCCTTCTTGTCCAGTATTAGGATTTCCTTTTTGATGTTTCTTCACGATGTTTATATTCTCAACCAGCACTTTTGAGTTATTAAGCATTCTAAGCACAGTGCCAGTCCTTCCCTTATCCTTGCCAGAAAGTACTATCACTTGGTCGCCTTTTTTTATCTTTTTCAATTCAATAATTCCTATATAACTTCTGGTGCAAGTGAGATGATCTTTAATTGTTTCTTTGCTCTTAGCTCTCTAGTAACAGGCCCAAATACTCTTGTCCCAATTGGCTCTAATTTATTATCTAGAAGTACTGCTGCATTTCCGTCAAATCTTATGACTGAACCATCTGATCTTCTAACGCCATGTTTCGTTCTTACAACTAAAGCATCATAAACCTCGCCTTTTTTAACCTTGCCTCTGGGAATTGCATCCTTGACTGTAACCTTAATAATATCCCCTATTCTGGCATACCTCTTTTTTGAGCCTCCAAGAACTTTTATGCAGAGCACCTTTCTAGCACCACTATTATCAGCAATACTGAGCATTGTTTCTGTTTGAATCATCCTTTACTCCGCTCTTTTTGTCTCTAATATTTGATCTAGAATCCATGCTTTATTCTTCGAAATAGGTCTAGATTCCCTAATGCTGACTTTATCACCGACATTAGAGGCATTTTCTTCATCATGGATCATAATCTTGGTCGTTTTGTATATATACTTATTGTATAGAGGGTGCTTCAACCTTCTTTGTACAGAAACTGTTGCTGACTTATCCATTGCATTGCTAATAACAATGCCTGTTGTTCTTCTTGTATTTTTTTGATTATCGATTGTCATTTGCTTGTTCACTCAAAACTGTTTTTAATCTTGCTATATCCTTTCTTATCCTCTTAAAATGACTTGAGTTTGTAACCTGTCCAGTAACAAACTGAAGCCTTAACTTCATTTGTTCCTCCAAGAGATCATCAAGCATCTTCTCTAGATCCTTCGCTCCCTTGTCTCTTATATCTTTAACGTCAATCATATGATCTGCCTGCTTACAAATTTGGTGCCAACGGGTAACTTTGCTGCAGCAAGCTTGAATGCTTCCTGGGCCAAACTTTCCTCTACACCACTCATTTCATATAAAACTCTACCGGGCTGAATTTGTGCAACCCAATATTCAACATTACCTTTACCTTTACCTTGTCTTACTTCGAGAGGCTTTTTAGTGATTGGCTTGTCTGGGAATATTCTTATCCAAATCTTACCGCCTCTTTTAATATGTCGAGTCATTGCCCTTCTGGCAGCCTCAATTTGTCGAGCTGTAATCCTTCCTCGACCGGTTGCCTTTAAACCAAATTCACCAAATGAAACAGTACTACCTCTAGAAGCAAGGCCTCGGTTTTTGCCCTTCATTTGTTTTCTGTACTTTGTTCTCTTTGGTTGTAACATTTATTTTTTCCTAATCTAATTTACTTCGCATCATCGTCTTGGAAAATCCAAACCTTAACACCAATAATGCCATATGTAGTGAGCGCCTCAGATAGACCATAATCTATATTTGCTTTTAGAGTATGCAACGGGACTCTGCCTTCCTGGTACCATTCTGTTCTAGCAATTTCAGCACCATTTAACCTGCCGGATACTTTCACCTTTATTCCGTTGGCTCCCAATCTCATAGTATTAGTAACGGCCCTTTTCATTGCTCTTCTATAAAGAACCCTTCTTTCAAGTTGTTGAGTAATTGATGAAGCAACAAGCTTTGCATCTAACTCAGGCTTCTTAATTTCATTTATGTTTAGGAGGACATTATTGATTGTGGTATTCATCAAGCCAGCTACCTCTTTTCTAAGGCCTTCAATTCCCTCACCTTTCTTACCTATAACAATTCCTGGTCTAGCAGAAAATATAGTGATAGTGACATTATCTGAGCTTCTTTCTATGTTGATATTACTCACAGCTGCATCTTTAAGTTTTTTGTTCAAAAGCTCTCTTATTAGAAAATCTTGATGTACATTTTTTGAAAAGCTAGATGAGTCAGAAAACCAGTTAGAAGACCACTTCTTGCTGATACCTAATCTTATGCCAATTGGATGTACTTTTTGTCCCATATTACTCGTCCGATAATTGAATTGTGATGTGACTATTTCTTTTGAGAATCCTTGTTCCTCTTCCTCTTGCTCTTGCCCTGAACCTTTTAAAGGTTGGCGCTTCATCGACAAATGCCTGAGATACTTTTAGATCATCTATATCTAGGCCTAAACTGTTTTCTGCATTGGCAACAGCTCAATCAAGCACTCTTGAACCAATCATTGCCGCTTCTTGTGGAAGAAACTTCACTAGCCTCATTGCAGCTAAGACATCAGAACCCCTGATCATATCAATGATCAATCTCGTCTTTTGAGGAGAAATCCTCGCATATTTTAATGTTGAAGTTACTTTCATTTTATTAGCTATTACTTAGTTTGACGGTCACCTGAATGACCACGAAATGTTCTTGTTGGAGCAAATTCGCCTAATTTATGACCAACCATATTTTCAGATATCAATACTGGCACATGCTCTCTACCATTATGAATAGAGATAGTCATACCCACCATTTCAGGAATAACCATCGATCTTCTTGACCAAGTCTTGATTCTAGCCCTTCCGCCTTCCGCAGCAGCTTTTTGGACTTTATCCATCAAATGTAAGTCTACAAAAGGTCCTTTTTTTATTGATCTAGGCATATTACTTTCTCTTCTTCCTTCTTCTAACAATGAACTTATCTGTTACTTTATTAGATCTAGTTTTATATCCTTTAGTTGGAACGCCCCATGGAGATACAGGGTCTCTACCGCCAGACGTTTTACCTTCGCCTCCACCATGCGGATGGTCGACTGGGTTCATTACGACACCTCTTACTGTGGGTCTTACCCCTCTCCATCTACTTGCACCTGCCTTACCAAGTTTGCGGAGATTATGTTCTTGATGGCCAACCTCACCTATTGTCGCCCTGCAAGTAATTAGGACTTTTCTTACTTCTCCTGACTTTAAGCGAAGAGTAGCGTAATTTCCTTCTTTTGCTAAAACCTGGACGCTTGCTCCAGCAGATCTTGCTATTTGAGCACCTTTTCCAGGCTTCATTTCAATGCAATGAACAATTGTTCCAACAGGAATATTACTCAGAGGAAGGGTATTACCAGCCTTAATTGGAGCATTATTTCCTGATGAAATATTATCTCCTTCTTCAAGTCCTTTCGGTGCAATTATGTATCTTCTTTCACCATCTTTATATAAAACAAGTGCTATATGAGAAGAGCGGTTAGGATCATACTCAATTCTTTCTACTGCAGCTGATACATCATCCTTATTTCGTTTAAAATCAATCTCGCGGTAGAGTCTCTTATGCCCGCCACCAATATGCCTAGTCGTCATTCGGCCATAATTATTTCTTCCACCAGTCTTTTTCAAGCCAGTAGTTAATGATTTATGAGGTCTTCCCTTATGAAGATTTGACGTCTTAACAGTCTGAACAAATCTTCGACCTGCTGATGTTGGTTTTGCCTTTATAACTGCCATTTCTTTAAGCGTCCGTATTTAAAATATCTAGGTTTTGGCCTTCAGCTAACTTGATGTAAGCTTTCTTCCAATTTTTTGTTTTACCTGTTCTCGCTCCAAATCTCTTTGTCTTTCCATTCACAGAAACTGTTCTTACAGAAGAAACTTTTACATCAAAAAATTTCTCAACGGCTTTCTTGATTTGCTGCTTATTTGAATCTGGTCGCACCCTGAAAACAATTTGCCCTGATTCTTGACTGAGCATTGTTGTCTTTTCTGATACATGAGGAGCTATAAGAACGCTTCTAAGCTGATCATGTCTTATCTTCTGGCTCATGAGAACATCCCCTCTAGCTTATTAAGTGCTTCTTGATCTATAACTATACTTTGATGGCTTAGAAGGTTAATTGGATGTACGTTTTCGACAGAGATAACTTTGACATGTGGAATATTTCTAAGAGAGAGATTTAGATTATTATCAAGCTCAGAAACAATGATTAATGCACTCTCAAGCTCTAGAGATTTCAAAACTTCTAAACCTAATTTAGTTTTAGGGGAATCAATCTTGATTGACTCAATTGCAATAATCCTTTTCTCCTCAATCAGAGCTGAAAATATAGATTGCATTGCTTTCTTATATGCCTTTTTATTTATTTTTTTCTTGTAATTTCTGTTTACAGTAGCAAAAGCCATTCCGCCACCAACCCAAAGTGGTCCTCTAGTAGTACCAGCCCTTGCTCTACCTGTGCCTTTTTGTCTCCAAGGTTTCGCACCTCCGCCACTGACTCTAGACCTATTCTTCTGTGCCTTTGTTGCTGACCGCCCATTAGATCTATAGGAAGTGACTAGCTCATGAATGAGGCCATGATTGACTTCTGACTTAAAAACAGAGTCACTGATATTAATACTCTTTACTGTGCTATTTTCCTGATTTACTAAATCTATCTTCATTGTGCTTTCTCTTCATCAGGGGTTTCTTCTGTTTCCGGAGTTTCTTCTGACTGGGCTTCTACTTCTGGGGTTT